>WNFF01000611.1_pt1 | contig 27187 bp, 22 predicted proteins | sample 5400441 | NCBI WGS metagenome assembly WNFF01 (sample SAMN13153345, study PRJNA577476) | soil metagenome | isolation source: 120 cm saprolite under Douglas fir tree site 2 hole 3 replicate 1 | place: USA:California | collected 2015-04-18
AGAGCTCGTGCCGTGCTCCGAACTCCGTGCCGATCGCGTCCCAAAGCAGCTTCATGGTTTTGATGCGTTCCTTGTAGTCGATGCCGTTCGAGCCGCGCACGAACCGCGCGAGATATTTATCGATGTTCGGGTTTTTGAAGTCGCGCGCATGGGAGGGCAGATAGATGAGGCCTGACGCAATCACTTTTTCGACGATCGCGCGCACTGCCGGATAGGCGTCGGTCATGAACAGGCGATAGGTGCTCGACGCCCTGGAATTGGGAAGTACGGCACCATTGACCCACGGCTCGGGATTGAACGCCATGGCGTCCGACAATGACCAGAACAGATTTCTCCAGCCGATGACCTCGCCGATCTGCGCCTGCACGCCGCGGAATGCCTCCACGCCTGTGGCGCGCGCTGCCTTGTATAGGAGACCCGTGATGAAATCGAGCTTCACGGCAAGCCGGGTGCATCCCTGCAGAGTGAAGCCGTTGAAAAATCCGGAGCGCGGATAGAAGTTCTTGAGGCGCTCCATATCGCGATGAATGATGACGTTCTCCCAGGGAATGAATGCGTTATCGAACACGAAAATGGCGTCATTCTCATCAAAGCGGGAGGTGAGCGGATAATCCCACGGCGAACCGGTGGCGGCCGCGGCGAACTCGTAGGATGCCCGGCAGATAAGCTTGATGCCGGGGGTGTCCATGGGCGCGATGAACATCACCACCATGCTCGGATCGGTAATCTCCTGGCCCATGTTCTGGCCGAGAAAATTGTAGTGGGTGAGCGCCGAGTTGGTGGCCACGACCTTGGCGCCCGACACGAAGATGCCGGCGTCGGTTTCCTTCTGGACAGTGATATAGACGTCCTTGACCTCTTCGACCGGCTTGTTGCGGTCTATCGGCGGATTGACAAGCGCGTGGTTGAGATAGAGCACCGCCTCCTGAGCGCGCTTGTGCCAGGCGCGGGCATTGTCGGCGAACGGTCCATAGAACTCCGCGTTGGCGCCGAGCGTATTGAGGAAGGCGGCCTTGTAATCGGGGCTGCGGCCCATCCATCCGTACGAGATGCGGGCCCAAGCCGCGATCGCGTCGCGTTGGGCGATGACATCCTCGCGGGAGCGAGCAGCCTTGAAGAACTTGTGCGTGTAGCCATCGGAGCCGGTATCGGTCTTCGCGGTGAGCACTTCCTTGGTCTTGGCGTCGTGCAACGCGTCATAGAGCTGGGCCACCGAAGCGGCCGCATTGCGGAACGCCGGATGGGTCGTGACGTCCTCGACCTGCTCGCCATAAATGTAGACCTCCCGCCCGTCGCGAAGAGATTGAAGGAACTCAGCGCCGGTGAAGGGCCGGTTCTTGCCTTTGAGAACGGCCTCTGGGGCATTATTCATGCGCATCCTCCGGACTTTGGAAGTATACTATCGATCTGTATACTATCAATTTGACAATCAAATACAACGGCTGGCGTCGAACGGCTAGAGGGTCTTAGAAGGGGCGCCCCGAGTCGCCAGCTTGCTAAACTTCCGACGTCGTCTCGCGAGCGGGTGCGAGTTGACATTCCGAGCAGTTCTCATTGGAGCGCGCGAATAGTCGTTGTTGAGCTCGACAAGCCGCTCAAGCATTCTCATGAAACTTTGGCGATCCTCTTCCGCTAGCGGTGCAAGAATCCTGCGCTGACATCGGCGGACGCCGGGCTCGGCGGCAGCCAATACACTGCGCCCCTTCTGTGTGATCCTTAGCAACTTGACACGTTTGTCTAGGGGGCTGCTGGTTCGGAGAATCCAGCCCTTCGCTTCCAGCCGTTCGATGACCTTGGCAAGCGTCGCCCTATCCAGAGCGACAAGCGACGATAGTCGCGTCGCGTCCAAATCGGGAACCTCCCGTATGACGGTAAGCGACGCATACTGGATGGGCGTAAGATCAAATGCCTCGCACTCCATTACAAACAGGGCGACCGCAATCTGTTGGAGCCTTCGGATAAGGTGTCCGGGCTTCTTATAGAGATCCTTCAATGACATGGGTCGTAATGTTTCCACTGTACACCGCCGGTCTAAGGGTTCGACTGCGGCTGATCAAGGATGGTTTTGCTATAAACAGCCTGTAGCCCGGATGGACCACAGCAAATCCGGGGTTAGGCCGTCCCCGGATGTCGCGGAGTTATCATCGGGCCGGCCCACCGGGTCCGGCCTCTGGCCGGCCCGATGGCAGGCTCCGGCCGGACCCGGTGGCTCCATCCGGCTACGGTCCAGGAACTGCCGGAACTCTTGCCCCTCTCACATTCAAGGAAAGGAAGTCCTATGGAATCGATCATTTCTGATCTCGTGACGCGTTTCGAGAAGGGCTCGCTCAGCCGTCGAGAATTGGTTTGCGGTCTTGCGATGTTGGCTGCCGGTGGAACCGCCGCGGTCGCCCAGGAAGACATCGATTTCAAAGGCGCGGACATCGACCATGTCAGCATTCACGTCGCGGACCTGCAACGTTCCGTCGACTTCTACCAAAAGATGTTCGGCTTCACTGTGGTCAGCCAGGACCAGCCGGGCGGAATCATTCGCCTCGGCAACGCCAAGGTGCTGGTCTCTCTCAACCATGGAAGCCCTGCCGGCATCGTGGATCACTTCGCGATCGGGATACCGCGTTTCAGCAGGGAATCCGCTGCCCGCTATTTGACGCAGCGCGGTGCAACTCCCCTGGAGGGCGACTATGCCGGGCTGCACGTCAAGGATCCCGACGGGATTAACGTGCAAATTTCTCAGAAGTGACTGGCGGAGGCGCCGCCCGAGATGTGCGGTTGGCAAAACTCGTGGTCGTCATCGCCTGGCTTGTGCCTTGCCCCACCCTACCATCCCCCGCAAGTGGGGGAGGGTAGGGTGGGGGCAGGGCACAACGCATGATTATCGGGATGGCCGGGACGAGCCCGGCCATGACCGACTAGGAACTGCCACGAGTTTTGCCCCTATCAATACAAGGCCGGGATTGCTCCCGGCCTCCGCAATTCTGACAATCGGCGGGCCGTTTGGCTAACTCCGCACGACACGGCGTCGGATGAGCCGATGCACGGCCTCACTCGCCGTTTGCAGTTGTTCAGCGTTTGTCGCCGCGGTCGTCGTGCTCGGCGCGGCGGTCGTCCTTGTCGCGCGGCGCGGTGTAGACAGCGATGCAGCCGAGAGCATCACTTCCCGGGTTGCCGAAAACATCCTTCGCCGTGCTGCAGATCTTGCCTGTCGTGGACGGCGGTGTCGTGCCATTGTTGCCACGGATCGGCACGTAAACCTGGTTCCGGTGCGGGTCGGCCGCAACCGAGTGCGAGCCGGCGGCCGATGCGGCGTCCGGGTCCGCGCTTGGGGGCGGTCCGGCATCCTCAACTCCGAGCTTGGCGGCGCCGGAACGTGCAAAGAAATAGTGATTGTTGCCGCGATTGTACCAGACTTCGTCGGTCCCACCCTCGCCCGTAACGACCGCGATGGTGCTGCCATCGCGATCGTCCATGATCAGCGAATTCGCGCCGCCGCAGCCGAGCGCAAGCTGGTGATCCGGACCGACCGCCAAGCCTGCTCCTCCGCCGCAACCGGTCGAAGCGGCGACCGTGAAAACTTTCTCGACGTGGAACGGTGCATGCGCGGAAATCCTGAGGGTGACGCCGGGGCCGCTGCCGGTAGCGCCAGTCGCCGGGATGTTGAGATAGAATTTTCCGTCCCGGGGATTGAATACGCACTGCTCGATGCCGTTGGCGAGGATGTTGTTGCCATTCGGGTCCGTGCCGTCGAACCTGATGCGCTGCAGGACCTTATAGCTGTCTTCCCCGATGAAGGCGATGAAATTGTCCAAGGGGTCGTCATTGGCGACCAAGACCACATCGGACTCCGGATTGTAGCACAGCTCGTCGGCTCGACGTATTCCGAGCGTACCCGGCTTGCCGTTCCCGGTTTCGATCACCGCTTTGGTGGCGCCGGTGTGCAAGTCCAACACCTTGACGGTACTGGGGGTCTTGAGGCCACTCGCTGGAACGCAAGGCGTGTTGAAAACCGGGCCGTCTGCCGCCCAGACATCGGTATTTCGTCCCTTCTCGATGACGATCACGCCATTCGGCCCGGAATAGGTATTTCTGACCGGAGGTACAGTACAGTCGCCGACGAATGGCGGGGTTGCGTGGAGTTCCTTGGTGATGAGGTTTTCTTTCGTGTTGACGATAATGACCGTTCCGAAGGCTCCCCCGCTGCCAATAACTCTTGAAGAGGCAAGCGCAAAGGTATGGCTTTTCGGGTCGACAAAGCTGATGTCGAACGCCGATAAGATTTGGGTGTCGGGCAACTGCACGATCGTCGTCGGTGCGAATTGCTCGTCTGCTATCGTCGGCGCCGCAGCGATGGCCACGAATGCGCCGGCAGTGCAGGCAGTCGCGAATTTCAAATACGCAGGGTGTCGTACATTGTTCAGCATGATGGATTACTCCCCCAAAGAATGAGCTATTCCACACATGGCTCAATGAGCCGTTCCACACACGGCTCAAAAGGCAGCATCAATCATTTACGTAAATTTTACCAGTGGCGGTAAATTGCTTATAGGGTATTGGAGACAACAATTTTTGTTGGTTTCCTCAAGTAATATTGTGCGATGCAACGCACCTCCGGAGGGCATCTAGACCGTGCGGGCTATCGGCCAGTGCGGAAGACCGCTACCATCAGCGCCAGTTCCGGGGTCAAGGGGGAGTCGCGTTGCGGTAACACACTTCATAGCAAAAGGAGACCATCATGGGCGAGAGGTTCTCAGGCTCGAGGATAACGGTTGCCGTTGCTGCGGCCGCTGCCGTTATTTCGATGTCCATCGATCGGACATCGGCTCAGGCGCCTTCCGCTACGGTGCCAGCTCCGGCGCCGGTTCTGAAAACGCCATGGGGCGAACACGATCTGCAGGGCATTTGGACCGACGAAACCGACACGCCCTTGCAGCGGCCCGCCAAATATGCGGCCCAAGAATTTTTTACTGCGGCGCAGCGCGCTGAACTGGATGAAGCGCGAACGGCGGTGCTCGTCAACGCCGACGCGGACATACATGCGGAGCGGCGCGGGACGGCGCGCGATGTCGCCGGCGCCTACAATTCGCAGTTCGTCTCCTTCAAGCGTACCGGCGCGCGCACGTCGCTGATTGTCGATCCGCCCAATGGCCTGATGCCGCCGCTGACGCCGGAGGCGCGCAAGACTGCTGCCGCCGAGCGAGAATTTCGTCTCGCTCTGTTGCAGGCGACCGATACCTGCAGGGACAAGTCGCCGGCCTGCACCGGCGGGAAGTACGATCCGACGCCGTCGCCGCGGTTCGCGGAACAGCCTCCCCGCTACAACACGGTAGCGTTTAATCGCAATGATGATCCGGAGGACGGCAACCTGGCGAACCGCTGCTTGACGGGCGGGCTGCCCGAGTTTGGAAGCCGGACTGGCAGCTACCGGCGGATCGTCCAGACACCTGGCGGGATCACGATGTTCTACGACGTGGGCCAGGGGCAAGGGTGGCAGCGCAACATTGTCTTGGACGGGAAGGCGCACGTGCCGGCTAGCATCCGCCAGTGGTATGGCGACTCGCGCGGCCACTGGGAGGGCAATACGCTCGTCATCGACGTGACGAACTTCAGTCCGAAGACTGACTTTCAGGGCTCGCGCGAGAACTTGCACCTGGTCGAGCGCTGGACGCGGACCTCCCCGACCACCCTCGCATACGAGGTTAAAATCGAAGATCCGACGGTGTGGACCAAGGCCTGGACCGTCAAGGAGGAGTTCACCAAGCAGAGCGACCAGGAGAACAGGCTCTATTACGAGCCGCGCTGCGTGGAAGGAAACTATGGCCTGCCGGGGCTGTTGCGCGGAACGCGCGTGGAAGAACTCGCCTTTGCGCAGGGACGAGGTCCCGATCCAAGAACTATCGACAGCGTAAAGGGTGGTTTTCTGCTGCAAGACGATCCGTTGCGGTAGCGGCCTGATCGCCCGGCCATTGGAATCACTTGCAGGGTGGGCAAAGGCGCGTTTCACCGAGCAGGGTCATTGGCGTCGATCGGCATACGCGTTGCCCGCGCTGTCCGACCTCGCTCCCCCCTCCCTACCCTCCCCCGCACGCGGGGGAGGGTAGGGAGGGGGCGCAAAGTCGTGCGAGGCCAGCACGCTATGTCATCGGCCGCGGCAGGCGACTTTGCCCACCCTACGAGGTTTCCATATGGCCGGAACGCGCTTTAGGCCGACCGGACAAAGCGCGACGTAGCGCCCGCGCCACGTCGCGTTCAACAAATGGCTTCTGCAACAGAGGCGCGTTGGCCAAATCAGCGGGAAGATGAGCCTTGCCGTAACCGGTCGCAAAAATAAACCCGATGGCACGCTTCGACAGGAGCTCTGCTACATGAAACGAGTTCGCGCCCTCCAAGTTGATGTCCAGTATCGCGAGGTCGAAAGACAAACATTGCGCCTTCTCCAGCGCATCCTCCAGGCGCGACGCAACCGCGACGATTTCGCAGCCAATTGTGTCGAGCATGTCCACTAAAAGCATCGCAACCATCGGATCGTCCTCGACCACGAGAACCCGGCGGCCCTTCAGATTGATGTCGTCGTTTGCAGGCGAAAGATCCGCAGACTCATTGTGCTCAGAACTCGATGCCATTCCGCCTCCTACACCGGAACTCGCTCTCTAATTCTCTATGTCGGCGCGCTGCAGGGGCTTGGCAATGGGTACCGTCGCGACTGGGGTTGGAATTTGTTCGGCGCAATGACCGGCACCATGAAGTTACCTGATTAACCGGCTGCGTCAACGAGCCGCGCAGATCATGTCGGCGTCGTCGGGCTGTGACCTCGTTATGCGCCCCTCGGGCGCGTCAGCGGGCGGATTGCGATGCCTTGTGAACCAGCGCCGGCTTGGCGCGCCGCCCAAGGATTGGGCGTCAATGCCCATCCAAAACGCGTCGTATACCTTGAGCCAGGGAGGTACGGGTGAGCGGTTTTTGCAGCATCGCCACGCCCGGGTCAAGGCGACCTTGGTGAACGATCGCATTGCGCGAGTATCCCGTGACATAGAGTGTCCTAATACCGGGTCGCTTGGCTTGCAGCGCTTCCGCAAGCTGCCGTCCATTGATGCCGGGCAGCACCACGTCGGTCAGCAGCAGATCGAGGTGGCCGGCATCGCGCTCCAGCATCTTCAATGCGAGCTCACCATTCGCGGCATGCAGCACCCGGTATTTCAATTCTTGTAGCGTCTCCACAATATATTCCCGAACACCCGGATCGTCTTCGACAACCAAAATCGTTTCCATCGCGTCGCCTGTCAGCGGGTATTCGGGTTCGCTGGTCTCGCTGAGTGTATTGGAGTCGAAAATTCGAGGCAGATAGATATTGACTGTGGTGCCGTGACCGACCTCGCTGTAGATCTTCACGTGCCCACCTGATTGTTTGATGAAGCCGTACACTTGACTGAGGCCAAGGCCGGTGCCCCGTCCGGCAGGTTTTGTGGTGAAAAAGGGCTCGAACGCCTTGGCTAAAACATCCGCTGGCATTCCGGTCCCGGCGTCGCTGACTGAGATGCGGACATATTGTCCCGGAGGAACCTCGGAGTTCGTTCTGCAATAGCCTTCGTCGAGCACGACATTGCTGGCTTCAATTGTGAGTTGGCCGCCCTCGGGCATGGCATCGCGCGCGTTGAGGGCAAGATTCACCATAGCGGACTCCAGGTGAGCTGGATCGACCTCGACAAGCCAGAGCTCACCGCCGCGCACGATCTGCAGGTCGATTTTCTCGCCGAGCGAGCCCTTCACGAGCTCCTCGACTGAAAGAAGCAGTTTGCTCGGCTCGATTGGCTTCGGCGCTAGTGGCTGACGCCGCGAAAATGCCAGGAGACGCTCGGTCAGCGTTGCGGCGCGCCTGGCTCCGGTTTGGGCGTTATTCAGCGCGCGCTGCAAGCGACCTTGTACGTCTGACTTGCCCTGCTCCACCTTGCGCAAGGCAATTTCCAGATTACCGATGATGATTGTGAGCAAATTGTTGAAGTCGTGAGCGACGCCTCCGGTGAGCTGACCGACCGCCTCCATTTTTTGTGATTGAAACAGTTGCTCCCGGGACAGACGGAGCCTCTCGTCGGACGCCCGCCGCTCGGTGACATCGCGGGTGATCTTTGCGAACGCGACCGGCTTACCGGTGTCGTCGTGGATTGCGTCGATGACGATACTCGCCCAGAAGCGGCTGCCGTCCTTGCGGACCTGCAGCACCTCGTCTTCGAATTTGCCTCGGCGCGCAGCTATGTCGAGGGCATGATCGGGCAGACCGTCGCGCTGTGCTTCGTTCGTGTAGAAGAGGGAAGAATGGCGGCCGATAATTTCTTCCGGCCGATAACCCATGATTCGCTGAGCGCCCATATTCCAATTGGTGACGTGGCCCGCAGCATCGAGCATGAAAATTGCGTAATCCGTGACGCCGTCAACGAGAATGCGAAGCTGGCGTTCGGTTTCGCTCAGCGCCCGGTCGACGCGCTGAAACTGAGCCGGGGTTGGATACGCGAGCACCTTCGGCAGCAGCAGCCATAACGCAATGGCCGTCGAAATCGACGCGACCGCAGTTACGACCTTTACGGCGCCTTCGAGCGCATAGTCGGGAACCCACAATGTCCAGATGGACATTACGTGTGTCATTCCGCAAGCGAGAATGAACGCTGCGAAGGACCAAAAAACCCAGCTGTATTGGATGTCGGGCCGCTTTGACACGAAGACCGCCAGCGCAAACGGAATGGAGGAATAGGCGAGCGCAATGAGGCCATCGGATCCCACATGCAAGCCGATGAGTTCCGGCCTCCAGAGGAGGCAGATGCCGTGCGGAGATAGGGTAGACTCATCGAACAGGTGTTGCAGGAAGGACCACATGACTCCGTTCCCCGGGGGCAGACGAGTTTCAGTTTGATCACTATGTTTAAGACTCAGACCGTTGCAATAAATGCCAATATTCTGGTCTCGGCTCACAGATTCCGGGGCTGCGAAAAGTCCAATGAGCGCGGGCGCCGACCGGTCGAACCGATATGGTATAATGTACCTTTATACATTGGCTAACTGTGTCGCAGAGGAGGAGGAGATGTCGAGATATGCAGGCAACTTCACGACAGGCGTTCTCGCCGGCGCGGTTTACCTGGCCGGCAGCTCGGGCTTTTCGGCGATAGCTGAGGGCGCATCGCCACCCGATTTTGCGCCCAATCCAAGTGTCGGATGGTTCGCATATTCCCGCGAGTTCATCCCGCCGCGGAGCGGCGCCGGACCGGTGCGGCAGGACCCGGCGCATCCGCACGTTTCCAACGACGACTTCCGCGTCACCGGACGGCAGCCGACCTTTGCCATGGGCGATCCCGACAATCCCATCCTTAAGCCTTGGGCGGCCGAGAAGATCCGCAAGCGCAACGAGCTTATCCTCGCGGGAAAGCCCGATTTCTCGCCGCACGCGAGTTGCTGGCCGATTGGCGTTACCCAATTCCTGCTCTCACCGATGACGCGGCCGCTCTATTTCGTTCAGGGGCCGAGGGAAGTGGTGTTGATATTGACAAGCTTCAATGACGTTCGCCGAATCTATCTGGCAGACAAGCATTCTGCGAACGTCAAGACATCCTGGTACGGCGAATCCATCGGCCACTACGAAGGCGATACGCTCGTCGTCGACACGATCGGACTCGATGACAGGACATTCATAGACGGATTCGGCACGCCGCACACCAAAGAGCTTCACGTGATCGAGCGCTTCCACCTGATCGACGGCGGCGAGACGCTGGAGGTGAACGTTCACGTCGAGGATCCGGGCGCCTTCACGATGCCCTGGGACGCCATACAGCGCTACCGGCTCTTTGAGGCGGCCGTGGCCAAGATTCCCGTGGAGCGCCTTGCGGTGTTGGCGACCCCCGCGGAAGGGCCGCTGACAGAGGCGATCTGCGCCGAAAATCCGAACTCCTTTTTTGCAGGCCAGCCCGCCATGCCCATTCCGCAGGCGGTCGTGCCCGATTTCTGAGGCTCTCGACTAAGGCTGAAGCAAAGGCCGAAGCTCTCGAACATCCCGCACGCGATCGAGTCCGAATATTTTCTCGATGAGTTTCGCGCACGTGTCGGCGCCAAGCACCGGCGTCACCAAATCGCGAGCCTTCGCCACAACCTCGTCCTGGCTCATGGGGTTCTCCGGTGTGCCGCGCACGGTGTCGTTATGTTCCGCAAGTCGGGTTCCGTCGGCGAGCGTGACCTCGACGATTGCAACGCGCTTCGGCAACAAGCGCTCCAGTTCCTCCTCGGCGGTCACTTCCACCTTGGCGCGCTCGCGCTGGATCGCCGCATCCTGCATGCGAGCCTTATCGTGCGCTGCCTGGAACGAGACGGTCCGATCGAGCAGCATGACGGCAACCAGGTACTGCAGGCAAAGATCGGGACTCTGGACGTTATCGACCTTGGGAGCCGCGCTGGTGGAGAGACGTACCACCACCTGCTTCACTTGATCGGCCTCGAACGGGTGTTGCTGGCGAAGGTTGACCAACGCGTCGAGCGGCGACTGGATCGGTCCGCCCGTGCTCCATTTCTTGATGATGGTTTGCGTCACCTCATAGCGTTCGCCGAGTTGATCGATCAAACCCGCCGGATCAGCTTGCGGGGCGTAGGAATAGAAGAAGTTTTCCGGGCCGGAAAAGACGTCGCTCACCCCGGTCCAGCCCGATCGAATCAGCAGCGCAGCGGTAACTCCGTTGCGGGCTCCCATGGAGCCAAACATAAAGGCCTTCTCCATATGCTCGGGATCCCGTTGCCAGACCGCGAAACCAGCCCCCGCCTGTTGCGCCGCGTAGTCGAGCAGCCAGCGCATCTGCTCGGCGTTCAGACCAGCCACGCAGCCGCCGGCAGCCGAGGCGCCGAAGGTCCCAACCACATTGTGGGTGTCCTTGAGTACGGTGCGGCCCAGCACCGCTTTCATCGCGCGCATTCCGATATCGTACCCAAGCGTCACAGCGCGCAAGAAGTGCGTCCCGTCGATGCCGAATGTCTCGGCGAGGGCAAGTGCAGCCGGCACGACGGCGCACCCCGGGTGGGCGCCCCCGGCGCTGTAGTTGTCGTCGGTCTCGTCGGATTGCGCCAACGCCCCGTTCACGATAGCGGCTTCGAGCGGTCCACCGAGCGTATCGGAGGCAACAATCGTTGCAACTTTCTCGCCGCCATAGGCGTGCGCGAACCGCAATGCCTGGCGCCCGGGCGGCAACTGGGACCCCGAGATCATGGCGGCCAGAGTGTCGAGGATGTGGTATTTTGTTTCTTGCACCACCGCATCCGGAATCGCGCGGCTCTTGGCTTCGCTCATATAGGCGCTGAGCCTCTGCGTCACCGGGCTGATCGCTTCTCCTGCTGCCCCCGCATCACGCGGGAATGCAGCGGCGGCAGCGAGGCCTAATCCGCCTCGCATCAAACCGCGGCGTGTCAGATCGGTCCCGCTCCGCCTTGCCAATCGGCTTTGACGTGGAACTCTCATGATGCGCGCCTCCGAGTAGTTGGTTTAAGGCTACACCACACAACGAACCGCGCGAAAGGGGCTCGGTGTTCGCTCTGACGGCGCTCGAGCGGGCGCAGCGGCTTTTCCCGCGCGCCGACCCGCGCCCCAAGATCACCCACTGCACGCTCATCAACGACAACCTGCTGCGGCGCATAAAGGCCGCCGGCGCGGTCCCGGCGCCGTTCACATCCTATGCGTACTACAATTCGGACAAGGTGCCTTTCCTCGAAGCTCAGACTCGTGGAGAGGCCCCCTCACCCGGAATTTGCGCGAAGAGCGCGCAAATTCCGACCCCCGCAAGCGGGGAGAGGTAAGGCTACCGGGCCGTGGGGATAAGCCGGGTCACCTCGATTATTTTTGAGTCAACAACCAAATGCCAGCGGAGGAATTATGTCAGAGGACGAATTGCTTGATCAATCCCGGGAGATGACTAATGGGTAACGGCCGGTTCTATCGCATCGCCATCATCGCCGCTCTGGCGCTGCTGGGCGCTTCGGTGGCGCAACCCTATGTCACGCGCCTTCTATTGTCCGAGACCGCGCCACGCGCTGTTACGCCGCGCGGCGACCTCTCCGATGCCGAGCAATCCATCACCGCGTTGTTCGAGCGAGTCTCGCCGTCGGTCGTGCAGGTCGTAGGGCGGCAGAGCGGCAGAAATGTCTTTGATGAGGACAGTGCAGGCGTGCAATCCGGAACCGGATTTGTCTGGGACGGCGCCGGCAATATCGTCACCAACAACCACGTGGTCAGCGGCACGACGGACGTGGTGGTCAGGCTTGCCAGCGGTGAGGCCGTCGCGGCGGATATCGTCGGCACGGCACCAAACTATGATCTCGCCGTTGTCCGTCTGCGCAATTCGCAAGCGGTTCCGAAGCCGGTCGCTGTTGGCAGCTCTGCTGACCTCAAAGTCGGCCAATTTGCTTTCGCGATCGGCAATCCATTCGGGTTAGACCAATCGCTCACCTTCGGCGTGATCAGCGCCCTGCATCGCCGCTTGCCAACCAGTTCAGGGCACCAGATTTCCAATGTGATCCAGACCGACGCCGCGGTGAATCCCGGCAATTCCGGCGGTCCACTGCTCGATTCGGGCGGGCGGGTGGTTGGCGTCAATACCGCCATCATATCGCCCTCCGGATCGAACGCCGGCGTTGGATTCGCCATTCCGATCGACATCGTCAACCGGGTCGTACCTCAGCTCATCCGCGATGGGCATGTGCCGACACCTGGGATTGGCATCGTCGCCGCGAGCGAACAGGATGCGACGCGTCTCGGCGTTGACGGCATCCCGATCCTGCGTACGCTTCCGAACACCCCGGCCGCGCGCGCCGGCTTGCGCGGCGTCGACATGCGCACCAGCACATTGGGCGACGTCATCGTATCGGTGAACGATAAGCCGGTGCACCGCCTTTCCGATTTGACAAATGAATTGGACGAGGTCGGAGTTGGCCATGATGTCAAGCTTGGGATTGTGCGCAACGACCGCAGCGAGACGATCAACGTCGCGGTCGTCGATATAGGTCAAAGCCGACTGGAGCCCTGACCTTTTAGAGTTGCCGGTACGGTAGGCGAAGGCGCGCTCTTCGCGCGCCGTGCCCCCCTGCAGCGGGCCGGCCGAAAACCGGCATGAATACTATAATAATAAGGACTCAGACGTCCCGACTGCGGACAAACCCGATTTCTGAACCGCGGCCGGGCTCGTGCGACGCTAGGGCTGCAACTCCGACAGTCCATTTCATGACACAGCGGATGCACCGCAGCGAACGTTGGCCGCAGCGGATGTTTCTGGTGAAGCCGCTGTTGCGCGACGGTTTCGCCTTGAAAGCGACGTAAAATCCTCTAGCAATCTTGCCATTCCGACCGGCTCCTGCGAATGCTGCAAAGCGATTTCATGGCCCATCTCGCCCGCAAGGGCGTGTTGCGTGATCCCCTTGCCGTTGACGGCGGCATGAGGGAGCGCCGTCGCGATGCGCTTGGCGATGTCGATTGGGTGGGTTTGACGAAACTCACTCCGTCGGGCTTTGCCGACGAACTTGCCGCTTTCTATCGTTGTGATCGCGTGCAGCGAAGGGACCTGGTGGGCAGCCGCTTCGCTGGCGCGCAACTCTCGCCGCGCTTTCTCAAGGAGGAGCACCTCTTTCCCTATGAGCATCCGTCCGGGACGCTGACGCTGGCGATTGCGCGTCCGGTCGAGGACGAAACGATCCGCGCCGCAGAGGTGGCGTTGCGGCAATCGTTGGCGATCGTAGTGGCGACGGCAGACGACATCGACGCAGCGTTGGCGACGATCCTGGAGACCGAGCGGCAGAACACGATCGCGCCGGCAGAAACCGCAACCGCCGACGACGACCTTGACGACTTGCGCGACCTTGCCCGCGGCGCTCCGGTCGTACGCGCATTGGACGAGTTGCTCAGGCTCGCCGTCGAGCAACGCGCCACCGACCTGCATATCGAACCCCTCGGCAGCGTACTTCAGACGCGGCTGCGCATTGACGGCCTTCTCAAGCCCGTGCCGGCGCCGCCCGTGAGCATGGCGAAGGCCATCCTCTCGCGTCTCAAGATCATGGCCGGCCTGAACATCACCGAGCGGCGCCTTCCCCAGGATGGGCGTGCGCACATCGTCGTCGGCGGCGCCGAAATCGACCTGCGAATCGCCACCACGCCGACGATGCATGGGGAGAGCGCCGTTGTCCGCCTGTTGCGAAGAGGCTCGAGTTTCGTTGCTTTGGACCGGGTAGGGCTCGCGCCGCGCGACGACGAGATTCTACGCAGTTCGCTGCAGGCGCCGTTCGGAATGATCATCGTCACCGGGCCGACCGGGTCCGGCAAAACGACGACGCTTGCGGCGTCGCTTGCCGTGATCAACGAGCCCAAGCGCAAGATCCTGACCATCGAGGATCCAATCGAGTACCATATTTCCGGCATTAATCAGACACAGATCCACCCTGCGATCGGCCTGACTTTCGCCGCGGCACTGCGCTCATTCTTGCGCCATGATCCCGATGTGATCATGGTGGGTGAAATGCGCGACGGGGAGACGGCGCATATCGGCGTGCATGCGGCGCTGACGGGCCATCTTGTCCTGACCACGTTGCACACCAATACGGCCGCGGGCGCAATCCCCCGTCTCATCGACCTCGGCGTCGAGAGCTTTCTCATCGCTTCCAGTATCCGAATCGTCGTTGGTCAGCGCCTGGTGCGCGTGCTGTGTGAACATTGCAAAGCCCCTTATCGTCTTTCCGCGGCCGATCTTGCGCGTGACCAACGCTTCTCGGCCCTGGGATTCAAGGCGGGCGAGGTCGTTCACGGCCCAGGAAGCTGCGAGTGGTGCGGGTTCAGCGGCTTCCGCGGACGCCAAGGCCTGTTCGAGGTGATGGAGGTTACGCCGCAGGTACGAAAAGCGATCGGGCCAAAGACCGAAGCCGCCGCGCTCGAAGAGATCGCGCGCAGCGAGGGGATGAGCACAATGATCGAAGACGGCGTTGCAAAGTGCCGGGCGGGGTTGACGACCATCGACGAAGTGTTTCGCGTGACCGCAAGCCTCTAGGCGAAAGAGATGCCGCATTTCCGCTATCGTGCCGTCACGTCCGCGGGTGACGTCGTGGCCGGCGAGGTCGAGGCGCCGTCGCGCGAGGAGGTCATCCGGCGCATCGAATACTTAGGCCATCTGACGATCGAGGTTGCCGCGACCGGCATGCTGTCGCGCAGCCGCGCGCCTTCCGGCAAGACGCCACGACCTCGCGAAGTGACCATCTTTCTGCGGCAGTTGGCCCTTCTCGTTGGCGCCGGCCTGACGCTCGAAGTCGCCCTGCAAACACTGGGCGAGGACGCCGGCAAGGCTTTGGCTTGGTTTGCCGGGGCCATCCGCTCCTCGATCGCGGCCGGCGACAGCTTTGCCGATGCGTTGGAACGCCATCCGACCATCATCGAGCCGACCCATATTGCCATGGTCCGCGCCGGCGAGGCATCGGGAAAGCTTGATGTGGTGTTACGCGCGATCGTCGAGGATCGCGCGCGGCGGCAGTTGCTTGCCGAACGGATCAGTGCGGCAATCCGCTATCCGCTGTTTCTCATCGGATCGGCGCTCGCCGTTCTGATGTTCTTCCTGATCTATGTCGTGCCGCAGTTTGAACCGGTGTTTAAGGACCTCGGCGGTCGCCTTAACGCGGGCGCGGCTTTCGTGGTTGCCGCCTCCACCTGGCTGCACGGTAATCTTGATCTGTTTGTCGGGACGTCGATCGCTCTCATCCTCGGTATTTGGCTGCTGTTGAGCCAGCCATGGGCGAAGGGCATGGCCGTTGCGTTTTTTGCGTCGGTCCCGGGAATTGCGGGCCTCTCGGGCGACCGACGCACCGCCCGCCTCATTGGCACGCTCGGCCTTTTGATCGAGAACGGCGTGGCGTTGCCGACGGCGCTGAAAATTCTTCGCAATATCGTGGTCGAACCGCGGTACGCCGCCGCCGCGGAGCGCGTGTACGAACAAGTGCGCAATGGCCGCCGTTTCGCCGATGCGCTCGCCGAAACGGAGCTCCTGCCGCCGCTCGCGGTGCGCATGCTGCGCGTCGGCGACGAGATGGGAGATCTCGCTTTGATCGCGCGGCATGCGGCCGAATTCTACGAGCACAAATTCAGCACCGGTCTCGATCGCCTGATGGGCGCCATCGGGCCAGTGGCGATCATTGTCGTCAGCGTTGTCGTCGGCGCCCTCATCGTGTCGATCATGACCGGGCTTCTCAGCATCACGGAGCTTGCAACATGAATCGAGCGCTGCTCTCCTGGGACCGCGGGCGTCTCGCCCGCCCCTTTTCATGTGCTTAGGGCGGATTTGCGACCGGATCCGGCCGGAGCCTGCCATCGGGCCGGCCCACCGGGTCCGGCCTTTGGCCGGCCCGATGGCAGGCTCCGGCCGGACCCGGTGGGCTGGCCCGTCACGCCTTGCGCTAACCTGCCCCGCCAAAAGAGCGGGCGAGACGCCGGCGGTCCCGGGCGGAGAGGCCGGCTTCTCGCTCATCGAAGTGGTGGCGGTGATGCTGATCATCGCCCTCGTGAGCGGACTTTCCGTGGCGATGATGCCGGGAACCGGACGCGCCCAGCTCAAGGCCGTTGCGCTCGAAACGGCAGCGCTGCTTCGACGCGAGCGCCTCGGCGCAGTCCTGACCGGCCGCAATCGCGTCGTGTCTCTCGACGGAGAACGCCGCTCGCTCGTCGGTGACGGTGGCGATGTTGTCGCAATTCCGCGCGATGTCGTCGTCAATATCCTCGGGGTCGACGAGCAATTGTCCGGGCGGCAGACGGTGGTGCGTTTTCACCCCGATGGAGCGTCTTCCGGAACGGTGCTGAGACTTTCGCGCCAAGGGATAGAGTATGAAATTCGCGTCAATTGGTACACGGGCGGCGTTGCCGTCGAGACCAGGTGATTCGGTGAAGAACTGCGCCGGCTTCACGTTGTTCGAGGCATTGGTTGCCTTGGCGCTGGTTCTGGCGTTTGTCGAGGTACTCGGCCCTTACCTGTTCCACGCGCGCAGGATCATGGTCAATTCCGAAGGCCGCGTCGCCGCGCAGGTCCTGCTGCGCTCGCTGCTTGACGCGCCGTTCGATCGCTCTCAATTGGCCAATGTCTCGCGCGGCGGCGAAACGGCGGGACTGCGTTGGCGCATCGTCACCCAACCGCTGGCGGCCGGCGCCACGCCGTCGCGCGGGCAGCCATGGACGGCGTTTCGTGTGACCGCAAGCGTTTCGTCGGGCGGCGGACAGGTCATCACGGCCGAGACCGTGCGGCTCGCAAAATCGGAGTGACAAGCATGAAGCGTGTGCCGAGGGACGACCGACGCGCCGGCTTCACGTTAATCGAAGTCCTCGCCGCACTTGCGGTCGGGTCGGTGATTATCATGGCGACTGCCGCGCTCATCCACGACGTCGCTCGACATTTCGATCGGGGGACGCGCGGCGCGCAAGAGGCAGAGCGTCTGATGCTCGCTGTCGAGCGCCTGGCTCAGGATTTCAACTCGGCCCGTTTTGTCGGGTGGATCACTGAGGGCGGACCAGCAGTCGCCTTCACCGGCGAGCCTGCGACCCGCGACAAACCGGCCAAGGTTGTGTTCGTCGGCAATGCCGGCATCATGGCGGGGCCGCAGGGAGAGGAAGTCGTCACCTTGACGGTCGAGCCCGCTGGCGAGGTGATGCGCCTTGTGCGACGGCGCGCAGCGTGGACGGGACCGCGCACGCGCCTTGAGGAGGTTTCGCCACGGGATGCGGTGGTCTTGGTCGAGGGGGCGTTGGACATCGCCTTCGTATTCGGGCGCATCGCGCCAGGCGGCGCCCTTGAGTGGAGCGAGAGTTGGATCGGCCAAACGACGCTGCCGCGCTTCGTCCGACTGATTTTGCGCGACCGCACGACCGGTTCAGATCTGCTCGGAGAGGCCGATTTCGTGGTGCGCGCCGACGCTCCCCCTGGCTGTGGGCGTCCGGACGCGGGGGCGAGTTGCCTTTCCCCAGTGTGGATGGGCGCCGTGCAATGATCCGAAATCGAAAGCATCCGCGCCGCGGAGTGGTCCTGCTCACGGTCCTATGGACGATCGCGCTACTGTCGGCGCTCGCCATGGCGGCGGCGGTGAGCTTTCGCGGATTCGCCGGCGTCGCTGCCGTGGGGCGGGACCGGGTGCAGGGTGACGCGCTCCTGACGGCAGGGCTCGAGATGGCTGCCGGCGCGGTCGCAAGCTTGGGCGACGGGCCGCTTACCGAGAGGGAGGTTACCGTCGGTCTGTCGACCGGTTCGGCGCGCGCCCGGTTCAGCGACGAGGGCGGACGCATTGACGTCGGAAAGGCGCCGCTCGCGGTCCTGGCCTCCCTGTTGCGTTTTGTCGGTGCGCCGGAACAGGAGGCGGACGGGGTTGCCCAGAGGATCGTCGCGTCGCGCCGGCGTAACATGACCCGATCGGCGGACGCCGGCACCGCTCCGCGTAACGACCCGACAAAGAAACCGGACGCGGAGCAGCCCTTTGCTGACGTTCGCGAGGTTGCACAGGTTCCCGGTATGGCGCCGGCATGGCTCGCCGCGATGGCGCCGCTCACGACCGTGTTCGGCTCCGAAACCGTGAACCCGCTGACAGCTTCGGCACGCGTGATTGCCGCCTTGCCGGGCGTCAGCCGGGCGCAACTTGAAGCTTTCCTCGCTGCACGCCGCAGTTTTCCGACCGACGCCGGGCGTCTCGCCGCCATGTTCGGAGCGGGACAATCCTATCTCGCCGCGAAGCCGCAACGGGTTGTTGCCGTCGAGCTCACGGCGGCGCTGCCCGACGGCTACGCCGCCGCAGCCCACGCGGTGATCGTGCTGCTGCCTCAAGATAGCCAGCCTTATCGGGTTCTTGTCTGGGACCCCCTGCCGTCTTCCCTGTCCCGCTAGAGGAGCGTCCCATTAGAGGAGCGTTGTAGCCCGCGATGACATTTACGAGTATCGGCGCGTTCCTGCGACGATGGATCGAGGTTCTCACCGTCACACACTTCGCCTGGCGCGAGGCTTGGCGTGCGCGGCAGTCGCTGACGGTCGCGTGCGAGAACGGGCGTTTCATCGTGCGCAAATCGCGGCAGGACCGCGACATCGGCCCCCGACCGGAACAGCTGGACGAGCCGGAAGAAAACCTGGCCGTCCTCGTCGCGGGTGCACCAATACCGGCGAAGGTGACGCACGCCGCCCGCGGCAGCTTCGTCGTCTTTCAGCTTCCCGACGACATGGTGGTGGTGCGGCGGATCGCCGTTCCGGTTCAAGCGCGCGAGTTCCTGCCGGGGATCATCCGTAATCAGATCGAGCGCCTTTCTCCGTGGCACGCCGATCAAGTGGTCTACGGCTTCGCTGCCGATGTGGATGAGGAGGATGCGGCGACCCTTGACGTGCGCGTTTTGATCGCTTTGCGCGCTGATATCGATAGAGCCAGCGACGAGCTTGCCGCGATCGGCCTGCCGGTTGACCGCATCGTAACGTCTCCCCCGCATGGGGGGGAGGGGGCGAAGTCGGTCACCTTGTGGTCGCGGCTTGTCGACGTTTCGCCTGAATATCTCGTCCACACATGTCGGCGCGCCGGCGCCGGCATTGCCGGCGCAGTCGCGGTGAGCCTCGGCCTGAGCTTGTGGGCCGTAACCTCGGCTATCTCACTTGGCGAAGAGAGCGAGGAGATCGCAGCACGCGTCAGGACATTGCAGCGCGAGATTCAGGGACCTGCGGCGCGGTCGGTTGCCTCGCTCAGCCCGAATGAGCGCGCCTGGGATGCGAAAGAGACTTCGCCGACGGCCGCGATCGTGCTGGAGGCGCTGTCGCGAGCGCTTCCTGATGGGGCCTACGTGACGGAGTTGCGGCTTGAAAACGCGACCCTGCGCATGATTGGGCTCGCCAACGATGCGCCGTCGCTGATCGCGCCGCTCGAACATTCCGGGCACCTGAACGATGTGCACTTCTTCGCGCCGACGACGCGCGGACCGGACGGCACCCTCTTCAGGTTCAATATCGAAGCGCGCGTCGAGCCTCATTTCAAGATTGCGGAGGAGGGGCCGTGATCAAGCTCGATCGCGAACAGATCCTTTCGGTGGGCGCGCTGGCCGCGCTGCTCCTCGTCTGTACGGTCATGACGGGATTGTCTCTTCAAATGCGGTCCAACGCAGCGCAGGATCTCGTCGAGCGTCACGAGCTCGTTTCCCGTCTTGAAGCGCGCGCCAAGGCCCGTAGCGATGCGCGCGGTCGACCGGGTTCAGCGCCCGCCGCGGCGTTTCTCGACGCGCCGACCCAGGGTCTCGCGGTTGCGCAGCTGCAGGCCCACCTCGTGCAAATGGCCGATATTAATCATTCGGTGCTCGTCTCGTCCGGCGTCGAGCCGGCCAAGCGCGAGGACCCGCCGGACTCGATCCGGCTTCAGGCCACGCTGGAAATGAGTTTGCAGGCCTTGCAGGCATTCCTCTACCAGCTCGAAAGCGGGACGCCGTACGTATTCGTGGAGCAGCTCGCGGTGCAGCTTGCCGGCACAGCTTCTCAGCGCGTCGTGGAGGATCCGCTGTTGCGGGTCACGCTCGGACTGCGCGCTAACTGGCGGCGGGGAACGGCGTGACCTTGCTTCGGCCAATGTCCGTCGCGGTGCTGCTGGCGCTTGCGCCAGCCCCGCTTGTGGCGGCCGATGCGTCGCCGCAACCCCCTCCCTACCCGCCCCCGCAAGCGGGGGAGGGTCTCTCTATTCGCCCTCCTCCGCTTGCAGGAGAGGGCAGGGAGGGGGGCGCTGTTCTCCCAAGTCCGTTGGCCGCGCAACCGCTCGATCGCTTGTCGGCGACGCGCGAGCGTCCGCTGTTTTCGCCGACGCGCCGGCCGCCGCCTCGGCCCCCACCCGTCGTCGTCGCGCCGGAGCCGCCTCCACCGCCACCTCCGCCTCCCGATGTGGCGCTGTTCGGCATTGTGATGGATGGCGACGAAGTGCACGCCGTCGTCCGCGCCGGTCCGGCGGCCAAGATCATGCGCGTGCGAGTAGGCGATGACATCGGCGGCTGGAAGGTCGCCCAAATCGACGGGCGGCGGCTGATATTGTCGCTCGACGACCGGATCGCCACGTTCCTGATGTTTGCTGGCAACAGCGCCAACGGTGCGCCGCGTACCGGGCCGGAAGCGCCGGCGGCCAACACCCAATCCCCGGGTCAAACGCAACCGCAGAACCAAATGCGGCAGAATGATCCCGCGCCGTCTGATCCGCAATCACCTAGGGCCACAAGGTCTCACAGGCCGAGGTGATTATTTACGATCGAAGCTCATATTCATTCTTCGCCAAAAAAGAATGTAGAGAAATTGTTTTGGTCGGCTTGGAAAAGTCGCCAGATTGCGGCACCGGCGCTTCTCGCCCTCATAAACTGCAATGTCTATTCATTTTCCGCCAAAAGGTATTTTAGGAAACCTTCATCTGCTCCAAAACGTTGCCAGATTGCGGCATCTCCTCCGAAAACGTCGCCAGATTGCGGCACGCCTCTTGTTGGTCTCATAATAGACCAATGTTTATAGGTTTTTATCCACCGTCAAATTTCAAGAAACCCTTTGCCTACTCCGAAAGATCGCTAGATTGCCGTACTGCGCTTCTTGTTTGGCCTCATAAAGTCCATTCTCAAAGTTAACAATACTGACAGGATAGGCGGGATCGTCAGCTGAGCTGGCGGTCGGCGGATACCGTGGCGCATCGTTTCCGTGGGGCGAATCACTGAGTGATGTCGAAAGCTGTGGCTAGGACCGCGGATTCTCCTCTGCCCGCATTGGCGAGAGGTGGCTCCGAGGTCACTTGCGACTTGCTTTGGGTGTCGAAGGGATCGAAGTCCATGCAAAGTCTCCGACGGCGGCGAGTCTCGCGTCTTGTGCAGGCTGGAATTGTGGTCCTGCCGGTGTGCTTTCTCGCCGGTTGTTCTACGTCGCTGCAGAAGCAGTTTGGCGCCTACGACGACGCACCGGACCGCGTTTCGACCACCGTTCGCAATGCCGACCTGAGCGCCCGCTTCCCCGCAACTGACGAGCCGTCTGACAGACAGGCCGGCGAATCATCAAAACCTCTGCTGTTTCCGGGCACCGAGCCCGAATCACCGCCGCCCGCCTCACGCGACCCAGGCTCCAGCTACGGAGTGCGCACCGCGTCCCTGGAGCCGGTTGCGATCAGGGGCGACGGCGTCGAGATCAATTTTGAAGGCGCCGACGTTCCGACCGTCGCCAAGGCGCTGCTTGGCGACGTCCTGCATCTCAATTTCGTCGTTGATCCAAAGGTCCAAGGCACCGTGACGCTTGGCTCCGTCGGACCGATACCGCGCAAAGACCTGCTGTCGACGTTTGAAAGTGTGCTGCGCATGCAAAATGCCGCGATCGTGCGCGATGGCAAATTCATGAAGATCGTCCCGATTCCTGACGCGGCAGGACACGCGTCTGTGAGTGCGGGAGCCGGAGAACCGGGATTCGGCGTTTCGGTCGTGCCGCTGCGCTACATTTCTGCCACGACGGTGGCGAAGACGGCGGAAAACATGCTCGCGCGACCGGGTGCGATTCGTGTTGATCAAGCGAGAAATCTTCTGCTGATCCAGGGCACGGCATCCGAGCGCGAGGCTGCACTCGACGTGGTCTCGACCTTCGATGTGGAGTGGCTGCGCAATCAATCGGTTGGAGTCTACCCGCTCAAATCGACCTCGCCCGAGACCATGATTGGGGAGCTTGAACGGGTGTTTGAGAACCGCGAAGGCGGCCCAGGGCAGGGCGTCATCAGCTTCCAGCCGATCTCGCGCATGAACGCCGTGATGGTCGTCGCCAAGAACCCGAATATGCTCAAGCAAACGACGCAATGGGTGGAACGCCTGGACCGGTCAGATACCAGCGGCACGACGCTGCGGAGCTATCGGCTGAAATACGGCAACTCCACGCAAATCGCCAAGATCCTCACCAATATCTTTGTTTCGAACCGGTCCGGCACGGGCAGCGATACGCCAACCAATCCGATCGCACCGGGGACGACCACCGCCCAGTCTCGGCTCGATTCGCTCAAAAGCGGCACACAAGCCTCAAGTGCGAGCGGGAGTACGAATGGAAGTACGAGCGGCCAATCCAGCGGCGGCTCGTTCGGGGCGGGGAGTCGTGCTGGCGCGCCGATTACAGCGGCCTTTGAGACATTTTCGAACCGCAAGGACTCCGACGCGGATGCGCCCGGCGGCGCCGACGCATTTGGCGGTGCGTCCGGCGGCGGCTCGTCGCGAGGCGCGTTCCAGAATGTCCGAATCACCGCCGACAGCGTCAACAACGCGATCGTGGTCTACGCCAATCAGGAGGATCACCGTGTCATCGAGCACGCGGTGCACGACTTCGATCGGCCGCGCCTGCAGGTCGCAATCGAGGCGACCGTCGCCGAAGTCACGCTCACGAATGACCTGGCCTATGGGGTTCAGTATTTCCTTACCAGCAGGGACGTGGGAGCCGCGAGGGACAAAGGGTCGGTAGGATTATTCGGCGCCGCCCAAGCAGCCGCCCAGGCGACCGCGCTGCAGCGCGTTCTGCCGGGCTTCAATCTGCTGCTCGGATCCGAGGCGCAGCCGCGCGTCATCCTCAATGCGCTGTCCACGATTACCAGTGTCAAGGTTCTCTCCTCGCCATCGATCGTGGCGCTCGACAATCAGCCGGCGCTCCTCCAGGTCGGCAACGAGATTCCGATCACGACCAGCTCGGCCACGATCCTGTCCAATTCTACCACGCCGCTGGTCAATACGATCGAGATGCGCAATACCGGCGTGATCCTGAAGGTGCTGCCGCACGTGAACTCGAACGGAACGATCGAGCTTGAGGTCGATCAGGAGATATCCGCCGTCGTCAATCCCGATCAACAGACGTTGACGCCGACGATTTCCTCGAGGCGCGTCCATTCCACGGTGGCGGTGACGAGCGGTCAAACGGTTCTGCTCGGCGGCCTCATCAGCGAAAATGATCAGAAAACCAAGTCCGGAATACCAGGACTGAGCGAGATCAAGTTCTTGGGGGATTTGCTCGGCAATACCAGCGGCACCAAGACGCGCTCGGAAATCATCATTTTCATCAGGCCGCAGCTGATCCGAAACAGCGTCAACGCGCGCGCCGTGACCGAAGAGTTCCGAGACAAGCTGCATACGATGAAGAACAGCGCAGGTTCGATGATAAGCGGTGCGGATGTACCGCGCTGACGCCGCGCTGTCGGCTACGAAAATAACAGGTCGAATCACCTCTCCCCGACTCTGCGGTGTCATTCCCGCGAAAGCAGGAGTCCAGTTCTCCGCAGCGTCGCCGGGGGTTACTGGATCGCCCGCTTTCGCGGGCGATGGTACGGCCGCGTCACCCCGTCAGAATCAGAACGAAATTTGCTCTATGCAACTCAACTATCATTCATTCAACTGAGCCCAACTGAACGGTCTCGACAACGGTAATATTGCGCAAAAATTGCAGCGCGGGGATATCGAAATTATAGCGAAAATACAGTACTAAACTGCAGTATATTGTGTTTGGCGGTTTTGTCGGCGACTTAGTGTGTTCACAGCCTTGTTGATTTCACTCTTTTTCACATTTGTTGTCGTACAAAAGACCGTCGACTTTGATTATGTAGTCGTTGCTTCGCTGGAATAGCTCATCGTATAAATGGGGAGATAGATAATGACACAGCTTGGACGGAGGTGGTCTCTCACCACTATTGCTACCGTGATGTTGGGGGCGACCGCTTTGTCAGGGCCGGCTTTCGCGCAGGCTCAAGATCGAGGCGGCTTCGATCTGCATCGCCACTTTGCTCAGAATTTCACACCAGACCACAGGGGTGGCGGTGGCAGTACCGGGGGAGGAAGCACCACACAACAGTCGATTGATCCGGGTCCGCGAGGCGGCTCTCCGGGCGCTGGCGGCCCGCTTCCTGGTCTCAGCCAGAACGAGCAGGCCTTTTTCACCGCAGCTGCGGACGTATTCGGCGAGGTTGAGACAGTTGCCCAGGGCTTGGGCCCGCGTTTCAATCTCGATAGCTGCGGCGGATGCCACGCACAGCCGGCCCTCGGTGGCTCGAGCCCCGCAAGCAATCCGCAAGCGACAGTACCTAATAATACGATACCATCCTTTATCACCGCGAACGGGCCGATACGCGAGGTGCGTTTCGTGAACAATCCGAACGGAACGCCCGATGGCGGTGTGCACGATCTCTTCGTCATCACAGGCCGTTCGGATGCGCAGGGTTGCAACATCCAGCAGCCGAACTTTGCCGCCGCAGTTGCCGCAAACAATGCCATTTTCCGCATACCCACGCCCACATTCGGCCTCGGATATGTGGAGGCCGTTCCCGATTCGGGTCTCCAGGCCGCCTTTGCGGCCGCTGGGCAACAGAAGAGGGCGTTGGGAATATCAGGATCCTTCAATCGCAACGGCAATGACGGCACCATCACGCGGTTCGGTTGGAAGGCGCAGAACAAGTCCCTGCTGATCTTCGCCGGCGAAGCTTACAACGTTGAAATGGGCGTCACCAACGATCTCTTCCCGCAAGAACGGGAAGAGAATCCGGGCTGCCAGTTCAACAACTTGCCGGAGAGCACGACCAATTTTACCGACACCTCCAATGGCGCAAGCCCGGCATCGGGCTTCTCGTCGGACATCATCAATTTTGCGGCCTTCATGCGCTTGCTGGCGCCGCCGACCCCGGCGACCTCCAGCACGGCGACCGCGCAGTCGACATCCGGGACACAGGTTGCTGCGGCGACCGCCAGCTCCGCCGTAGCGGCGGCGGCTGGGTCCTCGACCTCTTCAACGTCGACGACTTCGACGTCGTCAACTGCGTCCGTGTCCCGAGGACAGCAGGTGTTCTCGAATATCGGCTGCAACGCCTGCCACATCACTAGTCAGACCACCGGAAAGTCCGGCATTACCGGGGTGAGCAATCAGACGGTCCAGCCGTTCAGCGACTTCGCCTTGCACGATATGGGAACGGGACTCCAGGACCGCGTCTCCCAAGGCCTTGCCAACGGCAGGCAGTTCCGTAGCGCGCCGCTGTGGGGCGTCGGCCAGCGCCTGTTCTTCCTGCATGACGGCCGCACCGCCGATATCGGCGTTGCCATCCAGCAGCATGCCAGCCAAGGCTCGGAAGCAAACGGCGTGATCAACAACTTTAATCAGCTGGGCCTCACTGATAAGCAGGCTTTGGCGGCGTTCTTGCGCTCGCTGTAAGCGGCTCCTCACTGCCATGCGCCGGCTGCTGCTGCTTGTGAGTGTAGTGGTAGCGACCAGCCTCGCGAGTTGGCTGGGCTGGCGGTACGGTGCCGTAACATTGCCTTACGGCACCGTCGTGTCTCCCATGCCGGTTCCCGAGGATGGAAAGGTGCTGGGCGGAATCTATGTCAACGACTATTTCGATCTGTCCTATCCGCTGCCGGAGGGATGGACCGAAGGGTTGGCGGGGCCGGAGCCCTCCGATGCCGGGTACTATGTGCTGAATTCGTTCGTTCCCCAATCGGAGCAGAACGCGGCTATCATGATTGTGGCGCAAGACATGTTTTTTGCGTCCAAGTCGCACGGCAACATCGCCGAGATGGTGCACGACTTCCGCCAGGCCATGTCGGAAGTCGACGGCATGACGATCGATCGCGAGCCGACCGAGGTGAAAGTCGCGGATCGTCTTCTCTACCGGGTGGATTTCAGCGGAGTCGGGCTCTATCGCGTGACATTCACCACCGAGATTCGCTGTCATGCCGTGAGCCTCAATCTGACCTCACGCGATCCGGAGTTGCTGGGAAGCCTGGCGTTCAGCGTGGACAAACTGTCGTCTGCCCGAAAGCGGGATTCCGGCGCTGCGGTCCCCTATTGCATCGAGAACTACGCGGTACCGGAGAACCTGTTGCAACGAGTTGAGCCGACCCCGGTCGGTCCCAAATTCATGCCCATTCCGGTGCGCATAATTGTCGATACCGAAGGCTCCGTGAAGCACGTCCACGTGATACGCGCGACGCCGGAGCAGCGCAAAAGCATTGAGGACGCAGTGCGCCAGTGGAAACTCAAACCCTATAGATTGAATGGACGCGCGGTCGAGATTGAGACGGGCTTGATGTTCCGTTTCTCGGTGGCGGAAAAGTGACCTTGTTCTTAGTCGGTTGCCAGTCGGCGTTCGGATAGACGCGAGTCGGACCGCCGCCATGTGACAAGCGGAGTCTGTGTGTCGGTAT
>WNFF01000620.1_pt1 | contig 27109 bp, 14 predicted proteins | sample 5400441 | NCBI WGS metagenome assembly WNFF01 (sample SAMN13153345, study PRJNA577476) | soil metagenome | isolation source: 120 cm saprolite under Douglas fir tree site 2 hole 3 replicate 1 | place: USA:California | collected 2015-04-18
GCGCTTTCCCCAACTGCTGCCGGGGCGGTGACGGTCGTCAATGCGCAGAGAGCCGAGGTCGTGTACGGGCGCGTTTGCTGGCGTAGCCATGCGTGCGGCGATCCTTAAGGGACTCACATACCTACTACGCAGGGCTGGCATCGAGAATATCAAGGCCACTGCATAGGTCGGACGATACACCTCATTTTACTTGAACCGGTGACTTGCGGAAAGCCAGCGAACGGCCGCCGAGAGCCGCCACGGGCGTGAAATACAGCCTGGGTGCGAGATGCGGCGGATTGCCGCGGCGTTATAAGGGAAGAGTGGTTCCGGGACCTGGACTCGAACCAGGATACTCAGCTCCAAAGGCTGATGTCCTACCGATTAGACGATCCCGGTAGCGCTCCAAGAAGTTTAGCAGAGGAGAACCAAGGTGCAAGCAGCCTGGGCCGGGAAGATGAGGCACGGTATCGGCAAATCTAGCCATGCGGCGAGCGCCGTGCGCCGGCAGGCTGTTTCTGCTAAATTGATAAAGTCGTTCGCGACGAAACACGGAGAGGTGTCCGAGCGGTTTAAGGAGCACGCTTGGAAAGCGTGTGTAGAAGAAATTCTACCGTGGGTTCGAATCCCACCCTCTCCGCCATTTCTGTAAGTCACTGATCTGCCTCCATTTACATTCATGGTGTCCGTGCTGGTGGCTGCCGCGCAAAGATGCAAACGTAAACGCTGCATTTTATAGCCATCTCAATTTATCTCAGAAGCCTTTGTTTATGCGGCTTTTGAAGTACCCATCGAGAGACGGCGATCTCCCGGGCCGAGGTGGTCGAGAGGGCGGCACTCTCACCCACCTTCGATGACGGGGCATTGGAGCGCGACTCTGAGTCCTGACGTACGTACAAATGTATTGACATCATTCATTTCAACAGATATGCTGTCTTGTCGCCACTCGCCATGCGATTCATATGGGATGAGAACAAGAACCGCCAAAATCTTCGCAAGCACGATGTTCGCTTTGAAACTGCCGTTCTCGTTTTCGACGATCCCTACGCGATTACACAGCATGACGTCACTTTTGAGGATGAGGAACGTTGGATAACGGTCGGAGCCATAGGGCCGGGTTCGATACTATTGGTCGTTCATACTTTTTATGAAGAAGACGAAGAAGAAGTCATTCGGGTCATCTCGGCTCGCGCCGTCGAGTCCCACGAAAGGAGAGCCTATGAGGAAGCTCACAAAGGAGCAGAAGCGAGACATCCGGGCCATCGCCGCAAAAAGAGACGAAGACATTGATTTTTCGGACGCTCCCGCGGTTGTCGATTGGAGCGGAGCCGAAATCGGCAAGTTCTATCGTCCAACGAAGAAGCCCGTTACGATACGCCTAGATTCCGACGTCATCGCATGGCTCAAAGCCGATGGCCGCGGTTACCAGACCAAAGCGAATTGGCTGCTGCGACACGCCATGCTTCACTACACGAGAGATAAGGGTCTTAGGAAGCGTGAAGGCTTCCGTCAGAAGACCACGCAACAGAAAGGAAAGCCTTGATACTGGGTGAGTATCCCGCTTATCTCAGGCAGACCAAGGCCGCTTCTGCGGCCAACCTGTGATCCGACTGAATGGACCCAAGACCCCTGGGCAGCTTTACGCTACGTGACAAGTGAGCAGTTACTTGCCAGATCGCCGTTGCGGACTGGAATCCACTACTCCGTGAAACGAACTAATGAACCGGGTGGCCATGGTGATCAACGGGCCTCCCCCCTTTCCCGGGACCGCGTTCTTACGGTCGTCGGAGGCTTTGGCTGGGCCGGGATTCCCGGCGGAAGCAGACAATTTGAGGAAGATTTGAAGACACGCTGACAAGAATCATTGCGATGTGGCAACATGTCCCGAATGAAGCAGTGGCTGCGTCTCGTAATCTTAGCGCTTTTCAGTGCGCTTCCTGCGATGGCGCAGACTAAGCCCCTTGTGTTTTACAACGTGGACGTCTTCGACGGTTATCACATCTTGCGCGGGCGGATGGTCACAGTCGAAGACGGGATGATTCAGAGTGTCACCGCCGCTGGAGTAAGACCGCCCGACCCAGCAGTCGTGATCGACGGTGCGGGCCGGACGCTGCTACCCGGACTGATCGATGCCCACGTACATATTGGGCATGAAGAGACTCTCGAGCAAGCTGCTGCTCTCGGCGTTACGACCGTGCTGGACATGTGGGGTAATCCAAATTCCCTTATACCGCTAAAGAAAGAGATAGAACGGGGCGAGCATCCGAACGCGGCAGATTTTCGGACCGCAGGCACTGGAGCAACAGTTCCGCATGGCCATCCGACGCAGATGGCCGGGCCAAAGTTTCCGACGCTGGATGCAGGTGATGACGTGCAAGCGTTTGTCGATGCCCGCTTTGCGGAAGGCTCGGATTATTTGAAGATCATCTATGACCACTTTTTGCCGACTCTCTCGGTGAGGCAGCTCCATGCCTTGGTTTTAGCGGCCCACAAGCGGAATAGGTTGGTAGTGGCGCACGAAGGAACACAATCCGAAGGGCTAGACGAAATGCGGGCTGGTGTGGATGGCGTGGAACACATCTTCGACGACACGCCAATCTCTCGCGAGTTTCTGGATGCTGCCGTACTCACGCATGCGGTGTTCACGCCAACACTCTCGATTATTCAAGCACTCAGTGGAAAACCGACCGGGTCCGCTTTGGCGACTGACCCCCGCTTCGAGCCGTATGTTGTTGGATGGGCGCTTCAAATCTTGACGACCAGCCTTCCGGAGAGCGTGACCAGAAAACATCACTACGAAAATGCCCAGGTGGCGGTGAGGGCGCTCCATGACGCGGGCATTACCATTCTAGCCGGTACCGATTCTCCGAATCCCAATACGAGCTACGGAGTCAGTCTTCACCAAGAACTGTTGCTGTTGACCGAATGCGGCCTTTCGAACGAAGAAGCTCTACGCGCGGCGACGTCCAGTCCGGCTCGGGAATTCGGGTTAGCCGACCGCGGACGAATAGAGACTGGACGGCGCGCAGACTTCCTACTGGTGAAAGGAGACCCGTCGAAGGATATTCGCGCTACGCGAGACATCGTTGGTGTGTGGAAGATGGGAATCGCGATCCAGAGGGAGGAAGTCGCCAAGCATGCAGCCGAGACCAGAAAGAACAGACAGAACTAATTCAACAGGTTAGCTGCAGCATTGGGCCGCCACGCCCAGAAAGATCGACTGCACGCAAAAAGAATGCCCAGCATAACGGGCACGCGTAGATGTGAATTCCTATGCGCGGACCAGAAGTTCCGTCGTGGGAAGCGTGGGATGCGTTTGGCCACTGCTCCCAGCGTTTGGTTTGGTGTCTTTGGTGTCTGTTTCGGCGCGAAATTGGTGCTATTCATGCGGAAGCGTTGAAGGAGTTGAAAAAGAAGAGAGCGTAGAAATCGCCAATATTCATGCGGTTTTCATGCAAGTTGCTGAAAACATTCTAGGATACTCAAAGAGACTGGGTGAGTATCCGCGCTTCGAACCTAAAAGAATGAGCATGACCTCTCCGTTCGACCGTCACGGAAGCCGACCGAACTGCACAGAGCTTAGAATCGGAGCATTTTCGTGACCGACACGAATTTCTAGATAGGCTGCCCAATGCGACCAAATTTTTGGCGCATGCGTTAGACCTGCACGCCGACTTTGTGGGAAGATTCCTTTGGGTTAACAGCCCATTTGGGGCCTGATGTCACCGTCGCGATTCAGTCAATGTAGGTGCCTTCTCCCGGTCACCGCACTACAAGCTTTTTGTGTGATGCTCCTTTTGAGCTCCGCTCTGGCCCAGCAAAATCCGGCGGAAAAAGAGCCCGTCCAACGTCAGCAAAGTGGCATGAGCACGGGCGGCGCACACGCTCCCGTGAAGGACGCACTCTCGCGACCGATTACTGCCGGCGGCTTTGTGGAAGGCGCGCCGGTAATTTTTGTCGATATTACGCATGCAGCCGGCCTCGATAAATTCCACCATCGTTCAGGAACGCGCGAGAAGAGGACCATTCTCGAGACGCCCGGCTCCGGTGTGGCACTGCTCGATTATGACAATGACGGCTGGCTTGATATTTATCTGCTTAACGGCTCGACGTTCCCCGCGCTTAAGGGGAAGGAAGCCCCGCCGCGCGCCATGCTGCTGCGCAACAACCATGACGGGACGTTCACCGACGTCACAGCGAAAGCCGGGGTAGCTAATGAGCGATGGGGCATGGGAGTCGCAGTGGGCGACTTCGATAACGATGGCTGGCCGGACATTTACGTATCAAACTTCGGGAAGAATCGTCTCTATCATAACAATCACGACGGGACGTTTACCGACGTCGCGGAAACTGCCGGCGTGACGCTCGGGGGATGGTCGACCGGCGCGACGTGGGGCGACTACGATCACGATGGCTATCTTGATCTATTTGTTCCGGGGTATGCGAAGTTCGATCCCGATAATCCTCCGATCGCCGGCAAGGGCGACCTTCCTGCTGGATTTTGCCAGTTTCGTGGCGTCGACGTCATGTGCGGACCGCGCGGCCTGCCGGGCGAGGGTGATCACCTGTTTCACAACAATGGAGACGGTACCTTCACGGACGTGAGCGTTAAGGCGGGAGTTGCCGACGCCAAGGGATATTACGGATTTTCATCCGTGTTTGTGGACGTGGATGACGACGGTTGGGTGGACCTGGCGGTCGCCAACGATTCTGTGCCCAAGTATCTCTACCGCAACAAGCACGACGGCACATTTGAAGATATCAGCTACCTTTCGGGATTCGCTCTGAACGACGATGGTCGTGAGCAAGCCGCCATGGGAATCGCGGTGGGCGATTACAATCGCGACGGTAAAGTTGATTTTTACATCACGAATTTCTCCGACGACTACAACACGCTGTACCGGAATGAAGGGGACGCGGCCTTCGCTGACGTCAGCTTTCGCGCTGGAATCGCCACACTTACGATTCCGTTTCTCGGCTGGGGCACAGGCTTTCTCGACTTCGATAACGACGGATTGCTCGACCTCTTCGTGGCCAACGGACATGTCTATCCGGGTGTCGATTTACAGGACTGGGGCACCACCTGGGCGCAGCGGCCGCTGCTGCTGCGCAATCTGGATGGATCGAAATTCCAGGAGGTGCCTGCGGCAACGGGCAGTGGCCTCGCAGTCGTTGTACCCGCGCGAGGTGCGGCGTTTGGTGACCTGTTCAACGACGGCCATATCGATGTCGTTCTCAATAGCATCGATTCGGCGCCCACGTTATTGCGGAACGCGGTCAAGAATTCGAACCACTGGATTACCCTGCAGCTGGTGGGAGGCCCGAAGAGCCCCCGCGACGCGATCGGAGCCAAGGTATTTGTCACCGCCGGAGGCGTGCGGCAACGCGGGGACGTATTCAGTGGGGGAAGCTATGCCTCCAGTTCCGATCAACGCCTGCACTTCGGCCTCGGCACAGCGGTAAAAGTGGACAAGGTGGAGATTGACTGGCCCAGTGGCGTCAAGGAAGAAATCATCATTCCCGGTGTCGACCGCTTCTTTACCGTAAAGGAAGGCAAAGGAATTGTTGCGCCGTGAGACCCTTGCCGAAGCGCGATGCTCAGCCCGGCCGCGGCCGCAACCTTGATTCCAGGCTCGCAATTGTATTTCTCGGGCTCCTGATTGCGATTCCGCAGGTGTTGGTCGCCGGCCAAGGGCACACTTCGACTCCAACTGCATCGCCATCAGGTCCTCCCGGAAAATTCGTGGATATTTCGGCCCGTTCGGGAGTTAATTTTCGGTATCAGGCCTCACACACGTCTAAAAAGTATCTCCCAGAAACCATGGGCGCGGGCGTCGCGCTCTTTGACTACGACAACGACGGGCGTCTGGACATCTTTTTGGTCAACGGTGCGCCACTCAGCGATCCGACTCCGAAAGGAACGATCCCTCAGAAAACGGGCCCACTATATTGGAACCGGCTATATCACCAGAAGACCGATGGAACGTTCGAAGACGTTACGGAGAAAGCGGGACTTCAGGGAACGGGTTACGGAATGGGCGTAGCAGTCGGGGATTACGACAATGACGGATACGAGGATCTGTATGTTACGGCGTACGGCAGGAATAAGCTTTATCACAACAATGGCAATGGCACATTCACCGATGTGACGCTGAAAGCCGGGGTGGCAGGCGGCGGATGGTCGACCAGTGCGGCATGGGTGGACCTGGATGGCGATGGATTCCTTGATCTGGTAGTGCTGCGCTATCTCGAATGGGATTTTGACGACATCTGGTGCGGGGAACACAAAGAGGGATATCGCTCGTACTGCCATCCAGATTGGTTCAAGCCGGTTTCTCCGCTGGTGTATCACAACAATGGGGACGGAACCTTTGCGGAAGTCGCCGCCAAAGTGGGACTCGCGCGACCCGGCAAGGCGTTGGGGCTGGCGATCGCGGACTACGATCGCGATGGGCACATCGATTTGTTCGTGGCCAACGACTCCATGGTGGAGTTTTTGTATCACAACAAGGGGAATGGAACCTTCGAGGAAGTGGGGCTGCCGTCGGAAGTGGCCGTGGATATCGACGGCCGGACTTATGCGGGCATGGGCGTGGACTTCTCGGACTACAACAATGATGGCTGGCCGGACATTGTCGTAACCGACTTGGCCAATCAGCGGTACCCGCTGTATCAGAACAATGGCGACGGCTCATTCACGTACATGAGCACAGCTTTGGGAATCAGTAAGATGACGCTCGCCCACTCCGGGTGGGGGATTCGGTTCCTGGACTACGACAATGATGGCTGGAAGGACCTGCTGATTGCGCAGGGGCATGATTTGGACACTGTAGAGCTGACGTCCCCGAACTTGCGATACCGCGAACCGATGCTGCTGGCCCGAAATACCGGCAAGGGTTTTGTCGACGTCTCCGCGGAATCTGGAACCATATTTCAGAAGGCCTGGGTGGCGCGCGGGACGGCCATCGGAGATTTGGACAACGACGGACGCCTTGACGCTGTGGTGAGCACAAATGACGGACCGGCATACGTGCTTCACAACGAGACACTCACGGAGAATCGCTGGATTTTGCTGAAACTCGTGGGACACCAGAGCAATCGGGATGGAATCGGCGCAGAAGTGAAGGCGACGACGACGAGCGGAACACAGTTTGCCACCGTGACGACGACGAGCAGTTATCTTTCCGCGAGCGACAAACGCGTGCACTTCGGGCTCGGGAAGGACAACGTCATCCAAGAGATTCAGGTGCGCTGGCCAAGCGGGCTTGTGCAAACATTGAAGGACATTGGTGCGAATCAGATTCTCCAAATCGATGAACCGAGCGGATCCCCGCGCTGGTAGGAGAGGTCAGCGAAGCGACGCCGGGCCAAGACTCCGCTTGTTCTCTGCCCTTCTGGTATTCCTCGCTTGGGCGATTCCCGATTTTGCGCAAACCACCGGCGATTTTGCGCAAGGCTTGAACGAATTCGCTGCGGGAAATTACAGCGCGGCCGCAGCACTTTTCGCTCGGGTGGAAGAAGCCGCCCCGGGCGCGACAGATGCCCTGCTCTACGAGAGTAAGGCTCGCGTGCATCTCCAGCAATTCGCGACGGCAGAAAGTGAGTTGCGGCGATATCTCCTGCTGCATGCAGGTTCCGATGATGCGTTGTACTTGCTCGCCTATGTCCTGCACCGGCAGGGCAAAGCCGCGGAATCGCTGGAGACATATACAAAGGCTGCGCAACGCCGGGCGCCGGCCGGGGATGATTTGAAGATTGTTGGGCTCAACTACGTCTTGTTGAATGATTATCCGGACGCGATCAAGTGGCTGGAGAAGGCCACGGAGGCTGAGCCGAAGAATAAGGAGGCCTGGTATTTTCTGGGGCGCGCCTATTACACGAGATCGCGCATTGCGGAAGCGCGCAAAGCCTTCTCGACGGTGCTGGCTCTGGACCCGCGCGATGCAAAAGCGGAGAACAATCTGGGATTGATCTTTGAATCGGAGGCGCAGCCCGATGCCGCCATGGAGGCGTACCGCAAGGCGATTGCGTGGCAAGAGCAAAGCCTGCGTCCAAGGGAGCAACCCTACCTTAACCTTGGAAGTTTGCTGATGGAGCAATCGCGCTTGGACGAGGCCATCCCGCTGCTGGAAAAGGGTGTCGAGCTCGCACCAGGGGACCCGACTGGCCACCTGAAGCTCGGCACGGCCAATTTGCGGCTGCAAAGGCTGGCAGCTGCGCAACGGGAATTGGAAAAAGCGGTGCAGCTCGCGCCGAACGATCCTGTGGCTCATTACCAATTGGGGAAACTATACAAAGAAATAAAGGCTCTGGACCGAGCCAAGGTGGAGTTTGACCGGACCGCGGAACTTCAGAGCCGCGCCGCTTTGCCGAAACCGCAGTAGATCCTTGTGTCCTGAATAGGGCCGGCTATTTCTCAGCTATGCCCAGATGATCTCTGGCGCCAGCGCAAGGTGACGACGGCGCCCGGCGGAAGCTCGTAAGTTGCATATTGGCCTCGCCAGGCGACGTTGAACTTCGCCGGCGTCGCGGCAGGATTCACTACGAGCAACACTACAGAGTCATGGGAATTGCGGAAAGCCACATGTTCGAGTGGAGACTCCTCGGATGAATTCGAGTCGATGCGAAGAGCACCCGGCAAGACAAACTTGCTGGCGTGCGCCAGCGCGGTAAAGTCCACCGTGGGAGTGATGGTCGCGGGCGAAGTGGAATGGTCGATGGTGACCACACCGCGGCAATCGGTGCAGCCACCGAGATGCGGTTCGTGATTTTGATCGAGAGCCAGGTTCCACAGAACGACACTCTGTGTCCAGTTGCGCGTGGTTTCAATAATCAGGCTCGCCTGAGCCACAAGTAGATTGCCTTTTTGCCACGCGCCTCCGGAACATTCGGTGAGCCATATCCCTTTCGCGGGAACGTGGTCGTGGAGTTGCGTCTGGGCTTGTGGGCTGCCTCCGTAGCAATGAGTGGCGGTACCTGCGATGAATTCCGACGCCCGGGGATCGCGCAAGATGGTCTCCGGGAAATCGATCATGTCCCAGTTGTGATCGAAGACCATGATCTTCGTCTTGAGATTGGCGTCTCGAAAGGCGGGGCCGAGATGATCGCGGACGAACATTCCTTGTTCTTCGGCGGTCATTCCCATGCCGGGATAGTCGCTGGGAATGTTGCGCGGTTCATTTTGAGGAGTGACGGCAAAGATCGGGACGCCGGCGGCTTGGTAGGATTGCACAAATCGCACGAAGTAGCGTGCAAGTGGCGCGAAGGACGACGACAGCAGCGTCCCGCCAATCATGGAACCGGATGTTTTCATCCATCCGGGCGCGCTCCAGGGGCTGCCGATGATCTTAAGTTTGGGATTGACGCCGAGCGCTTCTTGCAGGACCGGAAGAATGTATTGGCGATCGCGATCAATGGTGAAATGCTTCATCTCGGGATCAGTTTCGCCGGGCCGCATGTCGTCGTAGCTGTAGTCGGCAAGCGAGAAGTCGCTGGAACCCATGGGCTGCCTCAGAACGGACAGGCCGATGCCCTGCTTTGCGTCGAAAAGCTGCTTGAGAACGTTGTTGCGCTGCGTGGCCGTGAGTTTGTGAGAAAGCAGCCAGGCGGAAGAATCGGTGAGCGAGGCGCCAAAGCCGTCGATTTGCTGGTACACCGTCGCGTGACTGACGTGGATGGTGAGCCCGGGCACGCGCGACGAACTAAATTGTAGCGATGGTTTCTGCTGCAACGATTCGTGCAGCTCTTCAGAGGATTCGACGACATCGATACGTACACTATTGGCGCGAGGCGGTTCATGCCCAGTCTTTGCTCTCTGCCCGAGCGCAACAAATACCACGATTGCGCATAATGCTGATGTGCGAAGCAAAATCATTCTCGCGACTTTTGGCAGTAGGTTCACTCGCATCCTTGTTAGCTGGTCATTGAGGATCCTGCGGCGAGGGTGGAGGTTGCGCGGAATTGGGATTCCTCTGGGCTTCGTATCGCTTCAACGTTTTTTGCGCCTCGTCGGACTCTTCGTCCTTGAGCTTTTGGAAGGTTGCCATGGCTTTTTGCGCGTCTCCGAGACGATGGAGCCGGCGATACACGATTCCGAGCTGGTACCAGGCTTGCTGGACAACTTCGGGATCGGAGCCGGGGGCAGACGTAGCGCGCTCCAGACGCTGAGTAGCACCGGCGTCATTGCCGAGGAGCATTTCCGCGCGGCCAAGATTGTAGTCCACGTGGAGCAAATCCGACTTCTCTCGCAATGCGGCCTCGATGAGGTCCTTGCCCTTTGCGCCGTCACCCTTTTCGACCATCAGCACGCCCAACTTATATTTGGCCAGCACGTTGTTGGGATCGATTTCCAGTTCGCGTACGAAGGCATCGTCGGCCTCCTGCATCTTTCCGAGGTTTCGATACTCCGAACCCAGCTCCTCGTGCAGGCCGGGCTCGGTGGGAGCTAACTTGATCGCTGCCAGGTATTCCGCGACGGCATCTACATGACGGTCGGCCTCGGCGTTCGCCTGGGCAATGACTTGATGAACACGCCAGGAATGGGCATCGATTCTAAACATCCGGCCATAGCTGTTCTTCGATACGAGCAAGTGCGCGTGGCCGCGATGGTAAAGAATGTCCAGGTCATTAGGAGCAAGCGTGGCCGCAATGTCGAGCGCTTTGGCGGCCTCCTCAGGTTTTTCCTGGGCGAGCCGAACCACGCCGAGCCACATCCAGACGGCCGGGTCCTTCGGATATGCAGCGGTCTCTTTCAGAATGGCGACCACGGCTTTATCCAGTTGATTGAGTCGGAACAAAGCTATGCCGAGAAACAGGCTGGCGCCACGGAGCTTGGGTTTCAGGATTAGTGCTTTCTGAAGACTGGCAGCAGCTTCGTCGAACCTGTTTTGCTCTTGGAGCACAAGGCCCAGGTTCAAATGGGCCTCAGCAAACGTCGGAGTTTCTTTTACGATCGAGGCGAACCCTTCGCGAGCTTCTTCCAAATGTCCTTCCCGCATGGCCAAGGTAGCTTGACGAAATCTCTCAGTGACGTCCGTATCGCGTTGCGCTGCTGCAAGGCTTGCAGCCAACGAAAGAATGCAAACCACCCAGAACACGCCCGGGACGATCAAGCATCGGCTGGAGGTGGCACGACGTTTGCGCAGGCCGGCCGCGAATCGTTCGTGTAAGGATGCAATCGCCCGCAGATGCATATCAGGAAGTTTATACCTTGCCGCGAACCCGGTAAAATGCGTCCCAAAATGAGAAGCCTCCTGCCTCGAAGGAAGCAGGAGGCTTCTTGCTGCAGGTCAGACTTCAGAATTGGTAGCGCAAGGTCAGCTGAATCTGACGTCTTGCATTGATGACGCTCCGACCCTTGGGTACGCCAAAAGTACTATCGAGCAAGAAGCCATCTAACGTTCCGAAGATATGCCGGTTGAAGGCGTTCGGAATGTCTGCTTTGAATATCAACGAATGAGTCTCGCTGATCGCAGTACGTTTGATGATCGAAAAATCCTCGCTGAAGTAATGCTCGCTGCGGGCGTTGCCAAGCGTCAAAGGCAGATTTCCAAACGTATAACCGCGCTGAGCTATGAGGCTATCGGCGTTCTGATCGAAAAATGCCGCACAGTTGAAGTAGTTATTGGTGGTCAGACTGCTAAACGTTCCATCCGCGTTCTCGGAACAGCCGCTAGGCAGCGCTGGATCAAAGGACGATTTGTTGGGGCTGTAGATGGACACGCCCGGTACGCGGCTGTACTTAAAGTTGCCACCGCTGAAGGGAGGAGATTGCGCAAAACTGTTAAAGGTGACCGGCGATCCGCTTTGATACCGGTGAACTCCCCCGATCTGCCAGCCACCGAGCACCTTGCTGGGCACGCCGTGGCTTAGATATTTTTTCCCCGGACCAACCGGAAGCTCATAGAGATAGCTGATCACCACGGCATGCGGCGTGTCCTGATAACTCAAAGCCTTTTCCGATTTCAGGTTAAACGGGTTTTGCGCTCCAAAATTGTTGGAAGCAAACGCTGAAAAGACCGGGAAGGTAGTGTCTGCATCGGTGAGCGTCTTGGAAAAGGTATACGACGCCAGGAGGTTGAGCCCGTTGCGAAAGCGCCGTTCGAGCTTCGCTTCCAGAGCGTTAAAGGTGGATTGGCCAACGTTTTCCAGGCAGCAGGAGGTTCCGATGTCCTGGTACTGCGGGAAGGGCCGCAGTAACTGCCCGATGGGCTCGCTGTCGCCGAACAGGGGCCTAAACCAGCTGGGTTCAGCAACGCCAAGGCTAGCTAGCGTGGCTTGCCCTTCGGGGCTGTTAATCGGATCGTTCAGCGCTTTTCCCAGAGAGTAAAACTTGGGGTTTATGCTGTTGGTTTGCACAAGATTCGAGTGCAAGCGTGTTGCATGGGTCCCTACGTACCCCACGCTCAAGATAAGATCGGTAGCCAGTTGGTGCTGGACTTCCAGGCTCCAGTTTTGCACCATGCCCGGACGCCCGTAGGCGGACGTGACTAAGATCGGAAATCCTCCGTTCAGCAACGCCGGATCTTTGGCATTGGAAGGAGGCGTAAAGCTGGGGAAACCGGCATCCAGCGACTGCACGGGTGTAAAGCCGTCTTGCGATTTGAAATCTGGATTCGCGGTAGTCCCGCTGGTGAGCGAGTCCCCAAAATCAGAGTAGCTAAGAGCCGCGTAATAGATGCCGTACCCGCCGCGGATCACGGTATGGGGAAACTTTCCAAATAGTCTCTCCGGGGCGTAAGCGAAACCGAGTCGCGGCCCCAGATCCTTGTAATAGGTCTTCGTACCCGTGGCATTTGACCCGTAGATCAGCGCGCCCGGCACGGCTGGGGAAATTGGGACGGCCGCGTTTCCATTATTGGGGGCCGTGAGATCCAGGACGGACTGCGCACCAAGCGCTTCGTGGCGCGGGGTGTCCACATCGTAGCGCAATCCCAGATTAAGGGTCAGATCCTTCCGGAACTTGAAGTCGTCCTGGACATATCCCACATAATAATTCGCAATCCAACGGGGATTGTGCGATGACACTGTCAAGCTCTCTTCCTGAGGAAGGCCCAGGAGGAAGCTGGCGAAGGGATCGCCGGTCAACGTGTTATTAGCGCTAACCGCGGTCTGAAGGTTCTGGAAAGTGTAGGTAGGAGAAGTATTCGCGTTGGCGATCCTGGAGAATTGCGAATGCCGCCACTCGAATCCCATGCGCAAGGAATGCCGTCCCTTGATCCAGGAGACACTGTCGGCAACCAGCAGGCTGTTGGGGATGGCATTATCGAAGCTTCCGCCGCCGAAACCCAAATAGCCGATTCCCAGGGGGCTTCCTCCGAACCCGAACTGAGGAAAGCCAGGACCGCTAGCCCCGGAAATGCCCAGCGTTTTTTCCCAGTCCTGGCCGGTGACAGCTACGCCCTTGCTGGGGTCATTCAGCCGGTTAAAACCAACGTTGAAATGGTTCATCAGAGTGGAGCTGAGAGTATCATCCCAGCCGAAGCGCAAGTAATGAGAAAAGCGCGACTTAAAAAAGTTTTGATCAAGCGGCGGGGGAAGCGCAGGAGTTCCATTGAGCTGTTCCTGATCGCGGCTGCTGTAGGAAAAGAAGAACTTGCTTCTAGTTCCCCAATTTTGATCGATACGGAAGGTCGTGGTTGTGTCCCGCACGGGTTTGTTTGAAAGAAAGATGAAATTCTGGATGAGCCCGTTCAGGTTACCGGCGCTCGGCGCGACGTTGGGATGCACTTGTAGAAACGAAAGCACCTTCAACGCGACAGGACTGAGAGGAGTAGTGATCTTGTTTCCGGGGAAGGCAATGCGGCCACCGACGAATCCAGTGGGGCAGCTTGCAGTCGAAGGATCGAAGATCTGGCCTCGGAGGACGGGACTATTGTCACAAGGGTTGATCGTTCCGGTGGGGGCTCCCAGCAAAGCGGAAAAATCGCCGGTCCGCTCTGCATCCGTGGGCAAAGTATTCGGGCTGCTGATGGTGCCTTCGTTGTTTCGATACTGCTCCCAGGAGAAAAAGAAAAACGTCTTATCGTGACCGTTGTACACCTTGGGAATCCAGACCGGACCGCTCAAACTCCCGCCGAAGTCGTTTTGATGATCTCTCGGCTTCGGCGTGCCGTTCAAATTGTTCGTCCAGGAATTTGCATCTAACTTGTCGTTGCGAAGGATGTCAAATGCAGTTCCGTGGAAAGCGTTGGCACCGGACTTGGTTGTAAAACTCTCCACGCCACCCGAAGTCCTGCCAAACTCCGCCGGAATCGTGGAGGTGGTAACCTTGAACTCGTTTAGCGCCTCCACCGAAGGCGCATTCTCATCGAATGTTGAGCCGAGTTCTGCGTGCACGATGCTCGCCCCATCCAGAATCACTTCCGTGCTGAAGTTTTGCCCGCCCGAAAGCTTGGACTCGAAAATTCCGGAAGATGGGGAGTCGCTATTGGTTCCGGGGCCGGCAGTGCCGGGCGTCAAGAAAACGAAAGATTCCGCCGAGCGTAAATGGCTTTGTCCGGTGGAATTGAGCGCCAGGGGCAAATCCTGAATTTGTCTTTTATCGACGACCGTGCCGATGTCGGAGGTTTCGGTCTGAAGGGCGGGGGCATCGGCGAGGACGGTGAGCGTTTCGTTGATTGAGCCGGTCTGGAGTGTAATGTCTAGGGAGGAAGTCGTGTTGATCTGGACCACCAGTCCCTTTTGCTCGGAGGTCTTGAACCCGGGAGCGGTAACCGTAAGGTTGTAGACGCCGACCTGTACATCGGCAAAACGGTAGGCGCCGGTGTCGGTGGAAATGGTTTTGTAGACAGCGCCGGTGTTTGCACCCGTAGCGGTGACGGCGGCGCCTTGGACGTAACCGCCAGAGGGATCGAGAATGGTGCCGGCTACAGCTCCGCGGTCGGATTGAGGTAGGGCTGAGCTGGCGGAGAGAAGAAGGGAAAAGACTACAGCGATAAACCGCATTGGATAAATTACAGAGCGCATTCTCTCGCCTCCTGCTCAGTCGAATCGAACCAACGAAGGCACCCCAGGGTGATGCGGAATTGTTTTAGGTGGTCGGCCTGAGCGATGGCCGAACCACAACGATGTAAGACAGACGTTGGCTCAATGAGCTTTCCAAAGCACCCCTAACTGTTGCGCACATTTGGCACCAGCTAAGATATTGTTGTCAAGGATAAAATTTCTAAATATGGTTTAGACAATCGTTTGCCTTGGTGCTTTTCGCGCGGGAACAAAGGGCTCCGCGTCGATGCTGGTGTTGGTTCTTGTGTGGTGCCGCCCGGCCGCGGAGGCTTTGCTAGGCCGTAATCCATTGTTCAGGCTATGCTTATGCAGCTCGTGAGGAGCAAATCACACAATCCTGCTGGCAAGGGCACCGAGTCAACTGTGGCTCCCCGGAAGAATAACCAATCGTCTCGCGATAAACCCGTCAGCCTGAAGATTCTCGCGGACCATCTCGGGCTCTGCCCCGCTACGGTCTCCGTCGTGCTCAACAATGTTCCAGGGCGTTCAATCCCGGCGGAGACCCGTGAGCGCGTGCGCGCCGCTGCCCGGAAATTCAACTACCAACCAAGCTTGCTTGCACGCTCGCTCCGCAAACAGCGCACGTTCACCGTCGGCGTGCTCGTCCCGGAATTAAGTGATGGATATCATACCCTTGTCATGAGTGGCATTGGCGATCACCTCATGCACGAAGGCTACTTTTATTTCAGCGCACAGCATCGCCACAAGGCAGACATGATCGAAGAATACCCGCGCCTGTTGGTGGGGCGCGGCGCAGAAGGCATCATTGCCATTGACACTGCTCTCCATCACGAATTGCCGATTCCCGTCGTCGCCGTTGCCGGGCACCGGAAGATTCCTGGCGTCACGAACGTTGTTCTCGACCACCGGCGGGCGGCCGAACTATCCTTGCGTCACCTGCACCAGTTGGGTCATCGCCACATCGCGTTCATGCGCGGACAATCGTTCAGCTCGGACTCCGACGATCGATGGCGCAGTCTGGTCGCGGTAGCTAAGGAGCTTGGGATCGAAATTCGTCCGGACTTGACTATCCAGTTGGAGCGAGACCTGACCTCGCCGGAGCTTGGCTACCCCGTCGTTCAAGAATTGCTGAAACACCGCCGGGCGTTCACCGCGATTGTTTCCTTCAACGATATCGCAGCGATCGGCGCGATTCGGGCGCTGCGAGATGCGAATCTCCGCGTGCCCGAGGATGTCTCGGTAATCGGCTTCGATGATATTCAGGTCGCGGCGTACCACAATCCCCGCCTCACCACCATCCGGCAACCCCTTCACGACATGGGAGAAACCGCCGCTCGCATCCTTCTGCAACGTATCCAGGGATTCAAAGACTATCCTGTAGAATTCGCCGTGCCTCCCGAACTAATCATTCGTGAAACCACGGCTTCGCCAAACGCAAAGGCCCTCCGGCGACGCGTTCGGCCTTGAGTCAGGTCTTGCACAGGCGTTCCATCGCCTTGCGGTAGCGTTCTCTCGTTCGCAGCAGTTCGTTTCGGGATGACGAAAATTCGTGCTTTCAGGATCGGTCGCATGCCGATGAGAGACACCCTCACCGGACCCGGATTGCACCCGTGACTATGTATGGGCTGAGCCGCAACCAGAATCATTGGTGGGCTCATGCATTTGTTATTCTGGAGCGAGCTTGAAGTTTCCTCGCAACTGAATGTCGACGGAAGAACTGCCAACCAGAATGGCAAAGTCTCCAGGTTCCGCGTGCCAGGCGCGTTTCATTACATCGAAGAAAGAGAATGCTCGACGGTCCAGCAAGAGTGTTACCTGTCTCGTTTCTCCTGGTTGCAGATTCACCTTTGCAAATCCTTTCAATTCCTTGGCAGGCCGAGGCACGCTCGCATGCGAATCGCCCACGTACAACTGCGCTACTTCGGCTCCCTCCCGCGGACCAGTATTCTTGATCTGAAAGGAAACCTTTACCAATCCCTTTGCCCCAGCAGGTTCAGGTGAGATTTTCAGATCGCTGTATTCAAAATGGGTATAAGAGAGACCATACCCAAACGGAAAGAGAGGTTTTACCGTGGAGCGATCGAAGCCCCGGTATCCAACAAAAATCCCTTCCGTGTATTCGATGTGTTTGTCACCCTTCTGTGGATAATAGCTCTTGTAGGTGGGATTGTCCTCCCAGCGGCGTTCGAAAGACGCCGGCAACTTTCCCGACGGACTGTAGGCTCCAAACAGAACTTGGGCCAGAGCTGTGCCACCTTCTTGTCCCGGATACCAGGCATGCAGGAGAGCGGGCATCCTATCAATCCAGCGCGTCATGTCAACATTTCCGCCTGCCGTCAATACAACAATCACATTCCTGTTGATGCTCGCGATTTGTTCAATGAATGCATCCTGCCCACCCGGGAGGCGAAACGTCCGGTCACTGCCCTCACCTTCAGTATTCGGATCAAATCCCATGCAGAGGATCACGGCGTCCGCCTTTGCTGCCATCGTCTTGGTTGCCTCTCCGATGGGCTGCGTGACTGCGGCGATCCCAAACCTTGCCGTGGCTGTCAGCGTGCTTTCGAAATACTCCAGGCGGATTTTGTGCGCTTTGCCCGCTTCTAAGTGCGCGGAATACGTGTCCATAGTCTCCGCGTGAGTCTTCCAGTCATCGATGACCAGCGCATCATCCACATACAGCCGAACACCATCGTCCGCAGATAGATAAAATTTGTAATCGTCCTCGACCTCGGGAACAAAATAGCCCGTCCAACGGACCGAGAAATGATCCACCGGTCCCTCATAGTCAATGCGCTCATCCGTGCGCACCAAGGCAGGAGTGCCCTGCAGCTGGTCGTTGTTGAAGTACTCAGCCTTGAACCCTCGTGGGCCTCCTGGTGAAATCTGGAACAGTGTGCGGAACACAATTTCGTCGAAGGGCAATGTTTCCGCGATGTACAACACGTGCCCATCTTTACCCAGATAATCGCTGATGCCTTCCAGATAGCTGACGGAATGAAACGGCTTGGTCAGGGAGCTTCCTCCACCGCCCACCACCGCCGGATAGGCATCCGGTCCGAGCACGGCAATTGTTTTGACTTTATTTCTATCGAGCGGCAGAAGATGGTTATCGTTCTTCAACAGAACAATGCCACTGCGAGCTTCTTCGCGCGCGACGTCCATGCCCGCCCGGTTGTACAAGGGAATTTCTGCATCCGTCTGTTCTCGATCATAAAAACCAAATTCAATGGCCTTCCGCAGGATACGCCGCACTTTGTCGTTCATTGTGCCCATGGCCACTTCCCCACGTTGAATGGCAGAAAGCAAATTGTGTGCGTTCATGAAAACCGGCGATGGCATTTCCAGATCGAGGCCGTTGTTGGCTGCCGCAATGCCGTCGTGCGTGGCTTCCCAGTCGGACATCAGGATTCCTTCGAAGCCCCATTCTTTTTTCGCGATGGTGATGTTCAAATATCCGTTTTGGGTCATAAACGCGCCGTTGACAAGGTTGTACGCGTCCATCAGCGCTCCCACCTTCGCCTCCTTCACCGAAGCTTCAAACGCAGGAAGGTAGATCTCGCGCAGGGTCCGCTCATCCACGTCAGAACTGTGGTTCATGCGTCCGTATTCCATGTTGTTTGCCACGAAATGCTTCGCGGTAGCGATTACTCCTTCTGCCTGGATCCCTTCAATGAGTGGGACCGCCATCCTCGAAGCGAGGTAGGGATCTTCGCCCAAGTATTCGAAATTTCGTCCGTTCATCGGAGCGCGGTAAATGTTCATTCCCGGCGCAAGAATGAAGTGAACGCCGCGCGCTCGCGCATCCTGACCCATGGAGATACCCCCACGCCTAGCCAGATCGGTGTCCCAGGAAGCAGCTAGCGCGATGCCCGCTGGGTAGGCGGTAGCCTCACCGTAGTCGTGGACGCCCAGTGGACCATCGGACATCCGCAAAGCCCGAAGTCCGAGTCTCGGAATAGCACGGATGTAAAAATCATTGACACCACCGATCAGCGTGATTTTTTCCTCAACCGTCATCTTGCTGAGCAGGGCCTCGACGCGCTTTCCCACTTCAGCAGGAGATGGACGCCCGCTCTGCGCGATACTCCAAGCCGCGGAACCGAGAAATGCAAATAATGTCAAGACGGCACGCAATATCGAGACATTACGAATGCGCCTTTTCGGATCCATGTTCCACTCCGCACCGTGCATCAACGACCAAGGCATATTACTCCTCGGATGGCAATTTTCAGCTATCGGCAAGACGGGGTGCGCCGCTTTCTTACAGTTGTGGTCTGCTGAAATTGTGTGGACAATCCGGGCGTTCGGAGGGATAAGAAAGTGATTATGCCCTTTTCACCCAAAATTTCGCGAAGAGCATTTATGCATTCGACGTCGCGGGCGACCGCCGGGGCCGTAGCCTGTCACCTGGGATTTCCGACCTCGCTTCCTAAGCCCCGGGGGCAACAACCGCTTGAGGAGTTCACACTATGACCAAAGAGGGTTACTCTCGCCGTGAGTTCTTGCAGAAGAGCGCGGGGATGGCCACTGCTTCGCTTGTCAGTGGAGCAATTCTGCTGCAACCTGATCCTTTAGTCGCTTTTCCTCGATTGACTGGTGCCAGCGACCGAGTTCGCTTCGGAATTGTGGGCGTGGGCATGGAGGGCACCGGACTCCTAACAACGGCCATTCAACTCCCAGGAGTAGAGTGCGTAGCCGCTTGCGATCTTTACGACGGCCGTCACGAACTAGCGCGTGAAATTGTGGGAAAGCCCATACGGACGACCAGACGCTACAAAGAACTGCTCGACGACAAAGAGATCGATGCCATCCTCATCGCGGTCCCCGACCACTGGCATAAACAGGTCGTAGTGGACGCCGTGGGCGCGGGCAAGGATGTGTACTGCGAAAAGCCCATGTCGCACAGCCCCGCAGATGGCGTGGCGATGGTCGCAGCCGCTAAGAAGACCGACCGCATCGTGCAGATCGGTGCACAACGGACCAGTTCTGTCTTGTGCGCCAAAGCGAGAGAGCTTTACGCAAGCGGAGCCATCGGCGAACTAAGTCTGGTAGAAGGCAGCTTGGGGCGCAACGATCCCACCGGCGCCTGGGAATATCCGCCGCCTGCAGACTTGTCTCCCGAGAACTTGGACTGGGAGACGTGGCTGGGCGCAGCACCGAAGAAACCGTTTGACCCTTTGCTTTTTGCGCGCTGGCGATGCTGGAGGGAATATGGAACAGGTCTGGCTGGCGACTTGTTGGTGCATTTGCTTAGCGGAATGGAATTTGTTCTTGGAATTAATGAACCTCCCAAACGTGCATCGGCCTTTGGCGGGATTTACCGCTGGAAAGACGGACGCAATACCCCCGATGTGCATCCCGTTCTCTTTGAATATGCAAACGTCCCGGTATACATGCGCTTGACACTGGGCACGGAGACTGCGGAAGTCACCCGGTTCATGGGTTCCAAAGGCATCATCGAACTTACCGAGTTTGGCGTGAGCTACACTCCTCAAGCGGGAATCGACTTGGCTCCCAGCTATTACTGCTACGGGCTTCCCAGCCGTCTGAGGAATGCTTATTTCAAGCAATGGCACGAAGAGCACGATCCCAGACCGGGGGAAGAACCCGCGCCGCAGACGGTCAGCTATCATGGGGACGACTATGACGATCTGCGACCGCATCTTTGGAATTTCTTCCAGGCCGTCAGGTCGCGGAAGCCGATCGTGCAGGACGTCGTGTTCGGTCATAATGCCGCACTGGGTTGTCACATGGCGAATGAGTCTTACTACCGGAAGAGTCCGGTGTTTTGGGATTCCGTTTCGCAGACCATTAAGTCCTAAGGCGCTGGTTTGCGGAATGCGATTGCGGTGTGGAGTAGAAGTACGGCAGGCCGCGGTTTAACTGCAACGAGAAGGGAACCAGAGTCGTATGAAACTTGAGCGGATAGCGTTCGCGCTCGTGGTGGCTATTTTGTTGTTTTATTCAGTGTCGTATACCCAGGCCGGAAAGGCCGAGAAAGTGTCTTCTTCTCCGTCAGCCGATGGTGTCGAGGCTTTTCTGGGCCGTTGGGATTTGACGCTGAAGGCGCCCGAACGGGTATACCCCTCGTGGCTGGAGCTCTGGCTGGAAGGTGGACAATTGAAAGCCCGGATGGTGAGCCGTTGGGGAAACGCGCGCCCCCTCCCCAAAGTTGAACTTTCCAATGGCCACCTCACTTTCGTTTCTCCCAAAGAGGAAGAAGAGCGGCCCGACGATATGGTTTTCGAAGGAACGCTCGTCGGGAAGATGCTGTCGGGGACTACGACTGGTCCAGACAAAACCACCTGGCAATGGACCGGTCAGCGAGCCCCTGCTCTGAAAGCAAAGGCTTCCCGGACGTGGGGGAAACCTACTCCGTTGTTCAACGGAAAGGACCTTGCCGGATGGAAAATGGCCGGATCAGGTGCGACGGTGTGGACCGTCGAAAATGGAAGCTTGATAAGCCCTGGAAACGGTCCTGAACTGATCAATGATTCGAAATTCGAGGACTTTAAATTGCACGTGGAATTCAACTGCGCCGCCAATTCCAACAGTGGCATCTATTTGCGCGGTCGCTACGAAGTTCAGGTGGAAACAGATTCCATCGGGGAACCGCCTAGTCACCACATGGGCGGCGTATACGGTTTCCTGGCTCCTTCTCCGGAACTACCGCGCAAACCGGGAGAATGGCAAAGCTTCGACCTCACCCTGATGGGCCGATGGATCACTTTAGTCCAGAATGGACAGACGATCATCGCGAATAAGGAAATCCCGGGCATCACCGGTGGCGCCCTGGACAGCCACGAAGAACTGCCTGGCCCCATCTATCTTCAAGGAAGTGAAAAAGGGCACGTAGCCTATCGCAGCATCGTCATCACGCCGGCAGCGAAGTAGCAAGGAAATTATTTATTATTCCTACTGCGCACCCGTGGCCAGCTGTAGCAGCTCGCGCTCGAAAATTCGGAACTGGTTCACATCCCGTACGTAATCGGTGAAAGCCGGCAGCACCTTTCGGGCCAATGCGTCAGTGCGTTCCCGCGCGTGTCGGGCAGATTCCCTCAGCAGTTCGTAATCCTCGATGCCTTCTCGCATCACCTCGAGACGCAGCGATACGAATACGCCATCGTGTTCCGGATCGGGGTATACGATCGCATCATCACCTGCGGGAAGGTGAAACCCTCCACCCCAATCTGGTTGCACGTCCTCGAACGGTCGATCTGTCCAGAAATTCCCGCCCCAGTGTAAATATCCGGTAAGTCCATACCGGTAGTCTACCCACGGTAGCAGCCGTACCTTGAGGGTCGGAAAGTCGATAAACCGATTGAGGTACCTGCCGCGCGGATCCAGACAAATGTAGAACCAGCTTTGCCCTCCATGTGCCTGATGAGTCGCAATGGCATCCAGCCGTTGATCGAATGTGCCCAGTTTGGGCACCCATATCGTGGTCTCGGAAGGAATATCTTCGAGAAGGCTTATAGCATCCAGCGTCGGGACCCCCGGCAGTTCCTCGCTCACGATATGGACCAAGCGCCGGTAAATGGGCATCTCTGTTCCATGGGGCTCATCGTGGACGTGCTGGACGTAACGGCTAAGCCAGCCTTTTTGTACCAGATGATTGCGAAGTTGCCGCAAAAACTGGCGGAGGTTCTCTTCCGCGCGGGGATCGTCTGGACTCAGCTCTTTCCTTACAATCTGACCCTTCTCGACCAGGTCTGCCGCGATCACGTACGGCGAGTCATATCCGCCACTGGAGCGTCCGGACAAATGGCCGCCCTCGATCATTCGCGCTACACCTGCCTTGTCAAAGGTCTCAACCCAGCGGTCCACCAAGCCGAAATCGTATTGAACGGCGCGGTCTGCGAGTTGTGCTCTAGCCAGCGTCCGAACCGGAACAAATACAATATTTTGTTTGTACTCCGCCATCGTTCGTCCGATGTTCTCCAATAATTTCCAGTAGCGATCCGGATCGGACTTCAATTGGGGATAGTGCTTTTCCATCAGTTCGCGGTCGAGCCAGAGCCAATTCGTCACCCAGAGATTCTGTTCTTTCGGCACGGTTGCAGCGAACACTTCCACGTGAAAGGGCAGTTTTAACTTCTGATTTCCGGCATCAATCTCGACCATGCCCCGGTAAGTACCAGCCCGCCCGTCCGCCGGCGTGAATATGGAAATCCACAGTGTCTCCGTACGGGATGACTCCAAGGCGATTGCCTTCTCCAGCGGAAATAAAGGATCGGGATATGGACCCAGTTCCGAACGCACCACTTCGTCCAAGGGTGTGTTGGCGGGGTGCGAATCCACCTTCACGTCCCCTACTAGGAAAGTCCGGACTCTAAGTGCCGCCTTCCCGAAGCGTGGACTACTGACGCGCACCCGTATTACTCGGCGTGATTCAGACCGCAATGCGACCTGAAGACTGCAGTGGCCATTGCGGGCGGATGCGAGAGCCGGTTCAACTCTTGAGATTGCTGCAGGGCTGTCAGGAAAGACCTTCACCAGCGAATCAACGAACCAGGCTGAAAAATTGTCGCGCTGCCCGGCATGCAGCGGCAGAGGAAAAAAACAGATAAGCCAAACGAGAAATCTCCGCATAATCGGCTATCTTAAGCTGCAGCTGCGGTGTTTCCGCAACCGGTCGAAGCCCTGTTTCCTCTCAAGAATCCGTCGTTGCTCAAGGCCTATTTGAGCAAATTCTGTCGCAGTACCTCAAGGACAATCCTGAAGATCCGGCTGCCGCATTCCGATGGCAACTATCCACGCTCATTCCCCATCACTACTGCGCAACACCGTGGAAACGTGACTTAAGGTTTCCAGTTCCGCGAATAGGCCGAAAAACCAGTGGGTCGCAAAACATCAAACGTGACATGCAGCGGTACTCCGGTTTGACTGAATGCGAGGTCGACTGTGATTTCCCCGCCGGAAACGATTTCAGTAAGCTCTGCTTCTTGTCGCTCTATCGGGACGTCGCCTTCGCCATAGAAAACTCCCCTGAGCTTATAGCCCCGAATAGTGTACATGGGAAAATCATGCCGGGTTTTTACCCGTAGCTGGAAGGCGTTCACGCGGTTTTCCGCGGTTAACGATTCGACCGGGCTGCATTCCTCCCGCAGGGCGGCGTAGGAAGGTTTTCGCCGGCCGAATAGATCCGTAACGCCGTGAACATTTTGCCGCAGCGCTCCCACCCCGGTGGGGCCGACGTGGGAGCGGTAATCGTTATAGGAGAAATAAATGGTTCCGGCGACGAATTCTTTTGAGCGGAACACGGCGTCATGGGAACGCAGGGTCTCGACGCGGTGCTGGTCGCCCTCGGGGCGGTCGGGTGTGCAAGCGCAGTAGCCATATTCGGAAACGAGAATGGGCTTGCCGGGAAAGACGGCGTGAAGGTCATCCAGATGCTTAGCCAGTGCTTCAAGAGTTCCCGGATCCCAAGTTCCAAAATATTCATTTACCTCGATGATGTCCATCAATCCGGCTGCGTCTCGTTCCGGAGTTTTGATCAAGGAGTTCGAAGCATAGGAACAAAGCCGATTGGGATCCAGCCTCTTCGCCTCCGCCAACATATGTTTTGCAAATTGATGCGCGGGAGGATGTTGCCCGCCAACCTCATTGCAAAGGCCCCAGACCACCACCGAGGGGTGGTTTCGGTCGCGCGCGATCATCTCCCTCAACTGCTCCAAACCGTTTTCCATGATATCGGTATCAGGCTCGGTTCTCATGCCGCCAAAACTGTCCCAGCCCCAGGCAGGAACCTCGGTCTGCATCAGAATGCCGTGTCGGTCGCAGTAATCGAGAACCCTCTTATCTTGTGGCCAATGAACGCGCGTGAAGACGCAATTGAGATCTTTCAAGTCGTCTTGATCGTGCGTGATCCATTGGCTAGGCTCCGCCATTCCAAATTCAGGATTGCTCCCCGCCATGCGCTCGACACCCATCAGCCGCACGCGCTCGCCGTTCAAATAAAACTCGCTGCCCTTAGCCTCTAGTTTCCGGACCCCGAATGTATCTGTGAGTCGATGAGTCTCCTGTCCGCTTGCTATTGAAAAAATAAGCCGATAGAGATTCGGATGATCGAAATGCCACAACTTCGCCTTGGGCAGCGTAGCTTCAAATTTTGGTGTTTGGGTTGTGCCGCTCTTAATGGTGAAGCCCGGAGTATTTGAACTGGTCACCACTGTCAGTCCGGTCTCATCGTCGATAATTCGAAAAGTGGCTCGTCCCATCCACGGCTTCGAACCTGTATTTCGGAGATAAGCGGTGATGGTAAGCATACCGTCTCCGCTGGCGAGATCGGGAACGGCTTCGAGGTCAACGCGCTCCACAAAAGTTTTCGCCGTGATGAGCAGTTGAACCGGCCGGTAGATACCTCCGTCGTGCGCCCAATCACTGGAACGTCCCCTCGGCAGCATGTTGCCATTGAATGCGCTATCTACCCGTACGTTGATCGTGTTGGAATTCCCCCAGCGGAGCAGATGAGTGATATCAAGCACGAAAGCCGTGTAACCCTTGCGTGCATGCTCTCCAGCCAATTCCCCGTTTACCCAGATGGTGGCCGTATGGAATACGGCCTCAAACTCGATCCGTACCGCGGAATCTTGCCATTCACTCGGAGCCTCGAAGGTTCGCCGATACCACGCGACACCTCGATACTCAACATAAGCGGGTTCCACTTGCCAAGTGTGCGGCACGCGCACTTTGCGCCAGGCACCGGTCGTGTCATCGGTGCCGTACCAACGCTGCTCTTCGCCAACATTTAGAGGATCAGTCCGAAACCACCATTGGCCGCACAGGCTCACCGTCTCCTGCGCGGACGAGTCCGTTCTCTTCGCGCCTGCCGCGAGGGTAGACGTGCCCATGGTGCTTACAGCCAGGGCTCCGGCCTGAGTCAGAAATTTTCGACGAGAATTCACGGCAAGGTTCCGTGTCCGATCACGGCGACGGGGCAGTTAATCAGATATTCCGGCAGGGTGTCAACTAAGTACGGCATTCTCGTACGTTATAACTACTTCCTCGCGATGCCGTTGAGGAGGAGAAGAGGGCCTTTTCGGAGGTGCTGGAGAGAGGGACGCCAACGCCGTTCCCTTCCCTAGACTCTTCTCCTGCTAGGGGGCGCAAAAACTCTCTTAGGAAGAAGGAAACTGTGCCCAAAACAATTGTGCCATCTTAGGGGTTCACCCCACGCACTGGGAACAAATTGAGAACAAATTGGGAACAAGCGATCAAATAAAATAAATGAATAATTACCACGTAAGCTGTCAAGAAGCGACTACCTTATAGGGCTGATAACCCGAGGTCATTCGGTCAGATTTCAATTGCCCGAGATTGGAGCGCGAGCAGCACAACCTTCAGTGGATATTAAACTTAAAGGCGGCGACCGCGGAGATGGTCCAGACGTAACATCTTTTCTATGCGAGCTTTACGGTTGCTCCTCGATTGAGAGTCTGCCACGCACGCTGGTGAGTTCACGCTCGATTTCCTCTAGAGTTTTGCCCTTCGTTTCGTGAACACGGAGATATACAAAGAAAAACCCTGCGAGGCAGACCCCAGCGTAGGTCCAGAACGTCCCGGCGTTACCGAGCACCCGATTAAGAATAGGAAAGGTAAAAGTCAAAAGGAAGGAAGCACTCCACAGAGCGGACACCGAAATCGAGACGCCGATACCGCGCAAGCGATTCGGGAAGATTTCCGAGATCAGCACCCAGGTCACAGGGGCGAGGGAGAGTGCGTAACAGCCAATCGTGCACAGTGTGATCACAAGTGCCGGTAGTCCTTTGATTTCGGCGCGATAAGTGAGTCCAAGCACCAGATGAGACAATGCAATTCCTGCACACCCAAACAGCATCAAAGAGCGGCGGCCAACCCGATCAACTAACGTCAGCGCGACCAGCGTAAGCGCAAGATTGATCGTTCCGGTGATTACGATGTTGAACAGAATGCCGCTGACTCCATAGCCCGCGCTGCGGTAGATTTCTTCCGCATAGTTGAAGATGATATTGATTCCGCTCCACTGCTGAAGAACGGCAAGCGCGACTCCGATCAACAGTACCTTCAAAATGCCCGGCGCCAGCAACTCTCGCCACCTAACCCTGCCTTCGGCCTCGCTGCCAAGCGCGTTTTGGATCTCCGCCAGCGTTTCTGCGCCATATTGTTCTCCGCCGATTCG
>WNFF01002678.1_pt1 | contig 27092 bp, 16 predicted proteins | sample 5400441 | NCBI WGS metagenome assembly WNFF01 (sample SAMN13153345, study PRJNA577476) | soil metagenome | isolation source: 120 cm saprolite under Douglas fir tree site 2 hole 3 replicate 1 | place: USA:California | collected 2015-04-18
CAAACTTGATCAAAGTTGGTTCGCTCCACGCGCGACCGAAGAATGAAATCCCCACCGGCATGCCAAAAACGTAACCCGCGGGCACAGTAATGTGAGGATAGCCGGCGACCGCCGACGTGGTCGAGTAGCCGCCGGTGAAATGATCGCCATTGATCCAGTCAGTAGTCCAGCCCGGGCCGCCCGTGGGCGCGATCAGCGCATCGAGCTTGTTCTTGTCCATCACAAAATCAATGCCTTCTTTGCGCGACAGGCGATGGTTCTTCGCCAGGGCGTCGCGATAAGCTTTGTCAGTCAACGGCCCTTTCGCCTGCGCTTTGATAAAAAGATCCTGGCCAAAGTAAGGCATCTCGCGATCGCGATACTGCTCGTTGAAGTCGATGATTTCTTTCAGAGACTTCACCGGGGCGCCCGGACCCAACGCGGCGAGATACGAATTCAAGTCGGCCTTGAATTCGTACAGCAGCACTTCGAGTTCCGAATCGTCGAACTTGCCGGCCGTGGGAATGTCCGCCGGATCGACAATGATCGCGCCGCGCTTCTTGATGATATCGATGCAATCATTCATCAACTTGTCCACCGCATCATTGAAACCAAAGCCCTTTCGATGAATGCCGATGCGCGCGCCTTTCAAGCTATTGGCGTCGAGAAACTTCGTGTAATCAGCAAAAGATTTGCTGGCGCTCGCCCTGGTCGCGTCGTCGCGCGAGTCTATGCCCGCGAGCGCGCCGAGCAGAATTGCTGCGTCGGTGACGGTGCGGCACATCGGCCCGGCCGTGTCCTGGCTGTGCGAGATGGGAACGATGCCGGCGCGGCTGATCAATCCCACCGTTGGTTTGATACCCACGAGCGAGTTCGCATTCGAAGGACAAACTACCGAGCCATCGGTTTCGGTGCCGACGCCGATGGCCGCGAGATTCGCCGCCACCGCAGCACCGGTGCCGGAGCTCGAGCCGCATGGATTGCGATCAAGCACGTAAGGATTTTTCGTTTGCCCGCCACGCCCGCTCCAGCCGCTGGTCGAATGGCTGGAACGAAAGTTGGCCCACTCGCTCAGATTAGTTTTGCCGAGGATTACGGCGCCCGCCTCGCGCAGCTTCTTCGCGACGGACGAATCCTGAAGCGGACTCGATCCGCCCAGCGCCAGAGAGCCGGCGGTTGTCGTCATGCGATCGTGCGTGTCTATGTTGTCTTTGATCAGAACTGGAATTCCATGCAAGGGACGCCCTCCCGACCCTCTAGCCTTGCGCTCTTTATCAACTTCAGCCGCGATTGACAGCGCGTCGGGATTCAACTCAATGACGGAACTAATAGCCGGACCGTGTTTGTCGATCGCGTCAATGCGATCAAGATATGCTCTCGCCAGCGAGACCGCGGTGTATTTCCCCGAAGCCATTCCCGCATGCAAATCGGCGATGGTCAGCTCGTCAAGCTCGAACGCCGGGGGCGCGCTCGTCGAAGCCTTAGCAGGTGACGTTTCTTTGGCCGCGGCGGTGACGTTAACGGTCGCCAGGCCGATGCTGCCGGCGATGCTGTGGCCGACAAAACTTCTACGATTCATGCGGAGTTCCCTCAGTGATGAAATGATCGACCGACGGCACTTCTATGCTGACGTGCCGGAAAAGTCAAATGGATTCTAATGAGTGCCCGAGTTTCGTTTCGTGTGTTGCTGCGGATCATACAAGAACGATCCACGAAACCACACGAAAACGCATGAACAAAGGCGCTTCGTGATGTGATTTCGTGGATCGTCTTCCATAGCAAGCCGATCTCTCAAAACTAGAGGATCATGACACTGTCGAGGTCTTATGGGATTCAGACGAGTACTTCGTCCTGCTCGTCGCCTTCGAGCAGGTCGTCAAGGAAAAACGCGCGGCGTTGAGGCTTGAGATTCATACTGATCGGGGTTCCATTGCGCACACTTTCGGCCAGACGCCTGGCGTCCGGGAGCACGCCAATTGCGCGCAGCGCCTGCGGATCGCTTTCAAGCAAAACTCTTTGGCCGGCGTCAGCGCCGAATGCCGCGGTGATGATCTCTTCGCGCAGCCGCAACTTAACGAAATCGAGATCGGCATCAACCGAAGCGACCTGCAAATGGCGGGTTTGATCCTTGCGCAGGTAATTGCGGAAAGCTTCGAGAACGCGATCCGTGATCTGGTAATCGGTGTTCTTCGGGGCGCGGTTGTATTCGACTTTGTCGACGCGATACGCGTCGAGTCCCGGAATCGAGCCGGCGGCGAGTTCGCGCGTGAAATAAAATGCTGCTTCGACAATCCGCGCGCGGGTGGGCGAGGCGCTCAGGGCACGTGCCTCGATGTCGGGCGTAATGCCGCCGCCGCCATAAAAAATCCGGCCGGCGGCCGTGCGAAATGCCGGCGCGTTCGTGCCGCGCGGCGGCGCCGATTCGTTGGGCGACGGTTGGCCGGGCTGTGTCGGCTGTTGATTCTCGTTCTGGTCGTGACGGACGTAATAGTCGTAGAGCGAGCCGCTCGAATAGTCGCGCTGCAGCGAACGGCCGTACGGCGTGTAGTAGCGCGCGGTAGTCAGCGTCAGGCCGACATTGTACGGTGCTATTTGAAAGATGTGTTGGACCAGGCCCTTGCCAAAACTGGTTTCGCCCACAATCAAGCCGCGCCCATGATCCTGAATCGCGCCCGCCACGATCTCTGACGCCGAAGCGGTGTTGCGATTTATCAAGACCACCAGCGGAAGATCTTCCGGCTCGCTGCCGGTAGATTTGTAAACGACGGGCTCGCGATATTCGCTTCTACCTTTAACTGAGACAATAACCTTGTCGCGCGGCAGAAATTCGCTGGCGACGTCGATCGCCTGGTCCAGCAATCCTCCCGGGTTGTTGCGCAGATCGAGAACGAGTTGGCGCATGCCATCCTTCTTGAGGCTGGCAATAGCTTCGCGGAGTTCGTCGTCGCTGGTGTGCTGAAAGCCGCCGATCAATCCGATATAGCCCGTGCCGGAGCCAACCATGAAGGCGTTGCGGATCGAAGGCAGCGGTACGGCGTCGCGGACGATCTTAAAGTTAGCCGCCACTTCTTTTCCGGCTCGCTCAACTTTCAGCTGCACTTCTTTACCGCGTTCGCCGCGGACGTTCTTCGAAACTTCTTCGCTCGACCATTCGCGCGCGTCTTTACCGTCCACTTCGACGATCCGATCGCCATAGCGCAATCCCGCCCGCGCTGCCGGCGTTCCCTCGACCACGGATTGAATGTACACGCCGTCATCGTGTCGCAAAATTTGCACGCCGATGCCGTAAAAACTGGAGGATTGATCTTCCTTTAGCTTTTTGAAGTCAGCTGCCGAAAAATAGACCGAGTGCGGATCGAGCGTGAAAAGCATTCCCTGAATCGCAGCCTGGGTGGCTTTTTCGTAATCGATCTCGCCGGCGTACTTGTCTTCGACCGTCGTGATCGCCTCACGATAATCGTTTTCAACTTTGTCGGCTTCGTATTTTTCCGCCGCTGAAGCTTGCTTGGCGCTGCTGGCGTTGACGTGCTCCACGCGACGATGCGCCGAGCGCGCGCTCAGGCCCCCGGCCAGGCTGGCCGTGACGATGACGAACGCTGCGACGATGTTGAAGTTGCGAGTCATATAACTATCAAAATATAGCACAGCCGACGGCTGGTGTCAGAACCGGGAGCGGTAGCGACCGGGTCAAGCACGCAACGCGAAAAGAACTCGCGTCGTCCTGCTAATCTCGCGTCGTCCAGCTAATGTTGGGTAGCTTGATCCGGTCGCATCCATCACCCGCGCGGGGACCCGGTCCGCTCCCGGTTCTGCTACAAAAAGACGGCGAGGCCTCCCACAACCCCGCCGCCAGAGGCCCGCCCTCCCACAAGCGGGCCTGACTCCTAATGAAAGGAGGTTCAGACGATACACCGCGCCTGACAGACTTTCAAGATTACGTTCCGCTTGGAAATCAGGCGCCGCGCTTGTCCGTCGACCGCTATTCATCGAGAATGAGTCCTGCCAACCATGCCCCCGCGTCTGTCCATCATCGTTCCCGCTTACAACGAGGCCGCGCGGCTGGGAACGACGCTGCGCGCGATCCTCGATTACTTGAACGAGACCGAAGAGGGCGCTGAGCTAATTGTTGTTGATGACGGTTCCCGGGACGACACGACCGTGATCGCCGAAAGAGCCATCACTGAATGCGGCGCCGTCTCAGCGCAGGTGATTCGCTATGAGCGAAATCGCGGCAAGGGTTATGCGGTGCGCGCAGGACTGCTTGCCGCCGGCGCGAATATCGCGCTGTTCTCAGACGCGGATCTTTCCACGCCTATCACTGAGACGCCCAGACTGGTCGATCCGATCAGAAACAACGAATGCGATCTCGCGTTTGGTTCGCGGGCGCTCGATCGCAGCTTGATTGGCACACATCAGCCGTGGCGACGCGAACAGGGCGGGCGCGTTTTCAATCTCATCGTTCGCGCGGCGACCGGCCTGCCGTACTGGGACACGCAGTGCGGCTTCAAAGCCTTTCGCATGGACGTGTGCCGGCCGCTGATCGAGGCCGCGCAAATCGAACGCTTTGGTTTTGACGTGGAATGGATCTATCTCGCTCACCTCGCCGGCTTGAGGTTGCGTGAGATTCCCGTGCGATGGAATCATGACGCGGCCAGCAAAGTCGCGGTCATGCGCGACAGCTTTCGCATGGTTGACGAAGTCAGGCGAATTCGGCGTGGCGTGGCTCGCGGCGTTTACCGCGAGGCGATGAACGCGGCGCGTTCGGCCGCAATGGCCGAGCCGAAGCAGGGTGTGTAAGATCATTTACCACAGAGAAACAGAGAAAGCCTAAACGAAAAGGGTCGAATGTTTTTCTTTCTATCTTCTCCGGTCCGCTGTGGTTATTCTTATTAATTTGGAGCAAACAATGACAGCACGACTCAACGTCAACATCGATCACGTCGCGACGGTGCGGCAGGCGCGGCGCGCGCCTGAGCCGAGCGTCGTTGCCGCCGCGATGATCTGCGAACAAGCCGGCGTGGACGGCATCACCATTCATCTGCGTGGCGACCGCCGGCATATTCAGGACGCCGATCTGACTGTCCTGCGCCAGGCGGTCACCACCTACCTGAATGTGGAAATGGCTGCGACGGAAGAGATGATCAAGATTGCAATCGACGTGCGTCCTGATGCGGTTTCGCTGGTGCCGGAAAACCCCAGGGAGATCACCACCGAAGGCGGACTGAACGTGCGCCCTAACATCGCCATCGTCCGCGCCGCGGTTAATCGCTTACGCGACTCAGGTATCGTCGCGAGTTTGTTCATCGATCCCGATCCGCAACAGATCGAAGCGGCGCGTGAGGTCAATGCCCAGCAGGTCGAGTTATGCACCGCGGCGTATGCCGAAGCGACTTTGGGTCCGCACGGAATCCACGGCGAAGGCGCGGTGCGCGCAAATCAGGAACTGCGGCGTCTGCGCGAAGGCGCGGCGTTGGCGGCCCAGTATGGTTTGCATGTCGCCGCGGGTCACGGCCTGACGTTGCGGAATGTTGGGGCGGTAGCGCAGATCAGTGAGATTGAGGAATTCAACATCGGCCACAGCATCATCTCAAATGCCGTCTTTGTGGGATTGGAGCGGGCCGTGCGCGAGATGCGAGAGGCAATCAGCACTCCCGGCTAGGGCTTGGTTGCTAGTTGCAGACGCACCATTGAACGTTCCAGTTTCGCGCGCGCTTTTTCAAAATCTTCTTCGCTCCCACTCCACGAACTCAATTGTTTTTCCGTGTGATCGCGCGCCAGGCGCGCGCGGGCCGCGTCGATCTCTTCGGGGCGCTCGGCAACTTCGGCCAAAACTGCGACGCGATCGTCGTTGACCTCGACGAAGCCACCGGAGACATGCAATTGCGCGCTGCTTCCGTTCTCAGTGTAGCTAAGCACTCCGGCCTGAAGTTCTGAGATTAGCGCGGCATGGCCGGGCAGAATCTGCATTTCCCCACCGCGCCCGGGCACGGTGACAGAGTTCACCGCTTCCCGAAGCACGCGGCGTTCGGGGGTTACTACTTCGAGTTGTAGCTGATCAGCCATAATCTAAGTGATGAATGATGCGTCATGAGGTATCGAGCAGCGACTGGCTTGGAGTTCGCTATCTATTCGTATTTCTTCGCGGCCTCGACGACTTCTTCAATCCCGCCGGCCATAAAGAAGGCCTGCTCAGGCACGTCGTCGTGCTTGCCCTCGATGATTTCCTTGAAGCCTTTGATCGTGTCTTCGAGCTTGACGTACTTGCCCTCGCGGCCGGTGAACTGTGACGCCACGTGGAACGGTTGCGAGAAGAACCTTTGAATCTTGCGCGCGCGCGAAACCGATAGCTTATCTTCGTCCGACAGTTCGTCCAGACCGAGAATTGCGATGATGTCCTGAAGGTCCTTGTAGCGCTGCAAAATCAGCTTAACGCTCTGCGCCGTGTTGTAGTGGTCTTCGCCGACTATGCGCGGATCCAGAATGCGTGAAGACGACGCGAGCGGATCGACCGCGGGATAAATTCCCAGCTCAACAATCTGCCGCGACAGCGCGGTAACCGCGTCGAGATGCGCAAACGTGGTCGCCGGCGCCGGATCGGTGTAATCGTCGGCGGGCACGTACACGGCCTGGATCGAAGTGATCGATCCGGTCTTGGTTGAAGTGATGCGCTCCTGCATCTCGCCCATCTCAGTCGCCAGGTTCGGCTGGTAACCGACCGCCGAAGGCATGCGCCCCAGCAGAGCCGAAACTTCCGAGCCCGCCTGGGTGAATCTGAAAATGTTGTCGATAAAGAGTAAGACGTCCATGCCCTGATCGCGGAAGTATTCGGCGACCGTGAGACCCGACAGCGCCACCCGCAGGCGCGCGCCCGGCGGTTCGGTCATCTGGCCATAGATCAGCGCGACCTTCGACTGCTCGATCGCTTTCATATCGACTTTGGTCATGTCGAACGAGCCGGTGTCATGCAGGTTCTTGTTGAACTCGGCGCCGAACTGAATGACTTCGGACTCGACCATCTCGCGGAGCAGGTCGTTGCCTTCGCGCGTGCGCTCGCCCACGCCGGCAAAAACCGAGAAGCCCGAGCGGGCTTTGGCGATGTTGTTGATGAGCTCCATGACGATGACGGTCTTGCCCACGCCGGCGCCGCCGAACAAACCAATCTTGCCGCCGCGCACGAACGGTTGAATCAGATCGATAACCTTGATTCCCGTTTCGAACATCTGGAGTTCGGTTGATTGCTCTTCAAAAGTTGGCGCGTGACGATGAATTGGATAGCGCTGCTTATGCGGAATCGGGCCGAGGTTGTCGACCGGGTCACCAATCACGTTCATGACGCGGCCGAGCGTGCCTTCACCTACCGGCACCGTGATCGGACCGCCGGTGTCGGTAGCCTGCATCCCGCGCACCATGCCGTCGGTGGGCAGCATCGACACCGCGCGCACGCGGCCTTCGCCCAGGTGCTGCTGCACTTCGGCGATTACATTGATCGGATCGGGAACGTCAAAACCGTCGGAAGTAATCCGCAGCGCCTGGTAAATCGGCGGCAGGTACTTTTCGGTAAATTCCACGTCAACGACAGGTCCGATGATTTGCACGACGCGGCCTACGTGTCCGTTCGTGCCGTTTCCGTTTGGCGTAGCCATAATTGCTCAGTTAACTCCTTCGAATTAGTGCGAACTTTAAGGTCAACGCTGGCTAGATTTAAAGAGAGAGAAGGTAACATACGGCTTCCACCTAAGCCAAACAGTGCGGCTGATTTTGGAGCTCGCGGTTGGTCTCCTCTTGAAAGCTGAAATTACGGTTGAAAACCGGAAACCTCCGGTGTACTATTGTCGTAGTACAATAGTGAAGTCAGTCGATGTTCCACATAGATGCAAATCATCCGACGCCGCTTTACGCTCAACTTGAGCGGTCGATCAGGTTTGCGATCGCTACCGGCAAGCTGCGTATCGGCGAGCAGTTGCCGACCGTGCGGCAGTTGGCGGTGGATCTGCGCATCAATGCGAACACGGTGGCTAAAGTCTATGCCGAACTGGAGCGCGCGGGCGTGCTGGAAACCCGGCGGGGCGTGGGCACGTTCGTTATTGCGCAGCCTGAGGAAGCATCGCTCGGCCGCCGCGACCGCGAAAAGCACCTGCGCGAACTCGCCGATCATTTCATCGCGGAAACCGGAACGCGCGGCTTTTCGCTCGACGACGTAATTGAGCATCTGCACAGCAGACGCAAGAAAGTAGCGCAAATTGACAATTTGCGATCTCGTCGGTAGGGATCACCGCAAGTTAACAACTTGCGCTACACGCAAAAAGGAGATGAAGACGTATGGCTAACATTCAACTGAGCGAGAACCGCAACTTGTCCGCGTTGAACGCGCCGCGGGTGAACTTTATCGCGGCCCTCTCGTTTATCGTTCCCGTCGGGTTGGGAGCGCTGGCGACCCTGGTTACGCTGAATCCGATCAGCGCGATCGTGGGAGTCCTGCTTGGCTTTCTGTTGTCCCAATCGCCAAAGATCGCGCGGCAGTGGGAGCGCGCCGTGGTGCTGAGGCTGGGAAAGTTCACCGGGCTGCGCGGTCCGGGACTTTTCTGGATCATTCCGTTCGTCGATAACATTTCGACCTGGATCGATCAGCGCGTGATCACGACGGCCTTTGCGGCGGAAGAAACGCTGACCAGCGACACGGTCCCCGTCAACGTTGACGCAGTTCTTTTCTGGGTGGTTTACGATCCGGAAAAAGCAGCGCTGGAGGTGCAAAACTATCCGGCAGCCGTAAGCTGGGCGGCACAGACGGCGCTGCGCGACATCATCGGCCGCACTTCTTTGAGCGATCTACTGCGCGGGCGCGAGCGCATCGAGGAAGAGTTGCAGAAACTGATCGACGAGCGCTCAAATCCCTGGGGCGTGACCGTGCAGTCAGTCGAGATGCGCGATGTGATCATTCCGGCGGCGTTGCAGGATGCGATGTCGCGCGAAGCGCAGGCCGCGCGTGAAAAAGCGGCGCGCGTCATCCTGGCTCAGGCTGAAGTCGAGATTGCCGCTCAATTCAGCAAAGCGGCAGAGTCTTATCGCGACAATCCGACGGCGATGCATCTGCGCGCGATGAACATGCTGTACGAAGGTTTGAAGGAAAAAGGCGCGCTGATGATCGTCCCGAGCAGCGCGGTTGAAACGATGGGCATGGGCGGCTTTATCGGAGCGGCAGCGATGCGGCAACAGGCCCTGACTGAAAGTAAGGAGGAGACGCCTGAGTAGACAGTTATGAGTGCCGTAGGCACGAAATATTTATAGCAGCAGATTCGTCTCAGAAGTTTGCCCGCGAGAACGAAGCGGAACTGCTTCGTTCTCGCGGGCAATCCTTTGCAATGCGGCTGGTTATATAAACATCTCGCGCCTACAGCGCGAAGCTTGCGATAGGCGGCCCACTATTCCGGCTCAATCTTGATCTTCATCGCCTGCAGCACGCGCATATCCTCGTCCGTCAACTCCAGGGAGCCCGAACTCTCGCCCTCCGCTTCGCCTTCACGATGCGCGCGCAATCCAATCTCCAGCCGCAAGGTCAGCTCCATTTCGAATCCAGCTTCGCGCAGGCGCTCAATCGCGGCCGCGACCGTCGGCGATTGCTGGACCGCTTCATTGATGGCCGTGCCTACTTCTTCGGCTAGCTGTTTGGTCTCGTCATCCATTTCCACGGTTGCTTGTCTAAGGGTGTATAGAGTACCAGCTTTAGCTGGGTTCTTTCTCGCTTAGCGAAAGCCCGACCGAAGTCGGTACTCTAAACGCCGCTAGCTCAAATTTGTCGTGATGCTAAGCCAGACTCAGTTGAGAGTTCAAGCTTTAGCTCGTCCTTTGAGAGAGTGGCAGCCTAAAGGTTGAACTCTCAACCTCAGAATTGCCGCGCTTGCTTTCGTTATGCTAGCCTTCGACTGCTCAGAGTCAAGGCCAGTCACGTCAAGCCATGGTCGCAAAAACCAACGCCGAGCGCCGCGAGCATTTCAAAACTTCTTCCGGCATCGAACTGCCCATCGATTTCAATCCGTCGAACGCGGAACCCATTGAGTACGACCGCGACCTCGGCGATCCCGGCGAGTTTCCTTATACGCGCGGCATCCGCCACAACCTTTACCGCGGCCGTCTGTGGACGATGCGGCAGTATGCGGGCTATGCGAGCGCGGAAGAATCCAACGCGCGTTACAAGTACCTGCTTTCACAGGGCACGACCGGTCTGTCCGTTGCCTTTGATCTACCAACGCAGATTGGGCTCGACTCAGACGATCCTTTGGCCGCAGGCGAAGTCGGCAAGGTTGGCGTGGCGATCGATTCGCTGGAAGACATGTCAAGACTCTTCGACGGAATTCCGTTGGGTGAAGTCTCGACTTCGATGACGATCAATGCGACGGCGGCGATCCTTCTGTGTCTTTATCTCGCGGTCGCGCGAAAGCAAGGTGTCAGCTTCGACAAAGTAAACGGCACGCTTCAGAACGACATCTTGAAGGAATACATCGCGCGCGGCACTTACATTTATCCGCCCGGGCCTTCGCTGCGTTTGATTACCGACACGTTCGCGTTCTGCGCGCGCGAGGCGCCGAACTGGAACACAATTTCGATCAGCGGCTATCACATTCGCGAAGCCGGCTCGACCGCGGTGCAGGAAGTCGCGTTCACGATCGCCGACGCGATTGCCTACGTGGAAGCGGCCATCGAAGCCGGTCTGGAGATTGACGACTTTGCGCCGCGCATCTCGTTTTTCTTTAACGCGCATAACAACCTTTTGGAAGAGATCGCCAAGTTTCGCGCCGCGCGCCGCCTTTGGGCGCGGATCATGCGCGATCGATTTCATGCGCGCGATCCGCGTTCGCAGATGCTGCGGTTTCACACTCAGACCGCTGGTTCGACGCTGACCGCGCAACAGCCGGAAGTAAACGTTGTGCGCACGACGATCCAGGCGCTGGCCGCGGTGCTCGGTGGCACTCAGTCTCTGCACACAAACGCGATGGACGAAGCGCTGGCTTTGCCGACCGAAGACGCCGCGCGGTTGGCTTTGCGAACCCAACAAGTCATCGCTTACGAATCCGGCGTCGCTGACACCGTCGATCCGCTGGCCGGCTCGTACGCGATTGAAGAGCTGACGAGCGAGATCGAACGGCGCGCGGTTGATTACCTCGACAAGATTGACGCGATTGGCGGGACGCTGCACGCGATTGAATCAGGTTACATCCAGCGCGAGATTCAGAATGCTGCCTACGAGTATCAACGCGCCCTGGAGGCAAGCGACGCGATCGTGGTGGGAGTGAATCGCTTTCAGAACGAAGGGGACTCCCACGTTAAGACTCTCCGCGTCGATCCGGCGGTTGAGAAAGCCCAGATTGATCGGGTGCGCTCGTTGCGGGTGCGCTCGTTGCGCGCGCGCCGCGACGAGATCGCTTGTGAAACGTCGTTGGTGAGACTCGAAGAAGCCGCGCGCGGAGATGAAAACGTCCTGCCGCGCATCCTCGATTGCGTGGAAGCGCTCGCGACCGTCGGCGAGATCAGCAATCGCTTGCGCTCCGTCTGGGGCGAGTATCGCGAGGCGGTGACTGTCTAATCGGTCGTCCATGGCTAGGTTATGAGGAACTTCATATGACCTTCGGTTCAACTCGAGGTCCGTTCATACGAACGTTGTATTTGCTGGGATTGATTGGAGTTCTCCCATCGCTCTCGGCATTAGCACAGACAAGAAACGTATCTGCTTCAATGGTTCAATCGGGAACTGTTTGGGAAACCTACACGGTGAGCGGTGAAGAATTCTCAGTCCAACTTCCGGTTCTTCCGGCGTTGAGTACTTCCGACAAATTTGTTGATAAGCTCAACAAGTACAGACGCGAGCGTATCGTGGGAGCGTACGCGGATGGGGTCGTTTACGTCGTCGATACCTACCAAAACCTGACTCGGCAACAAGGGCTCGATGATCTAATTCCTGAACTTCACCAAGCTGATCCCGGTACATTCAAGCGAGAGTTGATGCTGGACAACGTCCTCGGCAGGGAATATGTTTTTCAGTATGGCGACTTGAACGGCGTTCGCCAATTCTATGTTACTAGTGATCATTTTTACGCTTTTACGGCAGTTGGAGCTTCTCTCGGAAACCGCGACACAGGCATTCCCAAGTTCCTGGCATCAATACATTTCGCCAAGACCCCTAGAGGTGTTCCGTTGCTCGATGGTCCAGGAATGCAGCCAGAGGTTGTTTCAGCCGCTGCTAGCAACGACCAAGAGATTTTCAAGGGCAAAGACTTACCTACTAAAGCTAGAATCATGTCGAAGCCTGAACCGTCTTACACTGAACAGGCCCGTAAGGATCAAATCACCGGCACGATCGTTTTGAGATGCGTCTTCGCGTCTTCCGGGGCAGTGACCAACCTTGTCGTTCTTTCCAAGCTGCCAGATGGCTTGACCGAGAAAGCGGTCGCGGCGGCGAAGCAAATCAGATTCATTCCTGCCCAAAAAGACGGTCGATTCGTTTCGATGTATATGCAGCTCGAGTACAATTTCAATCTGTACTAGGGCGCAAACTATCGTCTTCCGCTGCGCAGCAGCAATCCCAAGAACAAACCCGCCGCCGCCGAAATCAGGATCGCCTGGCCCGGGTTTTTGCGCGCGTAGTCTTTGGCTTCGCCGGCAATCTGGTTAAAGTCTTTGCCCTGCAAGTCCTTGATCGCCCGCGATGGTGGCTTTCTGGCTCAGATAATCGCCGGCCTTTGATGCGGTCGCGGCGATCTTTCGTCCATATTCGCGCGCCGTCTCTTCAATTTCTGACATGTGCATCTTGCTCCCGCAAATAATTGATGTGTTCGGCCCCGTGTTTTGTCCGTTTTCGGTTGCTTCTTGCATGTTCCTGCTCCCTGGTTGCTGATTTCATTGCGACCAAACTCTCCATACGAGCGAGCGGTGCCTTGAGTTGCGGCAAAGTTACAGAACCGCGAGCGGTAGCGAGCGGGATAAAGGCTCACCTTTCCAATGAATTCCGAGCGGATTCGGTGCGACCAAAGCCACGCCTCGGCGCGAGTTGCGCCCCTTATCCCGCTCGCTACTACTCGCGGTTCTGAATCGATCAACGCTTGACTTTGATCTTTGCGGCATGGTAAGTGAGTACTCACTTCGGAAGCTGGCAACGACTGTGAGACCTTTGAGAAAGCGAATCGCGACTACTAACGGAGTCGCCGTCAACGGCGCGCGCATGGCGGGCGGAGAGCGCCGGCTGCAAATCCTGCGGGTCGCGGTACGGCTGTTTTCGCAACGCGGCTTTCGCGGCACGACAACCAAGGAGATTGCGCTCGCCGCCGGCGTGTCTGAGGCGATGGTCTTTCGGCATTTCGCGACTAAGGAAGAACTTTACAGCGCGATCATCGATCACAAAGCGTGTTCAGGCGACGAGCGGGATCCCTATCAGCTGGTTGCGGAGGCGATCGAGCGAAAGGATGATCGGGCGGTTTTTGAGCAGTTGGCGCTCGACGCGCTCACGCAGAACGAGTGTGACCCGGATTTCCAACGCCTGCTGCTGCACTCGGCACTGGAGGACCATAAGCTGGCCCAGATGTTCTGGGAGAAATTCGTCCGCCGCGTGTACGCGTTTTTGGGCGACTACATTCGCCAGCGGCAGCGCGACGGCGCCATGATCCAGATCGAACCGCTGGTCATCGTGCGCGCTTTCGTCGGCATGGTGATTCATCACTCGCTCAACAACAATCTGTGGGATCGCAAGCGCCGGCTGCTCAAGATTTCCAACGAAGACGCGGCGCGCGAGTTCACCGACATTCTGCTGCGCGGAGTGACCAGCGCCACGCGGCGCATTGGTCTATCGAAAAAGGCAACCGGCAAAAACTCCAGAAAGAAATCGAGCAGATGATTTCACGACCATCGATCAAACTCAGCCTTACGTTCCTGTTGGCGACGGCCGCCGGCGCGAGCTTTATTGCCTGTAGCCGGTCCAACGGCCAGCCCAACAGCAACGCAGCGTCGGCGAGCCCAGCGGCGTCAGTGATCGAAGTTTCGACGACCGCCGCGATTTCCCGGGAACTGCCGCGCTTCTTTGAAGCCACCGGCAGTCTCGCCGCAGATGTGCAGACAGATGTGCAGCCGCAGACCGCAGGCAGGATTGTCGCTGTCGGTGTAGACATGGGAAGCGCAGTGAAGAAAGGCCAGATGCTCGTGCGCCTGGAAGCTGCCGACTACAAGTTGCGCGTCGATCAAGCCGTCGCCCAGCTCGATAACGCCAGGGCCGCGGTGAAGCAGGCGGAAGAAAAGATCGGGCTGCGGCCGAGTCAGCAATTTGTTCCTGAGCGAGTGGCGGATGTGTCGGCCGCGCGCGCGAATTACGATCTGGCGGAGAGCAATTTTCAGCGTGCTCAGAAGCTGGTTGAATCCGGAGACATTTCGCGCGCCGAATACGACCAGCGCAAGTCGCAGCGCGACACGCTCAGGCAAGTCTACGAATCCGCGATTGCGCAAGCGCGCCAGAACTACGCGGCGGTGCTGGTGGCCCGCACCAACGTCACGAACGCACAGACGCAAGTCAGCATGGCGCAGCGAACGCTTGCGTACACGGTAGTCGCGGCTCCGATCGATGGTTTCGTGCTGGACCGGCCGGTTGATCTCGGCGCTTATGTTTCGACCACGACGAAGATTGCCACCATTGTGCGCACAAATCCTTTGTGGATTCGCATAGACATACCGGAACAGGCGGTGCCGCAGATCAAGAACGGCCAATCGGTTTCGCTAACCACCAGTTCCTTCGCCGATAGATCTTTCAGCGGCCGGGTCGCGCGCATTTCGCCGAACGTTTCGGCGACTTCGCGTACGCTGACGGTGGAGGCCCAGATCGACAACGGCGGCGGCGCGCTCAAGCCGGGACAGTTCGGCACGGTGCGAATTCTACTGCCGCAAAGCTCGCCCGCTGTGCTGGTGCCGCAGCGAGCGCTGCGTTCCATCTCGGGCGCGACTTACGTGTTTGTAATCAAGAACGGCCACGCCGAACAGCGTCTGATTCAATCGGGACAGACCGAAGGCGATCTGGTCGAGATCAAGAGCGGCGTTTCGGAGAACGAAATCGTGGCCACCAGCAATGTCGATCAATTAAGTGATGGCGCGGCGGTAAGACAATAATGTTGAGAGTTCAACCTTTAGGTTGCCGTTGCGAAACCGCACAAGCCGAAAGCTTGAACTCTAACTCCAGGTTCGATCATGCAAAAATTAGCTGAAATTTGCGTTCGTCGTCCGGTATTCGCGACCATGCTCATCCTGAGCATCACGGTCGTCGGTGTCTTTTCCTTCAGATCATTGGGCGTCGATCTGTTTCCGAAGATCGATTTGCCGACGATTACCGTGACCGTAATCAATCCCGGCGCGTCGCCGCAAGAGATTGAAACCGAAATCACCGACAAGGTCGAAGGCGCGGTCAATACCGTCAGCGGAATCGACGAGTTGCGTTCGACTTCGATCGAGGGCGTCTCGCAGGTCTTCATCACCTTCGTGCTGGAAAAGAACGCTGACGTGGCGGCGCAGGAAGTGCGCAACAAAATCGATCTCATCGTCAACGATCTTCCTGAGACGGCCGAAGTTCCCATCGTCCAGAAGCTCGACACCGATGCGACACCGGTTTTGCGCATCGCCGTTTCCGCGCCCCGCTCGCTGCGCGAAGTGACCGACATCGCGGACAAGCAAATCAAGCGGCTGATCGAATCGATTAACGGCGTCGGCAACGTCGAGATCGTCGGCGGCCGGCAGCGCGAAGTGGAAGTCTGGGTCAATCCGGACAAGATGCGCGCGTTCAATGTTTCGGCGGTCGACGTGGCCACCGCGGTACGCGTGCAAAACATGGAAGTGCCCGGCGGTCGCGTCGAAGAAGGCAAGCGCGAGTTGACGGTGCGCACGATGGGACGGATTCCCGACCCGGCGCAGTTTAATAATCTGGTGGTGGCCAATCGCGGACCCTATGCCGTCAAGTTGAGCGACATTGGCTACGTCGAAGACGGCGCGGAAGAGCAACGCACCGAAGCGCGTCTGAACGGACAGCCGGCCGTGACGCTGGTCGTTTCCAAACAATCCGGACAGAACACCGTGGCCGTCGCCGATGATGTGAAAGAAAGGCTGGCGGAGATTGCGCCAACCCTGCCCCGCGACGTCAAGACTCAAATCGTCGGCGACCAAACGATCTTCATCAAGGCCGCGCTGCATTCGATTCAATTGCACCTGATCGAAGGCAGCATCCTGGCGGCCATCGTCGTCTTCGTCTTCCTCTGGAACTTCCGGGCGACATTCATCGCGGCCATTGCGATTCCGACATCGATCATCGCGACGTTCGGATTGATGGCGGCGATGGGATTTACGCTGAACCAGATCACGATGCTGGCGCTGACGCTGATGGTTGGAATCGTGATCGACGACGCGGTCGTGGTGCTGGAAAACATTTTCCGCTTCGTCGAAGAAAAAGGAATGCCGCCATTTCAAGCGGCCATCGAAGGCACGCGCGAGATTGGTTTGGCGGTCACGGCGACCACACTTTCGCTGCTGGCGGTCTTCCTGCCCGTAGGCTTTATGGCCGGAATCGTGGGCCGGTTCATGTCTTCGTTCGGCTTCACTTCTTCGTTCGCAATCGCGGTTTCGTTGCTGGTTTCGTTCACCCTGACGCCGATGCTGGCGGCGCGCCTGATCAAACGCAAGACTGAAGCGCGAAAGGAAAGCACCGCCGCGACGGATGATCCGCATCTTTCGGAAGCGAGTCAAAAGCGCGAATTCACGCTGGCCGAATTCAAAGACAAGTACGGCCAGGCCCAATCGAAAGAGGGCCGCTTCTATCGTCCGATCGATCGCACTTACACGTGGATGCTCAAGTGGTCCATGACCCATCGCTGGGCGATCGTTGTGCTGTCGGCGCTGGTGATCGTCAGCACCATTCCGCTGTTCATACTCGTCGGCAAGAACTTTCTGCCGGTGGACGATCAGTCGCAGTTTGAAGTGAACCTGCGCACTCCTGAGGGTTCGACGCTTTCGTCAACCGCGGCGCTCAGTGAACGAATTGCCGCCGATGTGCGCAAGCTGCCCGGAGTTACCGATACCCTGGTGACGATTGGCAGCGGCCAGCAACAGGTCGTCAATCTCGCGAGTATCTACGTGAAGCTGGCGCCAATCGAAGAGCGGGGCACGTCGCAAACCGATCTGATGTTGCGGGTGCGTTCTGAGATTCTGGCCAGGTATCAGAAGGAGTTTCCCGATCAGTTGCGCACCAGCCTCAATGCCGTGGCCGCAATTTCGGGCGGCGGATTTCGCAACTCGGACATACAGTTTGTCATCGGCGGACCTGATCTCGACAAGCTGACGAAGTATTCGGACGATCTGCTGGCCAAGATGAAGCGCATTCCCGACCTGGTTGACGCGGATTCTACGTTGATTACCGGAAAGCCAGAGTTGCGCGTGGTCATCGATCGCGCGCGCGCGGCCGATTTAGGCGTGCGCGTCGGCGACATCGCGCAATCGCTGAACACGCTCGTGGCTGGTCAGAAAGTTTCGACGTTCAACGCGGGCACCGATCAATACAACGTGCGCGTGCGCGCGATCGGGGAGTTTCGCGCTAACGCCGAAGGCATAAAGCGAATGCTGGTGCCATCGCAGAAGGTTGGCTGGGTCAGTCTCGACAATCTGGTGCGCGTCGAGGAAGGCACCGGCCCTTCGTCGATCGATCGACTGAACCGGCAGAGACAGGTGACACTTTTGGCGAACGTAAGGCCGGGCGGCTCGCAGGCGGCCATCATCACGAAGATGAACCAGTTCGCGAAAGACGAGCGCATGGACTCAACGTATACAACCGGACTGGCTGGACGATCAAAGGAACTGGGCCGCGCGGCTTTTTATTTTCTGCTGGCAATCGTTTTGTCATTCATCTTTATGTACATGGTCCTGGCCGCGCAGTTTGAATCCTTCATCCATCCGATCACGATTCTGCTCACGCTGCCGCTGGCGATTCCGTTCGGCATTGTGTCTCTGCTGGTGACGTTTCAGACGGTGAATATCTTTTCCGGTCTTGGCCTGTTGTTGTTGTTCGGCGTCGTCAAGAAGAACGCAATTCTGCAGATCGATCACACAAACGGATTGCGCAAGCAGGGCATGGAGCGTCACGACGCAATCATCCAGGCGAACCGCGATCGCTTGCGGCCGATCTTGATGACGACGATTGCGCTGGTCGCCGGCATGACACCGCTGACAATTTCCAGCGGGCCGGGTTCGGGCACAAACAGATCGATCGGCGTGCTGGTGGTCGGCGGACAGACGCTCTGTCTGCTGCTGACGCTTTTGGCGGTGCCGGTTTTCTATTCGCTGTTTGACGATCTGGCACGCAGCCACGTCTGGTCGCGCATCGGCGGAGGCTTTAGCAACACCTTCGGACGCGCGGGTCGTCGGGCGGCGACTGCGGCCGCGTCTTTGTTGGGTCCAATGTTCAAAATTCTGCTGATTGCCACGGCGCTTCTGGTTTTGATTCCGCGCCACGTCCTGGGTCAGGAGCCTGCCGCTTCGCCGAGCCCTTCGCCCTCCGTGTCCGTAGAACAGACTCTGAAAGTGCCGCCGGTTGCCGACGGCTTTCGCGCGAACGCTGCCAAGCCGCTGCCGGCGCTCAGTCGCGTCGGCGTGGACGCGAATGAACAGAGGCCGCTGACCTTGCGCGAAGCGATTGCGATGGCCCTGCGAAATAACAAAGACATCGAAGTCGCGCGCGACAGCGTTTCAATCGCCGAAGCGGATCTGCTCAGCGCGCGTGGCGCTTACGATCCGAGGTTCAGTGCGCAGAGTTACTATGAAAAGATTAAGACGCCGGCCGCCAGTTTTCTGAGCGGCGCCGGCACCGCGGTCGAGACCGGGGACGTCACGGCGACTTCGCGCCTGGAGGGTTTAGCGCCAAAGGCCGGCGGCAACTATCGGTTGGACTTCTCATCGGTGCGCGCGACGAGCAACAGTTTGTTCACGGCGCTAAATCCGCAATACCCGACGGCGCTGACTTTCACTTTCGCCCAGCCGCTGATGCGGGGGCGGCGAATCGATCTGCCGCGGCGACAGATCGAGGTGGCGAAGAAGAATCTTTCGCTGACCGACGCGCAGTTTCGCCAGCGAGCGATTGAAGTAATTACAAGCGTCCAACGATCCTACTGGGACCTGGTTTTCGCGCTGCGCAATTTGCAGATTCAGCGCAACGCAGTCTTTGATGCGCGCACGCAACTCGATCACAACCGTCGCATGGTGGCCGAAGGATCGCTGGCCCCAATCGATGTCGTCGCCGCGGAGACACAAGTGGCGAATTTCGAGCAGGCCGAATTTACGGCGCTGGAAGACGTTAACCGCGCTGAGAATAATTTGAAAAACCTGATCGCGGAAGACCAGAAGTCTCCTTTGTGGAATGCTTCGGTGGTGCCGACGGACGATGTCGATCTAGTGCTGCCTCAGGTCTCGCTGCCCGACGCGATCCGGGCCGCGAAGGAGAACCGGCAGGAGTTGAAACAGTCTGATCTGGCGCGCGAGATCAACCAGCTCGATCAAAAGCTTTATCGCGATCAAACGAAACCACAGATCGATCTGGTGGGCAGCTATGGAATGGTCGGCAACGCCGGCACGGTGACATCCAGCACCAGTCCTTTTACGGCCAGCAGCGATCAACTGCGCGCTCGCGTGAATCAGTTGTCACTGCTCGCGGGCTTGCAAGCTTTGGCCGCGCCGCCGGCCACGACCGTTTCGCCGGATTTGATTGGCGGCTACGGCCAGTCGCTCGCGAACCTCGGCTCAAATCAGTTCAATAATTATCGAGTCGGGGTCTCAATCAGTCTTCCGCTGCGCAATCGCACCGCGGAAGGACAACTGGGGCATGCGCTGATCGAAGGAAAGCGGATTGCGACGCAGCGCGAGCAACTGGAACAACTGATTCAGGTTGACGTGCGCAATGCTTTGCAGTCGCTCACGACCGCGGAAGCGAGGTTGCGCTCGGCCGCGGTCGCGCGCGAGTCTGCCGAGCAGCAATACGAAAGCGAGAAGCGCAAGCTCGACGCGGGTCAATCAACAGTCTTCTTTGTGCTCGAGCGCCAGACGGCGCTGGCCACGGCGCGCGGCAACGAATTGCGCGCGCAGACCGACTTGAACAAAGCGATTGCCGAGCTGCAACGCGCGACGGGGAATTCGCTCGCGGCGAATAATGTCACCGTGACCGCGCACTAGTCCGAGCAACCGAAGGGCAAGAGAAGATGCCGCAGAAAAGTCTTTCCAGAGCGATTCGCGTCATCGCGATTTTGATCGCCGTGGCCGCCGCAAGTTTCCTCGTGTGGTGGTTTTTGATTCGCCAACCTCCTATTCCGAACAGCGTCATCGCGCTCAGTGGCCGGATCGAAGGGGACGATTCAGTGGTGGCCGCGAAAACTTCAGGTCGCATCCGTGAAATACGCGTTCGCGAAGGCGACCCCGTCAAAGCCGGCGACGTGATCGCGATACTCGACGATGAGCAGGCGGCGGCGCGAGAGCAGCAGGCAAAGTCCGGCGTGCAGCAAGCTGACGCGCGCACTCTGCGATCGCAACAACAGATTTCAGTTTTGCAGGAACAGCTCAAACAGGCGCGGCTCACTGTCGAGCAGGCGCGGCTTGACGCCCAGGGACGAGTAAGACAGGCCGAAGCGCAGGTGGCGACGGCGGAAGCGAACCTTTCGCAGGCCCAGGCCGGGTATGAACAGGCGCGTTACGACGTCGAGAAATTTACGCGACTTGCCAGCTCGGGTGATGTTTCTGATCGTCAACGCGAGCAGGCGCGCACTACCGCCGAGTCGCAAGCCGCCGTGGTTGAGTCGACGAAGAAACAGGTCGCGGCGGCGCGCGGAGCGCTGACTGCGGCCCGCGCGAACCTCGAAAACCCGGCGATCAGATCATCGCAGGCGGCTGCGATACAGAGACAGATTGCGCAGGCCCAGTCTGACGTCGATGCGGCTCAATCCGATGCTGATCGTGCGCGCGCGCAACAGAAAGAAGCTGAGGCAAACCGGAACGATCTGACTATCATCGCGCCGTTTGACGGCACGATTGCGACCCGAACTGCGGAGCCCGGCGAAGTAGTTGCGCCCGGCACATCGATCGTGACTATGCTTGACCTCAGTCGAGTCTATTTGCGGGGATTTGTGGCCGAAGGCGACATTGGGCGCGTCAAGTTGGGCCAGACGGCGCGTGTTTACATCGATTCTGATCCCCGGCATCCTATCGAAGCAGTCGTCTCGCGGATCGATCCGGAAGCTTCGTTCACGCCAGAGAATACGTACTTTCGCAATGACCGCGTCAAACAAGTTGTGGGGGTCAAACTGCTGATTACAAATCCGGCCGGCGCCGCCAAGCCGGGGATGGCCGCTGACGGCGAAATCCTGGCTGACGGGAACGCGTGGCCGAAGGACACGGGAAGAAGATGATTCATTTTCAAATTTCGATTGGTCATTCTTTATTTGGCATTGGTGTCGGAAGTTGTCTGATTGATGGAAAAAGATGAGCGCGGCTGAGACCACCGTCACTGCGCCCGTAGCGCGTCCGACCACAACCGCGGGTGATGGATCTCCCGAGCCTGCCATCCGCATTCGCAACCTACGCAAAGCATACGGCCCGATTGAAGCCGTGCGCAGCATCGACCTCGACATTCAGACCGGCGAAATCTTCGGTTTGATTGGACCCGATGGAGCAGGCAAAACCTCGACCTTTCAAATTCTCGGCGGCGTGATGCAGGCGACCGCAGGCGAAGCGATCATGCTGGGTCGCTCGGCCCGCGACGCGCGTTCCTACGTTGGCTATCTCACGCAGGTTTTCAGTCTCTATCACGATCTGACGGTGGCAGAGAATCTGCGTTACATGGGCGAGTTGCGGCGTTTGTCCGATGCCGAGATCGATCGGCGCGGGCGGCGTTATTTGGAAAAGTTCGGCATGGATCGGTTCACGAATCGGCTCGCCGGAAAGCTGAGCGGGGGCATGAAGCAGAAGCTCTCGCTCGCTTGCGCGCTGATCATCGAGCCGAAAATCCTCCTGCTGGACGAGCCAACCACCGGAGTCGATCCCGTCTCGCGTCGTGAGTTCTGGGACGCGCTGGCTGATCTGTCGAGCCAGGGAATCACCATTGTGATTGCGACACCGTACCTCGACGAAGCCGAACGCTGCACCCGCGTGGCCTTGATGTACGACGGCCGGATCCATCAAACCGGAACGCCGAGCGAGCTACGCGGTCACCTGGGCCTGAAACGTCTGATCGTGCGCTCTGCGAAACTGAGCGACGCCGAAGATCTGCTGGACAGAACCGCAGGCATAAACGACGCGCAGAGATTCGGCGATCACCTCGATGTCATGGTCGAAGACGCGAGCGCCGGCGAGAACCTGACTCGCGAAGCGCTGAGCGCGGCGGGCATCGAAGTGGAACAGATTGAAGTGGCGGCGCCAACTCTGGAAAATACTTTTGTCGCGCTCTTGCGCCACGTCGAGGATGAGGTCAGGGCGTCGCCGTTTCCGGTCAAGCGCCAATTTCAAGCGCGTCCGTCCGGCGCGATCGCCATTGGCGCGCGCAATCTGACAAAGACATTCGGTGATTTCACCGCAGTCAATGGTATCAATCTCGAAGTTAAGTATGGCGAGATCTACGGTCTGCTGGGCGCAAATGGCGCGGGCAAGACGACCACGATCAAGATGCTTTGCGGACTGCTCGAATCAAGCAGCGGTGAAGCGGAGCTGGCGGGGGAAACCGGCGAATTGCGGTCCAGCTTTGTACGCCAGCGCGTCGGTTATATGTCGCAGAAGTTTTCTCTCTATGACGATCTGACGATCGAAGAGAATCTGGATTTCTTTGCCGGAGTTTACAAAGTGCCGTTTGCTGAACGCGCGGAGAAAAGGCGCTGGGTGCTTTCTTTCTCGGGTTTGCAGGGACGCGGCCATCAAATGACGGGCAGCTTGCCCGGCGGTTGGAAGCAACGCGTCGCTTTCGGCGCGGCCGTAATGCATGAACCGAGCGTGCTGTTTCTTGATGAACCCACGTCGGGCGTCGACCCGCTGGCGCGGCGCGTGTTTTGGAAGATGATCAATAGCTTTGCCGATCGAGGCATGGCTATCTTAGTGACCACGCACTATCTGGAAGAAGCCGAGCAATGCAATCGTCTGGGGTTGATGGTCGCGGGCGAATTGGTCGCCCAGGGCACGCCTTCAGGCTTGAAGGCCGAGCAGAGCGGGCATCTGCTCGAACTCATCACCGACGCGCCGCAACGCGCCAACAATCTGCTTAAGGGCGAGATGGATCGTTGGCGCGTCTCGCTGTTCGGCGATCGTTTGCATGTCATTGTCGACGAAGACGCTGAACCCGGCATCCGCAGGCTCACCGAGAAATTAGCGAGCGAAGGGATAAGGGTGAGCAAGGCGCGCGAACAATCTTATTCGCTCGAGGACGTGTTCATCGCGGTGGTCGAGAAGTTGCGGAAAGAAGGGAAGTCGGCGGAGGAATAAAGGTTCAAATTTCGGGTTTCAAGTTGGGAAGGAAAACCTGAACACTTGAAACCTGAAACTCTCTTATGAAACGCATTCTTGCCCAGGTCCGCAAAGAACTCACGCAGTTGTGGCGTGACCGGCTGACGTTGGCCCTGGCGCTGGTTCTGCCGGTGTTGCTCCTGTTGCTGTTGAGCAAGGCCACCTCGCTGTCCGTCAAAGACATTCCGGTCGTCGTGCAGGACCTCGACAAGACGCCGATGTCGCGACGCTATATCGAAGCAGTCGGCGCGTCGCTTTCGTTCAAAGTCAGCGCGCTGCCGGCTGACCTGTCGCCTGAGCGCGTGTTGGATCAGAACCTGGCGCGGGCCGCTCTAATTATTCCGCCGCAGTTCGAGCGCGATTTGCGGCGCGGGCAGAATACCGAAGTACAGTGGCTGGTCGATGGCACCGATGCGAACACGGCGAACGTGATGCGCGGCAAGGCCGCGGCGATCACGCAATCATTCAACGCGCAGATTCAGCCGGCGGTCGTGCAGCCGGCCATCAAGCCGGAAATTCGTTACTGGTTCAATCCGGGCCGCGAAGATTTGAAGTACTTCGGCCCCGGCGTGCTGGCGTTTGGCATGGCGATGTTTCCGCCGCTGCTGGCGGCCCTGGCGCTGTCGCGCGAGGGCGAGCTGAAAACGATCCTGCAGGTTTATGTATCGAGCATCACCGCCTTCGAATATTTGATCGGAAAAGTAATTGCTTACACGATCGTAGCCTGGGCGGAATGGATTGCCGGGATGATCATTCTGTTTGCGGTTTTCGGACTGAGCCTGGCGGGCGATCCAACGCCGCTGCTGGTTACGACGTTTTTCTATCTGCTTTGCACCACTTGTTTCGGAACCATGCTGGGCGCGGCGATTCCCAATCAGGCGGCCGCGATTCAAGCAGCACAGCTGGGCGGCTTCCTGACGTCCTTTCTGTTTTCGGGCTACATTTTTCCGGTTCAGAACATTCCCCAACCGCTGCGGTTTCTGTCTAACTTTGTGCCGATGCGTTACTACCTCGAAGTGATTCGCGACGCCTTTGTGCGTGGCGGTGGTTGGGCTGGGGTCTGGCCCGCGCCGATTGCGCTGGCTCTGCTGGGCGCGTTCTTTTTCTGGCGTGCGTGGAGTTCGATGAAAGACATGCAGGTGAAGGCCTGAGCATTTTCCATTTCTGATTTGGCATTTTTCATCTGCCATTTGGCCGGATTTATTTCGGGTTGCTTCGTGTGATTTCGTGGGCCGTGGTTTGGGTCGCGAAAAGAAGAACGATCCACGAACCACACGAACAGACACAGAGCACAGGTGGCCAGATAGGAATGAAAATGGAAAATGGAAAATGATTTCTTAGAACGATGAGATCACTCAACCAACTCTTCAACCTGCGTCTCTGGTCGCTCTTCGTCAAAGAGTTCCATCAGATCAGGCGCAACCGGCGACTGGTCATCCTGCTGATCATTCCGCCGACCCTGAACATCATTCTTTTTGGACTGGCCCTGAATCCGACGTTCGAAAATCTGCGGCTGGGCGTCGTGGACAATAGCCACACGCCCGAGAGCCGCGAATTGGTCTCAGCTTTCAAGGAAGGATTGGTGTTTCAGACGAGCGCTTACTACTCGTCAACGGACGAACTCGGCCGGGCCATAAGCCGCGGCGACCTCGATGCCGGCCTCGTCGTGCCGAATGATTTCGCCGAGCGGCGGGCGCGCCGCGAGACGGTTGAGGTGCAACTGTTGGTCGATGCCGTTAATGCCAACACCGCGACGATCGCCGGCGGTTATGCCGCGCGGATCATCGCCGGACTCAACCAAAAGATCGCTGCGGCCCAGCCGCCACGACAACCACCCGCGGACACCTCGAACGGACCGGGCGTTTCCCTAACGACCAACGTTCCGGCTGTGATTCGCGCGAACGTCACGCCGCGCATGACATTGCTCTACAATCCCGGGCTCAAGAGCGCCTGGTTCATCACTACTGGGATGATCGGACTGTTACTGGTGCTGCAGGGATCGGTGGTGTCTTCGGCTTCGCTGGTTCGCGAAAAGGAAATCGGCACGATCGAGCAGTTGCTGATGACGCCGGCGGGTAGTTCAGAGATCATCATCGCGAAAGTTTTGCCGATCTTTCTCCTGTTGGCCCTCGATATCGGCCTGGCGTTACTGGTCGCGCGCGTGGCGTTCGGAGTGCCGGTGCGCGGCAGCTTGCTGTTGTTTTTTCTTTCGGCCTCTTTGTGCGTGTTGTGCGGCATAGGATTGGGAATGATGATCGCTACCTTCACGCGCACCCAACAGCAGGCGCAATTGATGGGGTTCTTTACGAATCCTCCGTTGGCAATTCTATCGGGAGCTACCACGCCGATTGAGGCGATGCCCGTCTGGTTGCAACCCATTACGGCAATCAATCCGGTGAAACACTTTGCGATCATCTCGCGCGGAATTCTGCTCAAAGGCAGCGGCGTGGAGGTTCTCTATCCGCAACTGATTGCTCTGGCTGCAATCGCGTTGGTGATGGTTTCCGTCAGCGCCTGGCGATTCCGCAAACAACTTGGTTAGTCGGACGAGCTGGATGGAACAATGAATTCGCAGGAGGGTAGTGCTCCGTTAGTGTGTTGCTATTTCTAGTGCAACGATCTCAACAGCGGGTACTGGTTCAGTTTGAAGACAGATAGCATCCGTCACTATCAGCCATCTTTAGATGGCTTTCCCGCAGGGTTACTAGACCAGCGCTTTTAGGGTGAGATAAGGCGACTCTTCCTCAGCGCGCTTCAGCGCGCTTCAAGTGCGGTGCTTTAGCAATCACTGGTAAGGCCGCTGAAACGGCCTTTTGGATTCGTTCGTATCTGATCCCAGCCGTAAAAACGGCTGGGCTAGTAACCCTGCGGGCAAGCCACCTGAAGGCGGCTAAAGAACGGCGTCTCCTGCACTGCGCGTTACATTGACTGATAATGCATTGAGTCAAACTGAACCAGTACCCGCAGGAGATTCGGATTGACGGCTTGCTGCATGAACGACTAGAATCGTGTTCGCGTCGTTGTGACCTCCCTGACGGAGGGCGAGCCTCAAGCCCCCGAGCTGCTCGAAACAAATCCAGCCAGAGAATCTAATGAAAGAAGTTTTCCGTTCGCAAGGCAAAGCCAACGAAACTAAGGCGCATAAACGCCGGTGTGTTCGCGACCACACCAGGATACTCATCCTGCTATTGTGCGGCGCCTGTTTTTGTTTCGCTCTCCTGGAGTCGCCGACTCTCGCAAAAAAAGATCAGCCACCGCAGGAGAGTTCGTTCCCAATGAGTGTCGGTAAGCACGTAAGCTTTGAAGTGCCAGGCGAGAGTCTTAAGACATCGCCACAGACTAACGAAGCAACTCCGAATACCGGTTTGGTGGTCGCGCCGCATCCAGATGCCGGGCTCGTTATTAATCCCACGTTTGACACCTCGATTACCAACAACGCGAACGCCGCGGCGATTGAAGCCATGGTCAACAACGCCATCGCGGTGTTCCAGGCACAGTTCAGCGATCCGATTACGGTTTCGATTCTGTTTCGCTATTCGACTACCGCGCCTAACGGCACGCCTCTATCACCCGGCACGCTGGCG
>WNFF01000621.1_pt1 | contig 27090 bp, 20 predicted proteins | sample 5400441 | NCBI WGS metagenome assembly WNFF01 (sample SAMN13153345, study PRJNA577476) | soil metagenome | isolation source: 120 cm saprolite under Douglas fir tree site 2 hole 3 replicate 1 | place: USA:California | collected 2015-04-18
TTCTGGCCTTGATTTGTTCCTGCACGCTGGTTGCTACCTTCGCCAGCATGTCGGTCAGGGTAAAGCCGGGCGCGATCGCATTTACCGTGACGTTGTACTTCGCGAGCTCGATGGCAGCCGTCTTGGTGAACGCGATCACGCCACCTTTGCTGGCGGAGTAATTCGCTTGTCCGAAATTGCCAGCCTGGCCGACGAACGAGCTGATGTTGACGATCCGGCCGAACCGTTGATCACACATCGGCTTCATTGCCGCGGTGGTGCAGTAATAGACGCTGTTGAGATTGGTGCTGAGGACGTCCGCCCAGTCATCGTCGGTCAGTTTCCTCAGCGATTTGTCCCGGGTGATTCCGGCGTTGTTGACCAGGATGTCCAGTCGCCCGCATTCTTGAAGCACTTTTTCAACCAAGTCCCGGGCTTGCTTCGCAATGCTCACGTCCCCCCGCAGCACCAGGCACTGCGCTCCGCATTTTGCGAGCTCGCTCGCCACCGCGTGGGCTTCGGCTTCACCGGATCGGTAGTTTATTGCGACGCGCGCTCCGTCACGACCCAGCTGGAGAGCAATCGCTCGCCCGATGCCGCGCGAAGCGCCGGTTACCAGCGCCACCTTGCCATCAAGTCGACCCATGATTCGCCTCTCTCGCGCATCCGAGGCGACCAATCGAAACCTGGCTGCGAGTCGCCATGCGCACCCTTGCCTCCGCTATACGAGATCAGGTTACGGCTGTCGAGCAGCACAAGGGCGGACCGCATTGCGCGGCCCGCCCTGGGGATTACGGCGATTGCGATGTCAACTGGCTACGCCTTGGCCGGCGCAGCTACCTCTGCCGCTCGGCGGGTCGTCTCGAGCACAAGCTTCCGCCACTGACCGACCAACTGCTCGCCCTGGGTGATCGCCTGCTTGGCCAACCGGGTCGCGTCGTCGATGTTGCTGTTGATCTGCGCGATCCCGCTGCCCTGTACCTTGGTGAGCTGCTCGTAGAAGGATTCGACCAGTGAAAGCTGGTCGGCAACTGCCTTCTGCCAGAACTGCGAGAATTGCTGCACCTGCGAATTGAACTGAGCTTCCATGGTCTTGCCTCTCTTTCGAAGAAACCGCGCTGAATGCGACCGTTTCATCCGCAAACAATATCTCGCGATCCGTCGGTGTCAAGGCAAAATTGTTGCAGTGCACCATACTTTAGCGGCGTCGCCGTTTTTTCACGGTTTTCTTCAGATCGTCCAATTCGCGCCGAAGCTCCGCAAGCTGCCCATCCCGGTTGGAAGGCGCGGGAGCGGGCTCCGGACGCATTCCACCGCCACCGAACAGGCGCATGAACGCATCTGCAGCACCGAACGGGGCTGCGGCGAAAGGGTTGTAGGGCGCCATCTGCTGCGGGCCCTGCTTGGCGTTCAGGTAGATCTCGAGTGCCCAGCGAACATACTGTCCGAGAAACTCGGCCAGCGCGTCGTCTCCCAGTCGGACGAGTTGGATCAAGAGCGAGACGGGGAGCAGTCGCGCCGCCCCTCGTCCTTCGACGATCACCTGGGTCAAAGTTGCCGCGGTGAGGTCCTCGCCCGTTTTCGCATCCACCACGCGCACGTCCTCGCCCTGCCTGACCTTCTCGGCGAGGTCCTCGAGCGTGATGTAGCGGCTGTCGGAGGTGTCGTAGAGACGGCGGTTGCTGTACTTCTTGACGGTCATCCTTCCTTTTTCATCCAAGGGGGGTCTCCTCGTCAATATTGCAGTGGCGTAAGTATTATGATGCAGTGCAATAGATGCTGGCACGGCCTGGCGCGGTCCGTTCGCGCCAACGATGGCGGGGATTCGGCGGCCGGCGCAACCACACCGGGACGCTGGCATGGACGGCCAAGGCACTCGTCGCTTGAGCATCCGGACCGTCTCGCGCTAAATACCCCGGGGGTGAGAGTGAAAGCGCAACAGCCTCCATCGCAGGTCTGCGAGCCAGCGAACCGCGGCCGAACGTGGAAGAGCTGCTCGCTTCGGATCGGTGTCGCCTCGTGCTTGATCTTGGCGGCCGGTTCCGGTATCGCCTCGCCCGGAGACCAGGAGGCGGCACCTGCGTCTTATCTGGTCCGTCCCATGTTGCATACGATCACCGTCATTGGAGAAGGGCGCGCCACCGCCAAACCCGACGTGGCGATGGCGACGATTGGCGTGGAGACGATCGGGAAAACGCTTGGCGACGCAAACGATCGCAACAATGCGAAGATGGAGGGCCTGGTCAAAACGCTGAAAGCAAGCGGTATCGCGGACAAGGACATCCAGACCACGAACTACAGCGTTGTCCCCGAGCGGAAGTACAGCCGCGAGACGGGGCCAGGGGAGATCACCAGTTTTCGCATCTCCAACCAGGTGCGCGTCAAATTCCGGGATCTCAAGAAGGTCGGCGCGACGCTCGATCTACTGGTCAAGGACGGCGCGAACACAGTTCAGAGCATTGCTTTCGAAGCAGACGATTCCACGCCGATTCGCGCCCGCGCCAGCGCGGCCGCAGTTGGCGCAGCGCGTGTCAAAGCCGAGGAGATCGCGAAAGCAGCGGGAGTCAAGCTGGGCGAGGTGGTCCAGATCAGCGAGGTCTTTGGCGGAGAGCCTCGGCCGATGGCGATGATGGCGGCGCCGATGGCAGCCGGATCGCCCGCCCGGTCGGTGCCGGTGGAGCAGGGCGAGCTGGAGTTTGCCGCCCACCTGCAAGTCATCTACGCGATTCGCTAGGGCGGTGGCCGTAGGTCCTTTTGCGGCGATTCGCAACGGACCCGGCGCTTCTCCGCACGGCGGTTTTACTCGCCAATCATTCTGTGCAATGACCCGAACCGGTCCACCGATCAATCATCGTCCGGATAATTTCCGGCAAAGCCCGTTCAACGAGGGATCAATGAGAAAGCTGCAAACCTTGGTCGTGATTTTCACGGCAATTGCCATCTTGCCGCGTTCGGTCCGTGCTGAAGAAGGCGAAGGACCGATTGTGTACTTCCCGGTGGATAATGGAGGAAGCGGCCCAAGAAGGCTCGCCGCGCCGGGATTGCCAATCCTCTACCACGGGGGTCCGGTGATGGGCACGGCTCCGGACGGCTCGAACACTCCCAATCTCTATTACGTCTGGTACGGCGATTGGGAAGGCAATACCGCGTTGGACATCCTGCCCGATCTGGCGGCGAATATCGGCGGCTCCGCCTATTTCAACATCGAAACGACCTACACGGACGTTGACGGCAATCCGGTCCTCAACGCGGTCAACTATGGGGGCAGCTCTTTCGACTCCTACTCGCAGGGGACCACCGTCTCGAGCGTCAACACCATCGTCCGGGCCGCGCTGGATAACGGAGATTTGCCGGTCGATGATGCCGGCGTCTACCTGGTCCTTACCTCGGCGGACGTGACGACTTCTGGATTCTGTTCCGGGTACTGCGCCTATCACACCAGCTTCAGTTACTCAGGGATCCGGATCAAGACCGGCTTTGTCGGAAACCCTGAGCGGTGTCTGAATGGTTGTGCCCGCAACCGCCAAACCTCTCCCAATGACAACCTGGGAGCCGATGGAATGGCGAACACCATTGCGCATGAATTCGTTGAAGCAGTAACGGATCCGGTTGGCAACGGCTGGTTCGATGCGGGTGGACGGGAGAACGCCGACAAATGCGCCTGGACTTTCGGTGATGTTTTCATCGAGCCCAACGGCTCCCAGGCCAACGTTACGTGGGGCGCCCGCGACTACCTGATTCAGCGAAACTGGGCCAACGATGGCGCAGGCTATTGCGCCCAGAGCTTCTGAACCCGGCCTCCTTTCGACGCGGTTCCAAGCCGAGGTGTCGCCGCAGCGCTTACGGTGTGGTTGCGCCGGCCGCTTTTGATTCCGGGCCGGCTCGTCTAACCTGACGCTGCTGATCGACCGCCGAATGCTGCGGTTTCGTCCTGCCCGGAAAGAAATCGGAAGTTGCTCTTCCCGACAGCTGAATACGGAATATTCCTCCTCTGTGTTTTCGCGGCTGCCTGGGCCCTGCGCCGGCATCCGCGCGCGCACAAAGTGCTGCTGTTGCTGGCGAGCTACGGTTTCTACGCATTCTGGAATTGGCGCTTCCTTCCCGTGCTCGTGGGCCTGTCACTTCTCGCCGCGGGCGTGGGCCGAGGCCTGCAACTCATCGACGCCGCGCCTGCCCGAAAAACTTTGCTGGCCTTCGGTGTTATCGCCTCGCTGTCCACCCTGGTGGTATTCAAGTACCTCGGGTTCCTGGCAAGCGCCGCGCTGAACGTACTCGAGCTCACGGGCCTGCATTCGAGCCCAGCCAGGCTTCCGGAAATAGCCCTGCCGGTCGGAATTTCCTTCTTCGTGTTTCACGCCATCTCTCTGATGGTCGACGCATTCCGCGGGCGGCTCACCGCGCCGGTCAAAGCGCTTGATGCGCTGCTCTACGTCGCCTTTTTCCCGCAGTTGATCGCCGGTCCGATCTTGCGCGCGGAGAGCTTCCTACCGCAGCTCGCCAAGCCTCCCGATCCCGAGTCGATCGACGCCTCGCGAGCCCTGGAGCTGATCGCTACTGGCCTTGTGAAAAAGGTGCTGATCGCCAACGTGATCGCCAGCCGACTCGTCGACCCGGTGTTCGATTCCATCGGCAACCACTCGGGGCTCGAGGCTCTGTTGGCCGTCTATGGATACGCGGCGCAGATCTATTGTGATTTCTCGGGTTACAGCGACATCGCCGTCGGCTCCGCCCTTCTCCTCGGCTACCGGTTGCCGGAGAACTTCAATGCTCCCTATCTCGCCACCAACCCACGGGACTTCTGGCGACGCTGGCACATTTCGCTCTCGACCTGGTTGCGCGACTATCTTTTCATTCCGCTGGGCGGTTCGCGCCGGGGCGAAGGACGGATCGCAGCCAATCTCGCGATCACCATGGTCCTTGGTGGCCTCTGGCACGGCGCGGCCTGGACGTTCGTTCTTTGGGGCGCGTTCCACGCGGCGGGGTTGATCCTCCATCGACTCTGGTCAGACTCGGAGGCAGCGGTCGCGCGGCATCTGCGGGCCTTCTGTGGCAGGGAATGGGTGGGCCGATTTCTGACCTTCCACTTTGTCTGCATCGGCTGGATCTTCTTTCGATCTTCCTCGATCGACGCTGTCTGGGAACTCTTCAAAGCACTCGGTCGCTGGAAAACAACTCCCCCGCTGAGCGCGGCGGTGATGGTGGCTTTGTGCCTGGGTCTACTCACCCAGCTTCTCCCCGCGGTACACCGCGCGACCGTGCGCCGAAAATTCTCGCGCTTACCGTTGCTGATTCAGGGGTTTGCATTCGCCGCGGTTGTTTTTCTGATCGAGGCCCTGGCCCCCGAGGGCGTGGCTCCGTTTATCTACTTTCAGTTCTGAATGCTCGACGAACGCTCCCCACCCGCCGACTGGATGGCGCCGCCCCTGTCCAGGGCGGAGTTGGTCGAGGACAGCATCGCCGTGGCGATCGCTCGCTATGCCTCGACGGCCCAAAGCGCCAAGGTCGAGAGGAGCCGGCTTTACAGTCTCCCCGAGGTCACGGTCCTGCTCGGCGCCGCCGCCATTCTTCTTCTGGCGCTCGAATCGGAGGCTCTGGCGAGTTGGGCGCGGCGAATGGAGGTCAGCCCGATTCAGAGCGCCGCGGGTGCAGCGCTTCGAGCGATTCAAATGGTGATCGAGCCGATCGGGCTAACGCGTCCGAGGCGGGTGGCGATCAAGTTGGGCAATCGCGTCGCTCACCTGCTCGGGGCAGGCGACGATCCCCTCCTTGCGGATGGTTGGCGCAATGCGAGCCGGTCCGCAGCGCTCGAGGGAAACCCCCTGCCTGACTCGGAGCACCAATCCGGTCCAGAGGCCACGGTCGCCGGCGGCCCATCGGCCGCTCAAGTCGTTTCCGACGCTGCCGAAGCAGGTAAGGCCCTCGACGGGAAGCAGACGCCATCGCCCGCGCGCAGAACGGTGTTGCTCCTGGGCGATTCGATGATTGCTGGGAGCCTGGGGTCGGCGATTGCGACCGGCCTTTCCGGCGATCCGAACCAGCGGCTGGTGCGCGCCGTGCAGACCGCCACCGGCCTCAACCGACCAGATGTTTTTGATTGGATGAAGGTGATTCCCTCCCTGCTGGAGAGGGAAAATCCTCAGCTCATCGTTTGCTCCCTGGGCGCCAACGACGCAACAGATATTCGCAATGGAGATCGGGTACTGGAATTCGCGCAGGCGGGATGGCGGACTGCCTACAACAAGCGGGTGGTGGCAATGATGCGATTGCTTGCCACGCAGCAGGCCCGCGTGCTCTGGCTTGGGCTCCCGCCAATGCGCGATCGCTCCTTCTCAGAACGTGCGCGGTACCTCAATGGGATTTTCGCCCGAGCGGCGAAGGAGGTTCCCAAGGTCGAATACTTCGATCTGGAGATGTTGGTATCAGCACCCAACGGCGAGTATGCGACGTTCATGCGGAACCAGGAGGGTCGTTTCGCCCGGATGCGCATGGACGATGGCGTGCACTACGCTCCGTCTGGGGCCAGGTGGATCGCGCGGTGGGTGGTCGACTGGATCTACGAGCGGCGCAGCCGGCTGTCCGATGCACGGCAATGAGATTGCCGCGCTCAGTGCGGCGGTGAGACTCGAACCTTCGCGTCGTGGGCGGCGTCGAACCACATCGGCCCTGTCGTCGCGGTCATGAACGACTTGGATCCGCGCCGCACCACCTCGATGATCTTGCAGTTGGCGGTGCTGCTCGATGCCGCCTCGTAAACCTCGCAGGACCAGCTGGGCTTGGGCCGGGAATCGGCGACCAGAGCTTGCAGGTAGGCCTCGTGATAGACGATCGCCGCTATTTTCTCCGCCCTGGTCACGGCGGCGCCATTGGCAAGCTTCGGGATGAAGAGTCCGTCTTTGGGGGCGACCAGGGGCCTTTCACGTGAAGAAGGCAGCTCGCGGAGACTTCCGATGACCTCGCCGCGCTTCACCCGTTGCTGGGCTGAAGCTTGCCACGAAATGACGCCCTTCGCGGGCGCGGCTATTTCTCCCATCGTCACCCTGCCACGGCGGTCGACCGTTGCCGCAATCCATTCGTTAGATATCTTCTGAGTCGCGGCTCCATTGCTGGCCACGAGATGACGCTCCGCCTGCGCAGCGGACGCAGGGTTGGCCATACCGGCATCGGCACGAGCGGAAATCGCAGCCGGTGCGGCGGAAAGCGATTCTTGGGCAGATCCCGTTCCGCTTCGCAGGGTTGCCGTCGAGCCTGGGGTTGAGACACCGGCGTCCTGCGGGGCGCTGACTGCCACCTCGTCCGAGGAGAGCTGCGCAGGATGGACGGGGGCAGGCTGCGTCTGGGCGGCGGATCCGGTCGATGCGGGAAGCGCCGCCGGCTGCATCGCTGCCAAAGCAGTTCCTCCATCCAACGAGCCCCTCGCGATTTGTCCTCCCTGGAGCTTCGGCGCAATCGACGTTTCGAAAATAAACCAGCCCCCGGCCGAGGCCGCGGCGAGCGCACCGACCACGAGCCCAAGCGGAATCCAGGCAATTTTGCGCCTGCCGGCAGACGGCTTCTCCGCGCTCCAGACCCCGGTCTTCGATCGCATCGGCGGTAACGCCGGTGGCGCCTCAAGGGGTGGGCTGGATGACTCGAGAGCTTCCGCTGGAGGTTCTTCCTTGCCAAAAAACAGATCTTCCAAGCTCACCTGGCCTGAATCGGAAGGGGTAAGCAGCACCTCGCTGTTCCCGCCGAGCGTTCCGCCCAGGCGCTGTCGAGACTGTTCGATCATCTCCAGCGCTTCAGGGTTCTGCGGATCCTGTTGCAGCATGGCTTCGAAGTAATTGGCAGCCTCGGCGTAGCGTCCCTGGCGGTGCATCCGAAGGCCGCTCTGGAACAGCGCGCGCAATCCGTCATCCCATTTCTGGCGAGGAGCCCGCAGAGGTCCCTCGAGAGGATCCGACAATTGCGTTCCCGGAGGCGCGAGAAACCCGTATCTCTCCAGTTGCCGGATGAATTGGCTCAAGCTCTCCAGATTGACGGGAATGCCCAGGCGTTGACCGGCCTCCACCACGTCCTTGTATAGCCGGCGCCCGTCGAGCATCCGAGCCAGCGAAATCTCAAAATCATAGAGCGGAAACGTCTTGCCGGTTTGTCGATCTGCGATATCCAATAGGTTCGAAGCGGGGCGGCGATTGATCCTGAGGTCGGCTCGAAAGAGTCGAACCACGTCGTCGGGTCTGGGCCCCAAACCAGATACCGGAGCCGAGCTCGCCTCCTCGGGCACCCATTCCTTGGGCTCGGTTGACTCGCTGGCCGGCTGGATCTCCGGCCCGTCCACGGTCAGAGGAGCAAGGCCCGGAAGCGTCAAGGGACGGACCGTTGGGGCGATGGGCGCCGCGGGCACGACGGCAGGTGGTCGAGGGGCTGTGCCCGGTGTCGGTGCAGCGGAAGGTGTCCGGGGCGCGACCGCGGCAGCCGCACCTGCGACCCGAGCCCCGCCGGCCGGTGCCGGCGCGCTGGGGGGCACCGGCGGGATGGACGCAGTTTCGCGCGCGGAGACCAGCACCCCGAGAGTCACGAATCGACGGATCACGTTTCGCAGATCCGGATCGCTTGAATCCACGCCGCCGGCGGTCGCCCGCGCGAAGAGCAGAACGTCCTCCGGCGAGAGATCGATAGCGCCACCCGTGCGGACATGGACAACCCGGGCGCCCGCCGGCGTGGTCACAACGCGGTAACCCTCTCGGAGGACGAACAGAGACATTCGTGGTTTCGCAGGAGGGAAGCTGGGCCTTGATCAAGGCCGAGACGTCGCCCCGGGAGCGCTGGCCTCATCATAGCTTGAGTGGCGCCCTCGAATTCAGCGCTACTCGCGCACACATTGGGAGGCGCGGTCTGAGCCCTCGCTCGCCGGCGGCACAGCGGAACACATCGTGCGCCCAAGGGTCGGGCATTGACATCGCGGCGTCGAATCGCGCTTCGGAATTGACGGATTCCCGCGGTTCCGCGATAGAAGGCGCAAATGGCGCAAACCAATTTTCGTTCGAGGCTTGAATCCGGAGAAGCGCTGCTCGGCTGCTTCTTGACGTGGCCCATCGGCGGTGTTGTCGAGATGCTATCTCTGACCGGCTTTGACTTCGTCGTCGTCGACAGCGAGCACGGCGTGTTCTCGCTGGAATCGATCGCCACGATGATTGTCGCTGCCGACGCAGCGAATCTACCGGCAATCGTCCGGGTGCCCTCGTGTCCCTCGGTCGACTCGGCGCGCTGCCTCGATTATGGAGCCGCCGGCATCTTGTTCCCGCGGGCGGGTGGAGTCGAGACCGTTCGGGCCGCCACTGACACCGTTAAGTTCGCCCCCGAAGGACACCGCGGCCTCGCGGGCGTTCGGGCGGCCAAGTATGGCGTGAGACCGTTGCCGCAGTTCGTCGCCGAAGCAAATCGCGAAACCACGGTGGTGGTTCAAATCGAAACCCAGGCGGCGTTGGACGATCTCGGTCCGATTTCAAAGGAAAAGAGCGTCGACGTCCTTTACGTCGGACCGAATGATTTGACGCAGGTATTGGGCATCCCCACTCAAATCAACGACCTGAGGTATCAGAGCACGATTGAGCGGATCGCAGCGGTTGCCAAGGAGGCCGGTAAGATTCCCGGCATCATGCTGGGGAAAGCGGACCAGATTCCCGCGCTGCGCAAGATGGGTTATCGATTTTTCACCACCAGCGATCGAGTCGTGTTCATGGAATCCGCTCGATCCTGGCGAGCCGCTCTCTCCACGAAGTCTTGAAGGCCGGCTCAGCTTTTGTGTTTCCTTGAGGCCGATCGCCGATCCATATTGGCGATCGCAATTGCACCGGACAACGCACGCGGGGGGGCTGATGCAATCCTGTAATGATTCAAGAGTGGGGGCCGAGCTTCACCGGGCTGGATTCGCCCTGGCGGTGCCGCTGCTGGCGCTTTTGTTCTGTTCCTGCTCCTCGATGCGAAAGGATGCAGTTCCAGGAACGCCTCAGAGCGAAGCCGCGCCCCCGTCGAACGTCGACCGCGTCGCACAGGCTCTCGAGTCTCTGGCCTCCGGTTCCGCGGACGACTGGAAGCTCAGCTCTGCCTTCCGAAGACTTGTTCCCGACGGCGGCGCTCCCTACTGGTCCGCGATCTCCGGCGACCCGACGCAGCGAGGTTTCGACGACTCGAGCTGGACGAGGATCAAGCTGGGAGATCCGATCGACGTGGAACCCTGTTGGCTTCGAAAGGAGATTGTCCTGCCGCAGACCTTGTTGGGCCAGCCAGTCAGCGGCTCGGCCACGCTGCGCCTCTCATTCTCGGGCAGCGGCGAGCTTTGGCTCAATGGCGAAAACAAGGGTAAGCCCGGCGACGTCGAGCTGACCAAGGACGCCAAGCCCGGTCAGACCTATGTGATCGCCATCCGCGCTTCGCAGTCGCCCGGCCAGGGCGGCGTCGGCCGGCCGGGGACGGTGCGACTTTCGAAGGCGGAGCTCGTTCTCTCGGCCGTGGAGCCGAGGCGTCGGATGATCGAGGAGCTGGCCCTCTCGCTTCGGGTGGGCCAGAAACTGTTGAGCTTCGACACCTACCAGACGAGCGCGAGCAAGAAAACCGACCCGCACACCGACAAATCCACCATCGACAAGGCCGACCGCTCGCGGCTGAGCGATTTGCTTCAAAAGCTTGCTGCCCAGATCGACGTCGCAGCACTGGCCGCCGGATCGCTGGAGAAGTTCGACGCATCGGTGGCGCTGGTGCGCTCTCAATTGGGCCCGATCCGCGACTTCGTGCAACGATTTACGCTCTACTTCGACGCCAACGCGCACATTGATGCGGCTTGGCTCTGGCGCGACAAAGAAACGGTGGAGGTGGTGAAGAACACCTTTTCCTCCGTCCTCAACATGATGAATGCGCGTCCGGATTTCACCTATACCCAAAGCACCGCGGCGTATTTTGACTGGATGGAGCGCACCAATCCGGAGCTCTTCAAAGGAATCCAGCAACGCGTCAAGGAGGGGAGATGGGAGATTCTCGGCGGGCTCTGGGTCGAGCCGGATTGCAATTTGCCGAGCGGAGAATCCTGGGCGCGACACCTTCTCTACGCGAAGAGATACTTCCAGAAGAAACTCGGCGTAGACGTGAAGATCGGCTGGAACCCCGACTCATTCGGTTACACCTGGAATATGCCGATGTTTTATGCGAATGCCGGGATCGACTCCTTCGTCACGCAGAAGATATCGTGGAACGATACCAACGTGTTTCCTCACCGCCTCTTCTGGTGGGAAGCGGCGGATGGGTCGCGCGTGCTGACCTACTTCCCCTTCAGCTACGTCAATCGAGTCGATAATCCGTTTCGGCTGGTGGATTGGCTGCGACAATTCGAAGCCAATACCGGGTTTCGCAAATTGATGATCCTGTTCGGCGTGGGCGACCACGGCGGCGGGCCCTCGCTGGAGATGATCGACCGCATCGAACGCTTGAAGACGATCGACCTGTTCCCCCGGATCGAGTACGGCACCACCGGCGTCTACCTGGATTGGCTCAAGCAGCAAGACCTGACATCTCTTCCGAATTGGAAGGACGAGCTGTACCTCGAATACCACCAGGGCACCTTCACCACCCAGGCGAAGACCAAAGAATACAATCGAACCAGCGAAGTGCTGCTGACCAACGCGGAGATGTTCTCTTCGATCGCGTCGATGTCCGGCCGTACATACAATTCAGCGGACCTCGAAAAAGCCTGGCGGAGCGTTCTCTTCAATCAGTTTCACGACATCTTGCCGGGCTCCGGAATTCACGAAAATTACATCGATGCCGCGGAGAAATACGAGGAGGCCCAGGGGATCGGGCGGCGCGAGCTCGTCGAGTCTCTCAAGACCATTGGACGGGAGGTCGATACCTCCTTCGTCCGCGGGGGTACGCCGCTGATCGTCTTCAATGCGCTTTCCTGGACGCGCAGCGATCTGGTGACCGTTCCATTGCCCGAGGGGGGTGGGGACGGCTACGCCGTCTTCGATCGGAACGGCCGAGAGCTCCCCTCTCAGCTCGAGCCGCAACAGGGTTGGCGGCGCTCAATCCTCTTCGTGGCGACCGACGTTCCATCGGTAGGTTACCGCGTTTTCGAGCTGCGCCGCTTGGGAGCTCACCCGGCAAAGAGCAAGCTGAGTGCGTCCCCGTCGGAGCTGGAAAACGAATTCATCCGTATCCAGATCGATCCGCAGTCGGGCTGGTTGAAGAATATCTTCGACAAGCGGATGGGAAGAGAGGTTCTCAGTGGGCCTGGCAATGAGCTCCAGCTGCTCGAGGATACACCCGCTCAGTGGGACGCCTGGAATGTTGGTTTGACCGGGGTCAAGTATCCGTCTCATCTGCGCGCCATCGAGGTACTCGAGCGCGGCCCGGTGCGCGCGACGATCCGCATCGCGCGAGACTATCTCAAGCCGGGCGTCAAGAAGAGCTTTCCCACCGAGGATTTTCCAAGCACCTTCTTCACTCAGAACGTCAGTATCTACGCGGACCTCGATCACATCGATTTCAAAACCGATGTCGACTGGTGGGAGGATCGCACCATGCTGAAAGTGGCCTTTCCTGTCGCGATCAAGGCCGATGCTGCAACCTATGAAATACCGTACGGATCAATTCGACGATCCACGGCGATGAACGACACCTGGGAAAAGGCGAAGGTGGAAGTCCCCGCCGAGCGCTGGGCTGACCTTTCCGAGGACGACTATGGCGTGAGCCTTCTCAACAAAGCCAAGTATGGTTATGACATCAAGGGCAACGTCCTGCGCTTGTCGCTGTTGCGCTCGCCGAAATGGCCCGATCCACTGGCCGACCGGGGGCTGCACTCGATTGAGTATTCCCTTTATCCGCACCGCGCCAACGTGAGCGCGGCCAGGACGCTTCAACGCGGCTATGAGTACAACAACCCGCTGATCGCCATCGTCGGCGAAGCTCATAAAGGCCGGCGCCCATCGTCCGCCTCCTTCGTGCAACTGACGCCCGCCAACCTCATTCTCACCACCATCAAAAAGGCGGAGGACGGCGAAGGCTGGATATTCCAGTGGTACGATGGCAAGGGACTGGACTCACAGGCCAGCCTTACGTTGCCGGCGACGCCGATCAAGGTTGTCCGGTCGAATTTTCTCGAAGGCGACGGCGCCCCGGAAACCTTCCGCGGCACCCAGGTTCAGGCGGGGACCAGGAAGAGCTCGACGACCACGCTCAAGATCCAGTTCGGAAAGCCTGAAGGCAAGCGATGAATACAAATATTCTCGGACTTGGGCTTCTGGTTCTCGCCGGCGGCATGAATGGAAGCTTCACCCTGCCGATGAAATTCACCCAGAGGTGGGCCTGGGAGAATACCTGGCTGGTTTACACGGTCTTTGCCCTGGGCCTGTTTCCGCCGTTGCTCACCTTCGCCACCGTCTCAAGGGTTGATACAGTGTACGCGCAGGCCGGCGCCGGCCCGGTGATTCTGGTATCGCTCTTCGGCGCCGGATGGGGCATTTCGCAAATCTTCTTCGGCTTGGCGGTCGAGGCGGTGGGCATCGCGCTCGCCTTCTCGATCATTCTCGGCGTGGCCGCGGTGGTCGGAAGCCTGCTTCCTTTGATTCAGCTTCATCCCGAAAAGGTGCTAACCCCTGGCGGAATCGCCGTCCTTTTCGGGATCGCCTTGATGTTGGTGGGGATCAGCGTGTGCGCGGTGGCCGGTCGCCGGCGCGAGGCAGCGCTGAGCGAAGGACCGATCGGCAAGCGCGCGGTGGGGAGGGGCATCCTCTTTTGTCTGATCTCCGGTTTGGGCTCGGCCTTGGTGAATTTCGGCCTGGCCTACGGAACGCCGCTGATTGATGCCGCCCGGAGCACCGGCACCTCGGCGATCTGGGCACCGAATGCCGTCTGGCTTCCTCTGATGTGGGCCGGCGGAGTTCCGAACCTCCTCTATTGCCTCTATCTCATGAAGAGAAACAAGACGGGCAATCGCTTTGGGATCAGCGGCACCGGCTCGTACTGGGCGCTCGCCGCGGCGATGGCGCTGTTCTGGTTCGCGAGCACGGTGATCTATGGAGCGGCGGCGGCCAAATTGGGCGAGCTGGGCACGGTGCTGGGTTGGCCATTGTTCATGTCTCTGATCGTCATCACCGCGAGCGTCTGGGGGGTGATGACCGGCGAGTGGAAAAACACCGGGAAGCAGCCGCTGCGAATCATGAGCGCTGGCGTCGCCGTGCTGGTCGGTGCCATCTTCGTTCTCTCCGCGGCAAGCCGCTGGATTTGAATAAAACTCGGACTCGGGTCATGACGAAATCGAATCTGTTGGGGGTCGACATTGGAGGGAGCAAGGTCGCCGCCGGCCTGGTGAGCGCGGAGGGAGCGGTACTCTTCAAGACCCGGGTGCCCATGGTGGCAAACGGCAGCTCCGGCGAAGCATTCGCCGCGGTGAGGAGCGCGATCGATGAAGTGCTGAAGGCCAATCCGGGTGCAAGCGATCGCCTGACCGGAATTGGTATCTGTTCGCCCGGCCCCCTCGATCCGCGCACCGGGGTGGTGATCAATCCTCCCAACCTACCGTGCTGGCGAAACTTCGCCCTGGGCGACGAAGTGAAGCGGACGTTCGGGGTAGAAGCCCGGGTAGACAACGACGCCAATGCGGCCGCGCTGGCGGAGGCGATCTGGGGAGCCGGCCGGGGATACCGGAACATATTCTACGCAACCATCGGCACCGGGATCGGCACTGGAATCGTTTTCGCCGAGCGCATTTATCACGGGCGGACCGGCAGCGCGGCCGAAGGGGGACATCTCTCGATTGACTACCGCGGGCCTCTTTGCGCTTGCGGGAAACGCGGCTGCATCGAAGTCCTCTGTTCCGGCCCTGCGATTGCTCAACGAGCCCGGACAAAGCTGCTCGAAGGCGGGCGACCTCAAACGATCCTGCGACAGTTGACTGAAGGGAGACTCGACCAGATCACTGCCGAGGATGTGGGGAAAGCATTTCGCGCCGGCGATCCGGTGGCCGCCGAAGTGCTCCAGGAGACAGCGGACCTTCTTGCGGTCTGGCTAGGGAATGTGATCGACCTTCTCGAGCCCGACGTGATGGTCATTGGCGGCGGCGTCGGGGAATTGATCAGCGCATCGTTCGCCCGGATCCAGGAGCAGCTGCCGAAATGGTCGATCAACCAGCGCTGCAGCGAGATTCCCCTGGTGAGCGCGAGCTATGGAGTCGATGCGGGCATCGCCGGCGCAGCGGCGCTCTGCAACCTGGGATCGTAGGTAGGGTCCCGCGAGCCGATCCTTGCTCAGGCGCGGTGCAATGCGCTCAAAGGCACTGGCTCCAGATCTCGAGCAGGTTGCCGGATGAAAAAGCCAAGCGCTTCCCATCCGGGGACCAACTGACGCTGTACGAGGCGTCACCTTGACCGCGCAGCGTGGCCTGGAGGGAGCCGGTCGCAGCCTCCCAGATGCCCACCGTTCCGCCCAGGGAACCGGTGGCCAGTTGCGTCCCGTCGGGGGAAAAGGCGACCGAGAGCACGGGGCTCGCGCGATCGGAGAGGGTCTGAACGAGCGTCCCGGTGTCAGGATCCCAGATCTTGATCGTGTGATCCCCCGATGCACTGGCGATCTGGCGGTCATTGGCCGACCAGGAGACGGAGTAGATGGTGGCGGCATGTCCTCGAAGCTCGTAGCTGACTGAGCCGGAGTCGGCGTCCCAAACCTTCACCGTGTCATCGAAAGGCCCGGTTCCGCTCACGAACCTGCTTCCATCCGGAGACCAAGCTACTGACCAGACGTAGTCGGTGTAGGGAGTGCCGCTCAGGGTTCTCAACAGAGTGCCGGTGTCATTTGCCCAGAATTTGATTCTGCCTCCACCGTCGCTCCCCATGATCACACTGCCATCCGGCGACCAGGCGGTGGAAAAAGCCCACCCATCGAGCCCGGTGAGCACCCCGATCCGTTCCCAGGTCTGGGCGCTCCAGATTTCGATCGTGTTCATCGCGCCTCCGCCGGCTCCACTGGCCAACTGCAGGCTGTCGGGGGACCAAGCCAGCGAGGCAATGACCCGGGCCTGGGTAGCGATCGTCGTCAGCAGCTCCCCGGTGTCGGCCGCCCACACATTGAGACTTGGACCTTCGGCACCGCTGGCGATCTTCGAGCCATCGGGTGACCACGCGACCGCCTGGACTTCCGTGTCGTGGCCGGTGAGGAGACGATCCGGTTGCCAAGGTTGAGATGGATCACAACGCTGGGCCGCCTCGGCGGGGGAACCGATGCACAGAAGAATGCCCACGCAAAAAGCGATCGCAGAGCTCACTGCGACCTGCCCGCCGAACCGCTCAAGGATGCTCCGGGGCGCTCGCGCCGGAACCGTTTCAAAATCCATGGTCATCGGACCCTCCGCCGCCCGTGACACCGCTCCTCAGCGGCTGTTGCACGCCCGCGCCCAATTGATAAGCACTGAGCATTTTCGATTCGGGCAAATCGGCTGGACCCTCCCGCAACGTGAGGCGTTATTCACTGCGTGGAGGGCGAACGCGGAACGGAAAGGGGATTGAGCACGAAGAAAGACGCGATTCAGCCTTTGACTGCTCCGAGCTGAGAAGGAGCGGGCGACGCCAGCGACCGGCGGTCGCGCAGAAGCCAGATGACCATCAGCCCGACGAAGAGCAGCGTACCGCCGGCGATGGGGAGCATCCGCGGCGAAGCCCAGACCCAGGCAAGCGCGGCCGCGGCGAGCGCCAGAAGGCGCAGAAGCTCGAACCGCAGTGCCCACGGCCTGTGCTCGAAAAATGCACCCCAGGCGATCAAGGCGGAGAACACGAACGCCGCGCCCACTGCGAGCTGCGCCAGCGGCAACGCCGTCTCATAAAACATCAGCGCGGTGGCGCCGATGATCACCAGGCTGAGCTGCACGAAGAGGTAGCGCGCCAGCGAAACCGGAACGAGAGGATCATATTTGACGAATGTCTCGGGGCGCACTTCGGACGGCGGAGCGAACGGTTTCATGCCCGGGGGGGTCCAGTCCGGCCCCTTGAGAAACACCCGAAACTTGTCGCCCAACGCAGGCGTGCTCCTGGCGCGAGCCCAGAGATCCGGCCAGTAGTGAAATTGGGCAACGAGAGGGTCGAAGCTGCGCAGAGCCTTGACGATGCCGTAGACGGGCTGCTCGGTCTCGAGCTCATAGGTGCCGAATAGGCGATCCCAAACGATGAAGGTGCCGCCGAAGTTCTTATCGAGGTATCGCGGGTTGATCGCGTGGTGCACCCGGTGCGATGCGGGAGTGTTGATCCACTTTTCGAACGACCCCAGCTTGTCGACGAGCTGCGTATGGATCCAGAACTGGTAAAGCGTATTGAATGAATCAACCGCCAGAAACACCAACGGCGGAATGCCGAGCAGCGCGAGCGGCAAGTGAAAAGGCAGGATGGTCAGCGGGGTCAGCACGCCCTGTCTCAACGCCACCGCGAGGTTGTATTCCTCGCTCGAGTGATGCACGACATGCGCGGCCCAGAGAAAGTTCACCTGATGCGATAGGCGATGCCACCAGTAATAACTGAGGTCGATCAGCACAATGGCGAGCACCCAGGTGAGCACGCTTCCGGGCGGCAGCTCAATTGGGCGATAGCGGTAGACCAACGCATAGGCAGCCAAGAGGGCCGCCTTGAAGAAGATCAATGATACTTGCTGACTTATCCCGGTGGATAAATCAATCACCGCATCATTGAACCGGTACAGTGAACGCCGTTGACGCTTGGCAGCCCAGACCTCAAGCCCGATCAACGCCAGGAAAAAGGGGACCGCGAGAGCGATATAATTCGGCACGGTCGCATTGTAGCCTCATTCGCCGCACGTCAGTGGAAGCGGCTCTGCCGGACGAGCAACCGGTCGGCTTCCTTGCCAAATTCTCGCCAGGATTAGATTTGCCTATTCCCAGGGGCAATGCCTGAAGATCGGCGCGTTGGACGAACGATTGATCTCCGGGGACATCGACGATGTTGAATACTGGCTCGACTCGCTGGCCTCGTACGACGCTCGCCTCCCGAAAGGTCAACCACTTTCGGGAGTTGGACCATTGGTACCGTCTGACCCTCCCGCAGCTCCGCGAAAGCCCTGAAACCTGGATCCGCATCTCCCGTACCCTGGAGCGCTTAGGGTGTCGTTCAGGGCTTTGGGGACGGGGTTGCAGAAGCCGCAGGGTGCATCGACCCGATCAATGTCCCCCGGTGATTCAGCTCCCCCGGGACTGTTCAGCGCCGAGCGTCCACAGCGCCTGGCCTTCGATCACCTCTCCGTCGCGTGGTTTTTCGAGGACCCGCAAAAAGGCGTGGCATACGACAGAAATGGGGATTGGCTTGAGTCGGTCTGCCCAGGCTCCAAGCCCGGGCAGAGCACCGACCACAGCCATCGTCCAACCGGCAATGGCGGGGACTTGTCTTCGCCCGAGATGGCTGGTTTCGGCATCGCCCTCCGGCGGGCTGACCAGGGCTGACGGCCGGAAGATCGTGTAGCGTAGACCGCTCTGCTTGACGATCCGCTCGCACTCGCCCTTCATCTTCAGATAGGCCCCCGCACCACCCGCGCCGACGGAGCTGAGCAGAAGGAAGCGCGGAACATTCGATGCCCTCGCACCTTCGACGAGCAAGCGCGTCGATCCAACGTCGCTCGACTCGTACGTGTCGCCCGCCTTGAACCGTGACCGCATCGTTCCGACGAACGAAATCACCGCCTCACATCCCACGACCGCCGACTCAAGCGCCTCGCGATCGGAGAGATCAAAGACCTTTGCTCGCGGATCCTTGCCAAGCGAAGTCTTTGCCGCGCTCTGCGGTCTCACATGCAGGCGTTGCTCGATTCCCGCTTTGGATGCCAAAGGCACGAAGACCTGGCCGGTAGCGCCGGTGGCTCCCGCGAGGAAGATTCTCATCGTCGGTTCTGCTGCCGGGTTTTCGACGATTGAATCACGGTCGCGGCGGTTATGCCCTGGACTTGCGGCGTTGCAGCAGTGCCAGGAGGACCAAGGTGGCGGGCGGTATCATTGGCTCGCCGCCGGTGGATGAGCAGCCGCCCCCCTTGGACGTATTGAGGGTGACTGTGTTGTTACTGGTCACCGGATCCCGAGCGGCGGGCGCCGCGTTCATGACCACCTGCATCGTTCCGGAATAGGATGAGGGGACGCCGTAGGTGACGGTGAAACGCCGGGTGCTTCCGGTGGCCATCGGTCCCAGCGAACATGGAAGACCAGATGCGCAATCCGGCGTGCTCGAAGCAAAGGTGATCTCCGTAGGAGTTGTGCTGAAGAACAGCACGTTCGCTGCATCCGAAGGCCCCTTGTTTGTCACGGACACCGCATAGCTCACATTGCTACCCGCCCTGTACCCTGACGGGGCACCGACGGTGAGGGCGATGTCCGCGCTCGCCTCGAGTGGATCTGGGTTGCTCAGCGACCACCCGATGTCCTGCAGAAAATACGGGGTTAGATCGAGTTTATGCCCCTGCAACGTATTGTATGCAGGATCCATCAGCAGGGTAGCGATCGGGTCGGTATGAACGACCGAAGATCCTTGTCTGTATGTATCGGGCGTGTACAGCAGCGCCCGATTCATATTGTCTGCGCCACGCGGGGTGGCCAGCATCAGTTCGCGGGCGGTCACAGTTCCCATTCCCAACGCCATGCGGAGCCGTATGCCATCGTCCCGGGTGATCCGCACGGATGGAATCGTGATCGTCGGATCGCTTCCCACCATCGAGCCCGGAGGCGATCCCGGCTGGTCGTCTGCGATGATCACGGCGAGGGCGCCGACCGCCCATGCATTCCTCACCTTGGCGACGAAGCTACACCCCCCGGGGCCACTGCTGCGGTCGATGAGGGCGATGGTGTTACGAATCGAAGCGGGCAGAGGGGGCGTACACCCCGTTCTTGATCCGGCCGCGTCGAGGGGCGCGGTCACAGCTGCGGTGACGCCCGTGGACGTGAGCGGGGGACCAAACTGGGCGTCACCCACGAGATAATCACCGGCCACGCTGGGAGGCGAGATTACCATGAGCGACGGCGTGCCCCCGGTGAGGATCTGGGGAACGGCGATTCTCACGTTGCCGCCGTCCCAAACCAGCTTTCGCGGTGTAACCGCGGACGCGGCTCGCTGCGCAGGCGTCATTTGGTTCCAATGCAGCCCTGTATTCAAATCAAACATCATGAATTCCCAGACATCCTGCAGCGGTTGAGTTTGGCCCTGGGGCACGAATTCCTGCCCCGTCTGGGTGTTCGTCAAGGTAAGAAACCCAAGCCCATGCGCGAATTCGTGCTGCACGACGTCTACTAGATCGATTTGGGACGTATTGGTCATTCCATCGAGTCCATAATACCAGCTGGCGACGGGGAGGCAGTTGGTGGTTCCGATAGCAGAGTTGAACTGCGCACGAATCGGCGGGTTGCCTGGGTTGAGGTCTTGGCGGACGAGTTGGCTGGCCAACGCGCCGGGATACAACACGTTCGGGTACCGAAAGTTTGGACTTGTATAGAACGTCGTAGGGCCGGCGGCACCGAGGACCCCCGACGTTGCCGAGCAGGTCAGTGCGGTGAAGAGCGACTGGATCGAGATGGGTACACTCCCATCGAGGGCAGCGCCCCAGATCGCGGCGGCGTAGTGGAAGGCAACCAGACGCTGTTGACCGATGGTGATCCCCGCGTTCCCACCTACCGGGGAAACCGTGGTCGGATCGTTGAAACCCTCGTTGGGATTGTTCTGGTTGACGATCACGATCGAGGCAGCTGCGCCAGCAAGGCGGGGCAAGGCCAGAACCGCGAGAAAGGAAAGGACGAGCAGGGTAGGGGAAAACCGCGCTGGTTTCGAGCTCATTTTTCCTCGGCCGGCGCCTGCGGGGGACGGGCCAGGAACTCAGTTGCGCTTTCGATCGAATCGGTACAGATGATGGAATGCGTTCCGTCAGGATTCAGCTGGGCGATGACCGCGTGTTGAAATCCGCCCTTGAGATCCAGCTTCTGGCCGCCACTGGCGTCCTCAGTAACTGCCAGACCTTGCGAGGAGCGCCGAAGCAAAGGCTCCAGTCCGTTGATCACCCGCGCCTGGTCCGCGCTCAAGGCCGGCCCCATCGGCGAATCGGGGCGAGGTGGGGTCGCGCTTGCGTCCGGTCCTTGGCAGGCCCCGAGGAACAGGGCGGGGGCAGCCAGCGCAGCCCAGTAAGCAATCTGATGCGGCCTGCCCTTCATGATCGACTCCTTGTCATCGAGAAGCTGCGGAAGGAACGCGTTCCGTTTGGGTGTTATTCAACACGGCGCTCGGAAGCAACTGGGCAAGCTTCGGCTTGTGGCTCAGCGGACGTCTTTCAAGGTGCTCGACCGCTCGGTTGCGGCGAGCCCGGCGATTTGGCCCATCAAGGAGTCCCTACCGTTCGAACGTAGATGCTCGTCGAGTTCCCCACGCGCGGCGAGGTCGCCGCCGAGAGAAGGGGGATAAACGACTCTCCGTTTGCCACCAGGCCCTCATAGTCGCCGACGAAATAGCCGTCCGCCACGGGCGCTGTCCGCATATCGAACGGCTCGCCCAGAGGAGTCTCAGTCCAGGTCGCACCGCCATCTTCTGAAATCGCGAGCCAAACGCTGGTCATCAACGAGCTCAGGTTGGCCGGATCGTCGGCGCGAAAGTCGTAGTAGCTCACCGCCACCCGGCCGCTCGCTGAAATCGCAATCGAGGGAGTGAACGCGGGGGTTTCGGGTGCCTGGTTCACTTGAATGGGCAGCGTCCAGGTCAGGCCGCCGTCGATCGAAGTCGCCAGAGCGATCCCGTCCCTCAAGCCACCGCTGAAGCGGGAGTCTTGCCAAACGACGTACAACTTCCCGGTGGAGGGATCCGCGGCGATGGCGGGGATCAGCGATCCGGTGCGGATCGGGCGGTGGCTCTTGGGATCGGTAACGCCGATCGTCTGCGACCGTTCAATAACGATCGGCAACGACCAGGTGATTCCTTTGTCGCTTGATCGCTGTATTGCGACCCGCCGCTCCGGATTCGCGCTCGCTTGGGTGATCAGGAGAAACACATTGACCAACGCGCCGCCAGGTAGGACGAGAATCTGATTGGCGATTGTCTGAGCATCGGGACCCGGGTCATGGATGATTCGGGCGGGTTCCCAGCTGCCGTTGAACATCCGCGCGAACCAGGTCGGTCCGGTAGCCAACGCCGGATTCGGATTCGCAAGCTGCGTCAGACGATCCCAGACCGCGTACACCAGCCGCGCGTCGTAAGGATCGGCGGTGATTGACTCTTTGTCGACCGCGGCGTCCCGGTCTTGATCGCGGGCCAAGGCGATCGGCTCGGCCCATGTTGATCCTTCGTCAATCGAGCGACTGACGAGGATGGCCTTGCCGGCTCCTTGGTCGGAATTGTTGAACGAAACGCTGACCTGATACGCCGTGCCATCTGGGGAAAACGTGACCCAGGGGTCGCTGGCCCGCTCGAAGTCGCCGCCGTTCGAGGCATCGCCACCGGTGCACCTGCTAAAGTGGGCGCGCGTCCTCGTCCAGCTGTGTCCTCCGTCGCGCGAAACGCCGGTGACCAGCCCATTGGCGCCCGAATTCGACCAGCGGTCCTGCTGCCACACGCCGATGAGGTGGGCGGGATCGTTCGGATTGATTGCCAGAAAAGGCTCGACCGCGGATCCACGGTAGTTGATGCCAACCTGAGGCGCGCCGTTACAGCCGGAGGGAAACGGCGTCGGGTCGGACACCAGCGTTAGACCAGACAACGACCTCGGGCTCGATCCCCCGCCACATCCGACAATCAGCACCGCCATGGCAACGGGTGTCCTTCGCCCAAATCCTTCGAATTTCTTGGATGCGCGGTGAGCGGGCGGGGTGGCACCTGAGAGGCGGCTCACGGCGGTTCTCGAGAGGAACGCGCCGTGCTCTGGATGAGCTCCCAGGCCGAGCGAACATGGCGTTCCTCGACCGTGGTCTGGCCGATGGCCATGCGCAATGCGTACGCTCCCGCCAGCTTGGTGTGCGTCAAATAGATTCGGCCAGTGGCGTTGAGCCGCTGGAGCAGCGCCTCGTTGATCGGATTCAGATCTTCGGTGGCCTGCGTCCCGCTGGGTCGATAACGAAAACAGAGTGTATTCAGTGGGACCGGCGCGAGAAGCTCAAAGTCGTCCGAGGAAGAAATCCATTTCGCCAACTGCTGCGCGATGCCGATGTGTTTTCGGATCAGTTGCTGCAGCCCATTCACCCCATAACTCCTGATCACGAACCACAACTTCAACGCTCGAAAGCGACGCCCGAGCTGAATCCCCCAGTCGCGATAATTGTTGACCCGCCCGTCCGCTGGAGTCCTGAGAAACTCGGGAAGTATTTCGAAAGTACGGACCAGGCTTTCCTTGTCCTTGACGAAGTAGGCCGAGCAATCGAAGTTGGTGAACATCCATTTGTGCGGATTGAAGACCAGTGAATCCGCATCCTCGACTCCGTTCAACATCCAACGCAATTCGGGAAGAATTGCCGCGGTACCAGCGAACGCTGCGTCTACGTGAAGCCAGACCCGGTGCCGACGACAAATCGCTGCGATTTCTTTCAGGGGATCGATTGCAGTAGAGCTGGTCGTCCCTATCGCGGCGACGACGCAAAGTGGACGACGACCTCCGGCAAGATCAGTTTCGATCGCTTTGGAGAGCAGCTCCGGGTTCATCGCATACTTCTCGTCCACCCCGATGAGGCGCAGCTGCCGGCGGCCGAGGCCGGCGATCTTCACCGCTTTCTCGACCGACGAATGCGCTTGGGTCGAGCAATAAGTCGTAAACAATTGATCGCGGGGTAAACCCAGCTCGTTGACCTGAAACCCGCTGGCCCTTTCCCGCGCGGAGAGCAGGGCACAGAGCGTCGCAGTGGAAGCGGTATCCTGAATCACTCCGGTGAACTCCTTCGGGAGTTGAAGCATTGCTCCGAGCCACTCCATCATCCGCTCTTCCAACTCGGTCGCTGCCGGAGAGGTCACCCAGCTCATGCATTGCAAGCCGAGGCAAGCGGTCAGCATTTCGGCGAGAATCGACGGAGGGCTGCTGTTGGCTGGAAAGTAGGCGAAGAAAGAAGGGTGCTGCCAATGGGTCACGCCGGGGAGGACGATCGACTTGAAGTCGTCGAAGATCCTTTCGAAAGGCTCGCCTTTTTTGGGCGGAGCTACCGGCAGATTGTTGAGAATGTCCTTCGGCTCAACCCCGGCCTTGACCGGAAAACTCTCTACCGAGTCGAGATACTCGGCCATCCACTCCACCAGCGAATGGCCGTGCTTTCGAAATTCGTTTGAATCCATCGTCGGGTCAATGGCCGGAGCCATGGTGGCTGGCCGAGCTCACCGAAGCAAATAATCTACGCCGATCGCCGAGACCTCGAGCCCCGCCTTGCCAAGCTTGCGCTTTTTCATTCGAACCTCGTTTGGGTGATCAGGAATAACTGCGTCGTAGTTGTTGGCGGCCGCCGGTTCAATCCCCGGGAGGCATTTTCGCCCGGACCGTTGTTCGCCCGACAAGCGGGACGCTATAAGGGATCCGGATTCCCAGTGGAGGTACGCATGGAGTCGCTAGAGGGCCGGATCGAGCGCCTGGAGCGCGCGGGTCGCATTCACTGTTTTGTTCTTGGCGCATTGCTGATCGCAGTTCTCGCTGGGATGGCCCTCGAGCACTGGCGCCCTCGAACGACCTCCCTTCAAACACGCCAGCTGTCGATCGTCGACGATCAGGGCAAGGCTCGGGTCCAGTTAGGGTCGTTCGGAACTGGGGCGTACGGCTTGTCCATGTTGGACGCGTCCGGGAAACCCCGAGCGCTCCTGGAGCTTCAAGGGGACGGCTCACCCCGCCTATCCTTTGCGAATCCCGCCGGACAGTCACTGGCGGAAATCACGGTATTTCAGGATGCGCCACGAATGTCCCTCGCCAATGCGGAAGGGGTGGAGTTTTTCAGCCTGACCGTCGAAATGGATGGCTCATCTCGAATGTCTTTGCTCGATCAAAATGGTCGTTCGCGAATAAACCTCGGCGCAAGCGGCGATGGCTCGCCCGGCCTCGTTCTAGTTGATCGTTATGGCCGGGCTCTTGCCGAGCTCACAGTTTCCGCGGATGCATCGAAGTTGGTTCTCCAGGGACGCAACGGCAACGTCTTTAGAGCACCGATCGACTGAGGTCGGAAGACGAGCGGGCGAAGAGTCGCTTTGAGTCAGGGCATCTCAGAGCGTCTTGATCCAGGTGCAATGCCCCGCAGCGCAATATGCCTCCATCGGACCGATCACCCCGCAGAAGCCGGAGGGAGAGCAAGGGCCACGCTCGCAGTATCGGTCGATCTCGTGCTGCGCCTCCGCTTCGAACACCGCCTTGAGCTGCCGATTGACGAAGTAGGGCGGGCAGAATCCCGCGCCGGAGCACTTCGCCTCCAATGCCGCGGCGAGGCAGTCTTCGTGCTTGGCGCAAGCATTGTACTTTCCGGCGATGGTGCGTAGCGCGCAAGCGAGGGTTTCCATTCGGGGACAATCCGCATCGGAGTTGCGACATCCGCTGTACTGATAGGTCTCTTGCGAGGATAGGGCAGAGGTTTTCTGCCCCGCTCGCGAACCCGAGCACGCCGGCAAGGCAGATGCGATTGCCAAGACGATGGATAAGCGAGTCATTCTTACGTTTCATAGAGGTCGGCACTGCGGCAATCAAACAGGCGATGCAGGGTTGTTTACCGCTGTACACGACGCATGCCCCCCTCGCTCAGTCGTCCGAGTGCCGTTTCGCACCGGCGCGCTGTCAAGGTAATTGTATCAGCGCCGTAATCGCTGGCTCAGAGCAGATCAAGAAAAACCGGAAAGTCGCGATCGCTCGCCTGGTTAAGAATCCGTTCTTGACACCTACACAAGTCGGAGAGCTAAGAACGCACCGCAGTGAGAGCTCCGACCAAACCCGGCCGGCTCAAGCAACATCAACAACACTGGGGGAAGTACATGAGAAAGACAATTCCTGGGTTATTGACCGGCGCCGTTCTGGCGTTGGCAATTTGCCTGGTACCGAAGGTTTCATTTGCGCAGGACAGTTGGCCTCAATGGGGTCAAAATCCGCAGCATCAAGGATTCGTGAGTGTGGCGGGCCAGAGCCTGGCCGGCCAGCTGGCGGACCTCATCTATGATCCATTTGTCCCGGCCGAGCAAGCCGAGCAAGGTGGGGATCTGCTGGCGCACTATCAGGCGCCGCTCGCAGTAGGCAATGACGTCTTCATGGAGTTTGAGACCGGACGATGGGTTCCTTGCAGTCCACCGGGATCCGGAAACCCACCGGCCGGGGAACCCGCCTGCGGGACGGATTCGTGGAACCTCAAGATCTGGAATGAAAGGCGTCTACACTGGGAAGCCGGGCAACTGGTCGAGAAATGGAATTTTGCCAGCGACTGGAAGCCGGAGCCGGACGCGGGTGGGTTGGGGGGCTGGGAGCCTGTCTTCCATGCCGCGGTGACCGACGACGCCGTTTACGTCCCAGGCGCCGGAGGAACGATTTTTCAACTGGACCGGGGCAGCGGAACGGTGATTGCTCGCATCAACCCGTTCAGCACGATTGATCCAAACACTTTCGTCTCGGGTCCACTCACCGTAGATGGGGCAGGAAATATTTACTACAATGTGCTCAAGCTGGACCCCGTGGATCCATGGTCGTTCGGTCCTTTTTTCAACGGCAACGGAGCCGCAGACATTCCTGGCGCCTGGCTGGTGAAGGCGAGCTCGAACGGTACGGCCCAGAAAGTCGCCTACCGGGATCTCGTCCCCGGCGCTCCCACGACCTGCAACGCCACGTTCAGCACCAGGACACTGCCCTGGCCGCCCAGCCCGACTGCCCGGCCCCGCACCGTTCCCTGTCTTTCGCAGCGCCCCGGCGTCAATATCACTCCGGCGATAGCCCCCGACGGCACCATCTACACCGCCAGCACGGCGCACAGCCAATTCGCGAGCCGCTACTCCTACGTGATTGCCGTCAACCCGGACCTCACGCCGAAGTGGGCAGCCTCGATGCGTGGTCACCTCAACGATGGTTGCAACAATGACACCGGCACGTTCCCTGGCTCGGTGTTGCCGGCGAACGGCACTCCAGGGGGTTGCCGTCTGGGAGCGA
>WNFF01002664.1_pt1 | contig 27065 bp, 21 predicted proteins | sample 5400441 | NCBI WGS metagenome assembly WNFF01 (sample SAMN13153345, study PRJNA577476) | soil metagenome | isolation source: 120 cm saprolite under Douglas fir tree site 2 hole 3 replicate 1 | place: USA:California | collected 2015-04-18
CAACGCAGAACTCCGGCAGTTGGTTGCCGGCCTGGAGCGTGCGCTAGAGGGCAGGGGAGGGATGTTTCTCTTGAGCGGCGAGCCCGGCATCGGCAAGACCCGGGTGGCCGAGCAGCTGGCCCTCGAGGCGCAAAAACGCGGCGCGGCTGTCCATTGGGGCCGGTCGACCCTTGCCGAAGGCGCGCCACCGTACTGGCCCTGGGTCCACATTCTGCGCTCGGTTCTTCGCGACGTTGGAGACACAGAGTTTCGCCGGCTAGCCGGGTCGGCGCTGTCCCGAACCCTCCAGGTCGTCCCTGATCTCGGTGGTCATTTCCCCGACGTCACGCCTACGTCAATCGACGATGAGCAGAGTCGTTTCGGAATTTACGACTCGGTCACGCGGCTACTTCTCGATGCTGCGGGCGCGCGGCCGATGGTGCTTGTCCTGGACGATTTGCACTGGGCCGATACCCCGTCTTTACTCCTTCTGCAACTCTTGGCCAGCGACCTTCCCCGTTCCCGGCTGATGGTCATCGGCACCCTTTGTTCGCCGTGGCGAAACGAGCGAGCTCCCTATCTCGGGGTTGAGAGATCCGGATGTGTTGAGCCTCCTTCGTGCGCTCACCGGATTCGAACCGGCGCCGGATGTGATTCAAAGGCTTCAGGCCCAGACCGGTGGCAACCCGTTCTTCCTGAGCGAGCTGGCGCGCACACTCGGGGATGCAGGCCACGAAACGTCGCAATGGAAATTCTCCGCCGCCTCTGATATCGTCCCGCAGGGCGTTGGCGCCGTGCTTCGCCGCCGCATTGAAGCTCTTTCAGCTGAATGTCGCAGCACGCTCGAGATTGCGGCAGTCGCCGGCCACGACATCGACCTCGACATGCTGGAGGCTGCCACTGGACGTGGACGCCCGCGCCTGCTTGATCTTCTTGACGAAGCGATTGTGAACGGCGTGGTGACTCGTCGCGATGGCCGCAATTCATTCGCGCACGGCTTGGTTCGAGACACTGTCTACAGCGGCATGCCGGCAGCCCGTCGCAGCGAGCTCCACGAGCTCATCGGACGCCAGCTCGAGAGTGGCCCGCTCGGAGGTTCTGAAACGCCTCCAGCGCAGCTCGCCCACCACTTTGTCGAGGCGTCCACGGTCGACCCATCACTACGCGCCAAAGCTCTCGAATACGTCTCAGCAGCTGGCCGACGAGCGCTGGCCGAGCTCGCGTACGAGGAGGCGGTTCGGCTCTTCGAGCTCGCTCTTCGTCGGGCTGCACCCTCGCGTGAAATTGAACGTGCCGAGTTGGTCCTCGAGCTCGGCCGGGCCCGCTATCTGGCCGGTGACGTCGGAGGGGCAGTTGCGGCCGCGGAGGTTGTCGCGGACCTTGCCGAAAAGCTGGATGACCGCGACCTCCTGGCCCGTGCCACCGTCGTCGTGCGTGGGGTGGGCGGCCCCGGCCTCAGCCCCAGGATCAAGCGTCTCTGCAATAGGGCGATGGCGCGCCCCACCCAGGACACATCGCTCAGGATCCAGGTGCTCAGCCAGCTGACAGCGGCTCTGATGCAGACGGGAGATGCCGCTGATGAACGGGCCGCCAAGGAGTCCAGTCGAGAAGCTGTGCTGCTAGCTCAGGATGCGGTCGACCCCGATGTGATTTTCGCGGGTATCCATGCCCGCCAGATGGCCACAGCGGGGCCGGATGGCGTGGAAGAGCGCCTTCAGCTGGCGGAACGAACCCTCCGTTTGGCGCGGGAAACTGGGCGCTCATCAATAGCCCAGTGGGGCCACGCCTGGCGGCTCGATGCACTTGTGCAGCTGGGCCGGATCGATGAGGCCGAGCTCGCATTGGCGGACCAAGCAAGACTTGCGGATGAGCTGCGCGAACCGCTCGACCGCTGGCGTGCGGTCCAGGCTCGAGCGTGGTTGGCGCTGCTGCATGGAAGGTTCGCAGAGGCCGCTGCGCTGGCCGAAGAGGCACGAGACCTTGGCCGCATTGGCCATCACGTCCCGGCCGAATTCACATATCTCTTGCACCGGACGGTGATCGCCGTCCACGTTGGCGGGCTGGATGAAGCGTTCCTCGCGATGGTGGAGCAGTTTCGGCTGCATGCCGACACGGAATCAATGCCTCCGGCAGCCGAGGCCGGGGTATTCGCGCTGATGGGGCGTATGGAGGAAGCGCAGACGGCGCTGCGCCGGGTCGCCGCCGCGAGGCTGGAAACGATCGCACCGGCCGGAATGTGGCTGCCGAGCAGGGCCATTCTCGCCGAAGCGATCACCGCGGTTGGCGAGGCAGATCTGGCCTCTGCCGTCTACAAGGCGCTTCTTCCGTATGCTCGCCTCAACGTCTCGAGCGGTGGCGCCGGGACGGGCGGATCGGTGGCCAGATACCTGGGGATGCTGTCCGCGACTCTCAAGCGTTGGGATGAAGCAGCTGAGCATTTCGAGCGCGCCATCGAATTTGAGCGACGCATGGGGGCAGGCCCTTTTGTCGTCCGCAGCCAGATCGCCTACGGCGAGATGCTGCTGGCGGCCGGCCGGGCTGGCGACCTCCAGCATGCCCTGAAGCTCCTCGAAGCTGCCATTGCCGGCAGTCGGGAACTCGGCATGGTGCCATGGCAGGAGCGCGCGACAAGACTGGTCAAAGATCTGCAGGGGCGGGGCGTCCCCGATCACCCGTTGTCAAGCCGCGAGCTCGAGGTGGCGGGGCTGGTCGCCGAAGGGCTGTCGAACCGCGCGATAGCCGGGCGCCTTCACCTCTCCGCGCGGACGGTCGAGAGCCACGTGAAGAACGTCTGCGACAAGCTCGGCTTCAACTCGAGGTCTCAGGTAGCGGCCTGGATCGCTGCCAGGCGCACGCTGCACTAAACCCCTGTAGTCATTTTCGGTACTAAGTTTCAGTACCGCGTTCCGTACTCCTCCCGATGGCAACCACTTGCCCGACGCCCAGAGTGAGGCCATCGACGTTACCCAGAAATAGGAGGAGTCAGCGAGATGTGGAAGTCGTTCCTGGATTCGTTGGTCGAAGCGTTCGCAATGTGCGACCCGGTCGCATACATGCACTACACCGAGTGGAAGCGGGAGACTGCCCGGCAGGCAGTCACGCCGTGCGGCGAGAGCGTCGACACGTACGTCGACCAGTGGGCCGCCTTAAGTGAGCGAGTGGGCCTCAGGCCGCGCAATGAGGACGCGGGCGTGGCAGTACTGCAGTGACTGACGTGACCGACCAACCGCGCCGTGCGGCGGTCATGTCGCTGGACGGGACCCGGATCGATTATGAGCAATGGGGCAGCGGTCCTGCTCTGGTGCTGGTCCATGGCGGGCTCGTCGATCGCAGCTTTTGGGGGCCATCGCTGCCGCTGCTGGCGCAGCACTACACGGTCTATGCGTTAGATCGGCGCGGCCATGGACATAGCAGTCCCTATCCCGCGGACCACGACATCGAGCGCGAATACGAGGACGTCGCTGCGATGGTCATGGCCGTCGGCGCGCCCGTGGCCGTGCTCGGTCACTCGGGAGGCGCCCGCGTGGCACTGCATGCCGCCCGTCGCGCTGACCAGGTGCGGCGGCTGGTGCTGTACGAGCCTCCGCGGTTTGACGCCATCACTCCCGCGGCGCGGGCGCGATTGCACGCGAGCCTGGAGGCGGAGGATTTCGACGACATTTTGACCACCATTTTCGTCGACGTCATCGCGGCGAACTTGAACCCTGAGTTGTTTCCGAGCGCGCGGGCGCAGGTGCTGGCTGGGATGCGCGAGTTGCCGGTCTGGGCGGCCGCGTTGCGGAACGTGCGGAGCATTCCCGCCGAGGCGGATTCCTACGCCACTTATCGCTTCGAGCCGGTCGAGTTTCGCGACTTCACCACACCAACTGTGCTCCTCCTGGGCAGCACCAGCAGTCCTGTCATGCGGGGCTTCGTCGAGGATCTCTGCGCCGCCCTGCCAAACAGCCGAATCATGATGTTGGAAGGCGAGGGGCACGGAGCGAACCTCACGGCGCCGGAGCTATTCGTACGTACAGTGCGGGCGGCCCTGGACTGGGCGCAGGACCCGTAGCCACTCACCGGCCGCCAGCGCGAGGCCGAACTGCGCCGCCGGCGCTCAGCGGGTGCGGCACGGCGTCTGACACCAGGGCGCAAATCGAGCGCTGGCGCACCTCAGTCCACTCGTTACGAGGCCTGCGGAAACTCGAGTGCCGGGTGGCGCTGGTTTGCTAACGCGCACGGAACTTCGGCGTGCAGGCGGGTGCCATGCGAGTGGCTGCTCTCCACGGTGAGTCGACCGCCGACGGCTGCCACTCGGTCTGAGAGCCCTTCCAAACCAGACCCCCGAGACAGTTCCGCCCCACCGACGCCATCGTCCGAGACATCGACGCTGGCCCACCCGGATCTGCGATTCAGCTCAACACAGATGCGATGTCCCCTCGAATGCTTGACCGCGTTGGTGATGGCCTCGGCCGCAACGAAGTAAAGAGCCGCCTCAAGTCTCGGTTCCAGCCGGTCCAGATCGCCGGTCACTTTGACGGGGATCGGGCATCGCTCAGCGAGAGTTCGGATGGCGGGCGCCACACCCGCCTCTTGCAGAATGGTTGGGTGGATGCCGCGGGCCAGACTCCGAAGCTCGTCCAATGCCTGCCGCAGCGACTCAACGCTCTGGTCGAGCATATTCGCTGTGTTTGGATCGGAGCGTTGGAGTGCCTCTGCCTTGGCCAGCTGAAGCCAGAGCAGAACGGTCACGAGTTGCTGTTGAGCTCCGTCGTGAAGATCTCGCTCTAAGCGCCGCCGCTCGTTGTCAGCGGCCTCGACCAGGCGCGCCCGCGACTGCCGCACCTCGTCGAGCTGAGCTCCCAGCTGAACCTGAAGATCGGCATTCTCGAGAGCCAGCCGCCTGGCGATCGCTCGCCAGTCCGAGCCTTGCCGAATCAGGCGCCCGACGCGCCGGTGTGGGGCCGGAACCAGCCGGGAGACTGCCACCCTAGGCATCGAGGAATTCAGTTGCCTGGCTCGATGGACGGGGTCGGTGGGCATTGGCTGCAGGCCGAAACTCGGACGAATGCGATCGCTCGTGCATAAAGGTTGCGATCAATAGCCCCGCGACGACCATGGCTCCAGCACATGTACGGAGCACCTCGCTCATCCCAACGCTGTAGGCGTCCTGAGCGGCGAAAAGAAAATGAGTCCCGAGCGGAGCCGGCAGATTACTTGCGACCACCGACGCCCCCGCTACGCTGCCCGCCGCAACGTCCCTCAGCCTTGCGGGCAACGCTATCAGTTGATCCGCCAGCTCGGCTCGGTACGCGTTGTTGAGGATGCTGCCAAGGATGGCGACGCCGAAAGACGCGGCGAGCTGCTGGAGGGTCCGGGTCAGTGCGGCTCCAGCGCCGGTCTGCGACTCCGGCAGCACCCCGAGGATGACGTTGAGTGCCGTGAACATCGCGAACGCATTGCCGACACCGATCACCGGCAGCGCGACTGCCATGAGGCCGAATCCGCTGTCGGCTTTGACAAGTGACAGCAGCGACAGGCCGGCGGCGCAGATGAGAAGGCCGAGCACAAGCATGACCCGAACACCGAGGCGTTTGACCAGCCGGTCGCTGCCGACAGCCCCCACCACGATGCCGCCGATCAGCGGCAGCAAGCGCATGCCAGTGGCCTGGGCGTCGTTGCCCTGGACGATCTGCAGGAAGGGCGTGAAGACGAAGAGCACGCCCAGCAGCGCAAAGCCCATGATCATGCCGACGAGCACCGACCAGGTGAAGCGCGGGTTCAAAAAGAGCCGGAGGTCGACAAGCGGTGATCGCACGCGCAGCTCCCACATGGTGAAGCCGGCGACCAGAATCGCCCCAGTCAGGAGGCTGGCGAGCACAGTCGAGTTGGTCCAGCCGAGGGCCGGCTGCTCGATGATCCCGTAGACGAGGCTGGTGACACCGGCGACCACGAGCGCAGCTCCGACGACGTCAAGGCGGGGCGCGTTCGAGTCTCGGCTCTCGGGAATGAAGATCCAGACGCCGAGCAATGCGAGCAGCACTACTGGGCCGTTGATCAGGAAGATCGAGCCCCAGTCGTAGTGGGTCAGCAGCCAGCCCGCGACAAGCGGACCCAATGGAAGCCCGAGAAACATGCCCGCTCCGCCGATGGCGATGGCACGTGGACGCTCCTGCTCCGAGAAGATCGTCGGCAGGATGGCCAGGGAGATCGGAAAGATGAATGCTCCAGCGATGCCCATCAGCGCCCTCATCAGGATCAGCCCGCTGGCGGTGGTCATCTGACTGGCCGCGACCGAGGAGGCGCCGAAGAGGAAGAGCGCGACGAGAAGCATGCGCCGGCGGCCGAGGCGATCGGCGAGCACGCCGGCAGGAATCATGAAGCCGGCCAGGGCGAGCGTGTAGGCGGCCGAAATCCACTGCAGCTGGTCGGTGGTGGCACTCAGCTTGGCCGACAGGGTCGGCAGGGCGGTGACCACGATCGTCGTATCGAGCCCAAGAACCAGTGAACTTAGAACGATCGCGCCGAGTGCCTGCCATCTGCCCCTGTGCGTGATCATCTCTCCCACTTCCTCCCGGTCCTCGGTTAGGCGTGGCCGATGAGGGCGCCGAGGCCCGCCACGACGAAGCCGCCCATGGTGACCTGGATCAGCGAGCGGTGGAGCGGGACCTGGAGGAAGCGCCGGCGCACCCAAGCGATCGTGATGAGCTCTATCGCAACCACCACGTAGGCGAGTTTCAGCGCCGTCTGGGTGTCGCTGATCAGGAAGGGGAGAGCGTGGAAAGTGCCGCCGACAAAAGTCGCCATCCCGGTCAGGGCGCCACGGACCAATGAGTTCCCCCGCCCGCTCAGCTCACCATCGTCGGAAAGCGCCTCCGAGAGGCCCATGCTGATCGCCGCCCCCAGCGAAGCCGCGAGGCCGACCAGGAGGGCGGCGTGAGACCCGACGAGGAAGGCAGCGGCGAAGATCGGCGCCAGGGTTGAGATGGTGCCGTCGATGAGGCCGATGAGGGAGGGCTGGACGAAGCGCAGGATCTGGCTGCGCTCTCCCTGCCCGCGCCATCGCCGCACCAGGTCGCACCGAATTGCATCGGCTGAGGTCGCCACGGACAGAGGGATTCCGATCGTTGTCAGCATTGCTCTGCGCATGGCTGGAGCATCGGGTGTGGTGAGGCCGCCAACATCCACCACCTGGTTGATCATTGAGGCCGGCCCAGGTTGATTTCGCGGAGCAGTCACGGCCAGAGCGAACGTGGGACACTCACGCCGCCTAGGGGGCGAATCGTGTCTATGCTGCCGGCGCCACTGACCCGTTTCGTGGGCCGCGAGGCCGAGCTGTCCCGGGCCACGGACTTGCTGGCACAAGGGCGGCTGCTGACTCTGATCGGGCCCGGCGGGGCCGGCAAGACGCGGCTGGCGGTGCAGCTGGCCTCAGTCCGGACGGAGTCTGGTTCGTCGACTTCTCGCCGCTTGCCGAGGGCACGTTTGTGTGGGACCAGGTGGCGATGTCCCTTGGGGTTAAGGACCCCGGACGAGGCAAGACCTGGGCCGAGACGATGGGCCGCTTCCTGGCTCCCCGCCAGGCGCTGCTGGTGCTCGACAACTGCGAGCACTTGGTGGAATCAGCATCCGAGATGACGAATGCCCTGTTGGCCGCGGCGCCAGGGCTGAAGGTGGTCGCCACCAGCCGGGAGCCGCTTGGCGTCGGGGGCGAGCTGACCTGGGCAGTGCCGTTGCTCAGCGAGGTGGATGGCGTCGAGCTATTCACCGACCGTGCCCGGCATGTGCGGCCCGATTTCAGTCTCCGGGCCGAGGATGCCGACGCCGTGCGCTCCATCTGCCGGCGACTCGACGGCCTCCCGCTGGCCATCGAGCTTGCGGCTGCCCGGACCCGCGCCCTGGCGCCGGCTCGCATCGCCGCTCAACTCCAGGACCACTTCCGCCTGCTGCCGAGCGGACCTCGCACTGCGCCCGACCGGCAGGCGACGCTAAGTGCCTCCTTCGAGTGGAGCCATGCCCTGCTATCGGAGTCTGAGCAGACGCTTCTGCGCGAGCTCTCGGTGTTCGCCGGCGGGTTCGACCTCGAGGCGGCGCTGGCTGTCTGCCCGGCCGCCAGCCTCGAGCTCTTGGCGGCGCTGGCCGACCGCTCGTTGGTGGTGGTCGAAGTTCGGAGCGACCTCGCTGAGCCCCGTTACAGGATGCTGGAAACCATCCGCGAGTTCGCCGCTCAACGGCTGGCCGAGGCCGGGGAGGTCGACCTGGTCCGGACTCGGCACCGCGACCATTACCTCAGGCTCGCGGAGGCGGCCGAGCCGCTTCTATATGGACCGGAGCACGATCGCTGGCAGCCTCGGCTGACCCGCGAGATGGACAACGTGCGGACGGCGTTGGCCTGGAGCCGGGATCAGGGCGATGCGGAATCCCTGGCCAGGATGGTGACGGCGCTGTTGTTCTGGACCAGGCCAGGGCAGATCAGAGAGCTTCAGATGTGGTTGGAGGCGGCCGCGGATCGAGCGGAGGACCTTTCGCCCCGCATGCGAGCCAGGGTTCGCAACCGGCAAATCCTGGGCCAGCTGGTGATGCCAGGTTCGGACGCGCTCGGGCAGGTGCCCGCCCTGGCCGGCGAGGCCCTGGCCTTTGCCCGCGCGAGCGGCGACAAGGGCGAAGAGGCGACGGCGCTGCTCATCCAGGGCCTCATCGCGGGGTTGATCGGTGGTGCCGAGGCGATGCGCCCCTACCTCGAGGAGGGTCTGCCGCTGGCTCGCGCGGGTCTTGCGGTCGGCCTGGGGCCGATTGAACCTATGGCCCGGTCGGTTTTTGCGATATTCCGATTCTTCCAGTCCGATCCCGAGGAGCCGCGGCGCCTGTCGGAGGAGGCGATCACGATTGCAAAGGAGAGTGCGGATCGCCACACCCAGCTCTTCTGTATGTCGTTCGGCGGCATGACGGCACTGATCCAGGGACGGTTGGCCGATGCCGACGAACTCTTCGAGGCCACAGTGGCCGGCGGCCGCGAGACCAACGACAGCAACTTCATTGGCAGCCTCCTCGGGCTCGCCTGGGTGGCACTGTTTCGGGGCAACTTCCAGGCCTCACAGGAGTACATGGCCGAGGCACTGGACGCCGCCCAGAAAGCGGGGACGGACTCAGTGTCGATCACGTCGACCGAGCCCCACGCCAGGATGATCCGCGGCTGGATGCAACTGGCCGTCGGCGATTTCGCACAAGCGACTCAGACGCTGGCTGTGGTCGTCGCCATCGTTCGGTCGTCGATGGTCGCCCGCTTCGCCGCTGTGCCACTCGTTGTCTTGGCCCAGGCGCAACTTGCGCTTGGTGAGCCCGGCGAAGCCGCAGCCATGCTCGACGAGGCCACCTCTCTCGCGCGCGCGGGGGCGATGACATGGGTCCTGGGCCGGGCGGCTCGCAACCGCGCCGAGCTTCGGGCACGTCAAGGCGACCCCCAGGAGGCGGAGTCGCTGGCGCACGAAGCCCTGAGCTTTGGCCGTGAAGCGGGCGACCAGATTGGGCTGGTGGATGCGCTCGAGCTGCTGGCCCGACTTGTCGCTGAGCAGAACAGTCCCAGGGAGGCGGTGCGGCTATGGGCCGCGGCCGAATCGATGCGAGCGGAGCTTGGATACCGACGCTTTCCGGTCGAGCAGGAACCCTACGAAGAGGCGGTTGCCAGCACCAAGGAGGCTCTCGGCCTGGAAGAGTTCGCGGCCGCCTGGGCGGATGGGGCGAAGCTCTCGGTGGCGGACGCGATCGCCTACGCCGCCCGCGGCCGCGGCGAGCGCAAGCGCCCTTCGACCGGCTGGGCGAGCCTGACCCCGAGCGAGCTGGAGGTAGTTCGCCTGGTGGGCCAACACCTGGCCAACCCTGAGATCGCGGCCCGGCTTTTCGTCTCGCGGGCCACTGTCAAGACCCACCTGGTCCACATCTTCAGCAAGCTCGGCGTCGATTCTCGGTCCGAGCTGGCAGCCGAAGCTGTCCGGCGAGGCATGCAGCCCCAGCCGAGCCCTCGGAGCTGATGTCGGCCCTGCCGGCGCCGCTCACCCGCTTTGTCGGTAGGGAGGCCGAGCTGGCTGAGGCCGTCGCGCTGCTGGGGGAAGCCCGATTACTTACGCTGATTGGGCCGGGCGGAGCGGGCAAGACCCGGCTGGCGCTTCGGTTGGCTTCGTCGGTCGCCGATCAGTTCCCAGACGGGGTCTGGTTCGTCGACTTCTCGTCCCTGTCGGGTGGCGAGTTCGTCTGGGACCAGGTGGCGATCACCCTCGGGGTCAAGGAAGGGGGAGCGGGCAGAACCCTGGCCGAGGCGGTTGGCCGCCGCCTCGGTACCCGCCAAGCGCTGGTCGTGCTCGACAATTGCGAGCACGTGGTGGAGTCGGCGGCTGAGGTGGCGGCCTCGCTCCTGGCAGCTGCCCCTGAATTGAAGGTCATCACCACCAGCCGAGAACCCCTGGGGGTTGGCGGCGAGATGACCTGGGCCGTGCCGCCATTGATCGAAACTGACGCAGTCGAACTATTCACTGACCGCGCCCGGCAAGCGTGGCCGCAGTTCAGGCTTCGCGACGACGACAGAAAGGCCGTGGTCGATATCTGCCAGCGGCTGGACGGCTTGCCCTTAGCGATCGAGCTTGCGGCCGCCCGGACCCGCGCACTCGATCCGGCCCACATTGCAGCCGGACTCAGACATCGCCTTGGGGTCCTGCCAAGTGGGCCACGCACCGCGCCGCGTCGGCAGGCAACCCTCGAGGCCTCGTTCGACTGGAGTTACGAGCTGCTGTCAGATGCCGAACGCGCGCTGCTGCGCCAGCTCTCCGTGTTCTCCGGTGGGTTCGACGTCGAGGCCGCGCTGGCCGTATGCCCGGCTGCCAGCCTCGAGGTGCTGGCGGCCCTGACCGACCGTTCGCTGATCATCGTCGAGGGTCGGGGACAGCAGGCGGCGCCGCGCTTCAGGATGCTCGACACAGTCCGTGAGTTCGCCGCCGAGCATCTCGATGAAGCCGAAGAAGTCGAGCTGATGCGAACCCGGCATCGCGACTACTACACGGAGCTGGCCGAAATCGCAGAGCCGGGGGTGACCAGTCCAGACGACGCCCGCTGGCAGGCTCTCCTGATGACCGAGCAGGAGAACCTGCGGTCGGCGATGGCCTGGAGCCGTGACCATCACGAGCCCGAGGCCCTGGCCAGGACGGTGGCGGCACTCGGCTGGTACTGGCTGTTGACCAATCGCTTTCTCGAGATGCAAAGGTGGTTGGAACCCGCCGGGATGCGAGCCTCGGAGGTCTCGTCGCGGCTGCGAGCTCGGCTCCGCCTATTCGAGACCGCTACCGCCGTGTTCACGGGTCGTCGGCTGGGGGAGGTGCCGGCGATGGCCAACGAGGCACTCGCCCTGGCGCGCGACGCCGGCAGCAAGCGCGACGAGGCGACTGCACTGGTGATCCTCGGCGTCGTGGCAGGTCTGATCGGCGGGACCGAGGCGATGCGCCCCTACGTCGAGGAGGCGTTACCTGTCGCCCGCTCGGCCGGCTTTGCCTACGGCGTGGTGATGGCCCTTGAATTTTTCGTGACATTGCGGGTGTTCCAATCCAAGCCGGAGGAGAACTCGCGGCTGATCGAGGAGGCTATCAGTGTCGCCAAGACGGGAGTGGCCAGGCACACCCAACTCACGGTGAGATCGATGAGTGGATGGGTCGCCATAACGCGGGGACGACTGGACGAGGCGCACCAGATCCTGGCAGCAGTCGTTGCTGAGGGCCGCGGGATGACTGACTTTAACTACTTGCACAGCCTCATCGACGTCGGTCTCGTTGAGATGTTGAGGGGTGACCTCTCCACGGCACGCAGCCTCGTCGCCGAGGGCCTGGCGGCTGCGGAGAGGTCGGAAGCGGAAGGGAGGTCGGCGGCAGGGGTCGGCTTTCATTCGCGATTCGTGCTCGGCTGGATTCAGCTCGCCGATGGCGACGCAGTCCAAGCCAGGGACTCGATGGCAGCTGTGGCGGATGCTGCACGCACGTCCATTTTCCGAATCCTTGTGGCGCTGCCACTGATTCTGTTGGCTGATGCTCACCTATCGCTAGGCGCGATCGACGAAGCGGAGGCCGCCCTCGAGGAAGCCATTTCGATGGCTGAATCGAGAGAACAGACATGGCTTCTCGGCCGTGCCGGCATCGTTCGGGGCAAGCTGCGTGCCCGGCAGGGCGACTTCGCCGGGGCGGAGTCTCTCGTGCATGAAACCTTGAAACCGGCTCGGGACGCAGACGACCAGATGGCCCTGGTCGACGGTTTGGACCTGCTCGCCAGGCTGGCTGGTGAGCAGGACAGTCACAGGGAGGCCGTCCGGCTCTGGGCTGCCGCAGAATCCAGGCGGTCGGAGCTCGGTTACGCCCGCTTCCCGGCTGAACAGGGCCCGCATGAGGCTGCGGTCGCGGCGGCGAAGGAAGCGCTCGGCCCAGATGACTTCGCAGCCGCCTGGGCCGAGGGCGCGAAACTGTCAGCCGATGAAGCGATCGCTTATGCCGCCCGCGGTCGCGGCGAACGCAAGCGCCCGACTACCGGCTGGGCCAGCCTCACCCCAAGCGAGCTGCAGGTGGTGCGCCTGGTCGGCCAGCACCTCAGCAACCCCGAGATCGCGGCCCGGCTGTTTGTATCCCGAGCCACCGTCAAGACGCACCTGGTCCACATCTTCGCCAAGCTGGGTATTGAATCACGCACAGAACTGGTAGCTGAAGCCGTCAAGCGAGGCATGCAGCCGCAGCCGAGCCGTAGGAGCTGACGTCAGAGCGCGGCCACCTGCCAACGCACGATAGCCACGATGGCTGTCATGACCAGCAATGATCCGACAATCGGAACCACGGCGACCTCTCCGCGGCGGACGTGGTAGACGGAGGCGCTGAACATCACGAACACCAGACCTGCAGCGGCCACCGGGGTCAGGAATGTGAACACGTGGAGCAGCCCAGGCAGGATCAGGCCTACGGATGCGAGCAGCTCCGCGATGCCGATGAAGATGCGGAACCACGGAGGTATCGCCGGAGGCCACTTACCCTGCTCGCGCATCGGGCGGACCAGCGGCTCTGGTCCCGACGCGTAGAGGATGCCGTGAAACAGAAAGACAAGGGCGAGGACTCCCTGCAGGATCCAGGTAACTGTGTTCCACATGCTGGCTGGAGCATCACGCTTGGTGGGACCGCCAGACATCCACCACCTGGTTGATATTCAGGCCGGACACAGGTTGATTCTCCGCCCCCATGCCCCCTCGAATGTCAGAGACTCAGAACAGGTGGCCATCGCAATGGGTGGGTTCTATAGGTGGTGGCTGGGGAGGAAGTGTGTGGGACTGTGGCTGGGGAGGAAGGATTCGAACCTTCAACCTTCTGATCCAGAGTCAGCTGCGCTACCGTTGCGCCACTCCCCAAGCAAGCAAGCGGTCTGGGCCGGCCGCCTATTCTAGCCAAGGCCAGAATCGGCCTTGACTGAGAACTCCGCTGACAGGTTATCCACAGGCTGTCCACACGAGCGGTCGCCAACCTTGGATATCCCGCCTACCAGCGGAGCCACCGGCAGGCTACGCGCTAGTCGGCGTCCCCTATGCCCCGGCCGGAACGGCCTTCCGACGGCTCCCTGGTGCTCATCCGGATCGAAAGTGGGGGCGGCGCACCCACGAGCCTCTCGAGGCCCAACTCGAGCAGGCGCTTGGCCTGGTACAGGTTGACTGCCCACCCGACGCCAAATACGCGATCGCTGAACAAGCGATCGGACTCAGGGTTCCAGTAAGCCGTCCTTATGCGTTCCCATGTCGGTGGCCGAAAGTCATAGGGCACGACGCCGCCGACCTTGCCATGCCAGGTGCGCTCATCTTCCGGCTTCGACAGCTCGGTCGCGACCGCGGCCACGAAGAGGCCGACGACGGCAACCCGGAGCAGGCGGCGTAGCCCGCGCAAAGTACGCATACTGGCTGATGGAAGAGTAGTCCAACGATAACCTTGCACGTCTTGAAACCGTTCCTGCAGGTGGGGTAGATGGCCACCAGGATCCAATCCAAGACCAACTGGCTGCGCTGGCTCACGCCTGGTCTCGAGATCAAGCGCTGGCTGCTGCTGCTCATGGTCGCGGAGCTCGTGGTCGTGCTCGGCTTCGCGTACTTCCTGAAGGCCTTTTATGAGTCCGCGACCTTGCCGCCGCAGTTCTTCTACATAACCCTGCAGTTCTGGCCCCACTGGGCGCGCGCGATGATCTTCGGGACCCTTGGCCTGGGTCTCCTGCTATTCAGCTACGTGAAGCTGACGCAATCGGTCCTGGGCCCGTTCCTGCCCGGCAACAGCACGAGCAGCATCGTCGACGTGATTCATGCGTTCCGATTGAAGGGCCGAGGTCCACGCATCGTCGCCATCGGCGGCGGCACAGGGCTCAGCTCGCTCCTCCGCGGCCTCAAGACCTACACGTCGAACCTCTCGGTCATCGTCACGGTGGCGGACGACGGCGGCTCCTCCGGCCGGCTCCGCGACGAGTACCGCATCCTCCCGCCCGGCGACTTCCGCCAGTGCCTGATCGCGTTGGCCGACGCCGAGCCGCTGATGAAGCAGCTGTTCGACCACCGGTTCAAGGAGGGATCCCTCGACGGCCATTCCTTCGGGAACCTCTTCATCATGGCCATGGCTGACGTGACCGGAAACTTCGAGCACGCCCTGCGCGAGTCGGGCAAGGTGCTGGCGGTCAAAGGCACGATCGTGCCATCCACCCTCCAGGACGTCACCCTCGTCGCGTCGATCAACGGGCATACCGTCGAAGGCGAGTCCAAGATCCCAATGCAGAACGCTCCCATCACCCATGTTTTCTTGAAACCAGACGGAGCCCAGGTCAACCCTGAAGCCGCGCAGGCGATCCTCAACGCCGAGCTCGTCGTCATCGGCCCGGGATCCCTATACACATCGATCCTCCCGAACCTGCTGGTGGAAGGAATGGTTGAGGCGATCAAGGCATCACCTGCGCTCAAGGTGCTCATCTGCAACCTGGCGTCGCAGAAGGGCGAAACCGAAGGCTACTGCGTCGACGATTACCTGCGGGTGATCCGCGAGCACGTGGGTTCGAACATTTTCGACTTCGTGCTCGTCAACTCCAACCATTCACATATGCCGACCGGCGGGCAATCACAGGTCATCTTCACGTCGGAGGACGCCACCAAGCACCCCGAGGTGCGATTCATCCCCGCCGACGTCGTGAACGTTCGCCTCCCGTCACACCACGACCCCGACAAGCTGGCCCGCGCGATCATGCGGAGGGTCTGGCAGGCCTGAAGGCGCGGGCCGGAAAAGCCCTCGACTGATCTTCGACGCCCATGCGGCCCATCTCCGGGCTCAGCTCCTGTGCTGCTCGCTCACGAATTCACGATGCGCTCGCTGCGCTGCTCGTCGCTTCGCCCGGATCTGGACCACCTGGATCGCCGAATCTCTAGCCGAGGGTTTTCGGCCGCGCCTTAGCTGGTGGACGATTCGTCCGCCACCGGCTCACGGCCTCGACTATGGTCGTGGCCACCGCCACGTAAAGCAGACCGTCGAGAACGTCGATGACGTAGTGCTCGCCTAGATAGACGATGCTCAGCGCGACGGCCAAGGTCCATGTGATCAGTGACATCGCCAGCCATCGATATCTACGCCACGCGTAGACGGCGGCCAGCGCCGGGAAGGCCGCGTGCAGGGACGGGAAGGCCGCGAACTTGTTCGGGTTGAGGTGCGAGTAAAGCGGCGACACCCAGTAGTTCGGACCCCACAGCTTGTCGACCGTCTCGTTGAGGATCTTGTGCACGGTTTCCTCACCACCGGTCGTGCTGGCTTGGAATTGGTACCAGGGCGGAGCCGAAGGCCAGAACAGGTACGTGATGAAGGCGAGCATCGCCATCAGAAGAAGGGCGGCGATGAACCTCCGGTAGTGGTCCCGGCTGCGCACCCAGAAGACGAATCCGACCACGATCGGCAGCGGGAAGTGCATGAAGTAGAAGAACATCGCCAAGACGTCCTGGGGGCTGACGACGTCGGACTTGTAGAAGGCGTGCTGCAGGGTGATTGTTGGCAACGTCCCCCCGAACAACCCCCGCTCGAGGCCGGAAAGGTCGTGAGGCGCGATGCCCGTCTGTCCCGCGTACCCGCGCATCGCTTCGTAGGCGAAGAACAGGAGCAGGAATGGAGCCCAGTCGACGACAAACGATCTGCCGCGACCCAGCGCGACTGCGATCACGAGCAGTGCGAGCACTACCCACTCCGGCTCGATCGAGATCCCGCGCCACAACATGACTCCGAAGATCAGCGCCAGGTAAATGACGCTGCCGACCAGGATCAGTCGCGGCCGGCGGGTTTGCGCCCGCTCTGTATCAGCCGGCGCGGACAACCGCTACCGCTGCAATCTCGACGGTCACGGAAAAAGGCAAAGCGCTTGTGCCTAGCGCGACCCGAGTGTGCCTTCCGGCCTCGCCGAGCACATCGACGATGAGATCCGACGCGCCATTGATCACCTTCGGCTGGTCGCCGAAGTCGTCCGTTGAGAGCACAAAGCCTATGAGCTGCATGACTTGCTCGATATTGTCGAGCCCGGCGGCAGCCTCCATCTGGGCCAGCAGGTTGAGCGCGCACACACGCGCCGCAGCGATGGCCTGCTCCACGGTCACCTCATTCGGACAGCGTCCCGTCAACCGCTTGCCGCCTTCCGAGGACACCTGTCCCGCGATGTAAAGCAATGACCTTCCCGCCCCGACCGGCACCAACCGGGTTGGTACGTACGAAGCCACCGCGGCGGGCGGGGCGGGCAGCTCGAGTCCGAGCTCACGAAGGCGGTCGTGCGGCGATGTCACGTGACCGCGAGTCTACCTACGGCTGCCGCGGAAGTGCGAGATCGCTGCGAGGAGGAGTACCAGCAGCGCCACAGCCCCGACCGCGATGTACGGGGTCTGGGACAACGCGAGGACGCCCAGGAAGTCGAACAGTCCGCCACGGTTTGTCCGGCCGTCTCGTGCGCCGCTGGCCGGAATCGCGCCCGTTGTGAACGGGCCTTGTGGTTGTGCTCCCGTGTCGTGGAACGCCCACACCGCTGGGGTGTGATCCGAAGCGCGGAACGTGGCCACGTAGAGGAACGGCGCCTCGTCATTGGAAACGGCGAGCGCAGTGACCGACGGGAGGGGCGGCACCAACGAGCTGAAATGCTGGCCCTTGTCCCGCGTCGACCACAGCCCGCCGGCACGCGATCCGCCCCCGTCGCTGCCGACATAGAAGCGGTCGTAATGATCTGTGACGAAGGCGATCTGCGTGTAGTCAGTTGAAGGGAGCAGGTCGCCGCCGCTGAGGGGCGTCCAGGTCGCCCCGTTGTCGGTGGAAGAGAACAGACCGGCATTCGTGCCCGCGACCAGGGGCCTCACGTTGCCCGTTGGAGGCAGCGGTCCCGCGACGAGTCGTGACACCACGGTTCCGCTGATGGCGGGCGTCAGCGGGGTCCAGGTGGCGCCGGCGTCTGTGCTGTCGTAAAGCGGAGGGCCGGCCGCCGCGGAAGACGAGTCGCTGCCGGCCACAAGATGGACGGGACTGTGCACGGCCGCAACTGCGAGCGCGTCGATGCTTGTGTTAGCCAAACCCGACTGTGACCACGCGGTCCCGTCGGAGCTCACATAGATGCCGTTGTCCGTGCCGGCGGCGACCAGCGTGAGAGCGAACCCGAATACACGAACGTCGCGCCCATCGAGGCCGGTAACGGCGCTCCACTTGGCACCCGCATCAGTGCTGATCAACGCACCGGCTCCTCGAGTGCCGGCCATCACCTGACCCGCAGTGAACGGGTCGAAAACAATCGTCGTGATCGCGGTGTGTCCCGAGTGCACGGTGATCCACGTCGAACCGCCGTCTGTCGATCTCAGGAGGGAACCCTGCCCGGTCCCGGCGATGACCGCTTGGTTGTTCGCGGGATCGACCGCGAGCGCGAACACAGGTGACTGACCTTGCCTCGGTAGGGAAGGCAGCGCCACCCATGTGGAATCGGGAAGCGTGGCGGCGAGTGCGCCGGCACACACGATGAGACTCCCGATCGTTGCCACCAGCGTCGCGGCAAGACGTCGACTGGAAAGCGACACGAGCCTGCCGATTATCACCCAAGGCGCAGCGTGACGATGTCGACTGGACGCGGAGGTGGGGCGTCGATCCCTACAATCCATGCGTGCTGGCTCGTGCCGGGGCCTGGCTTGACCGGGCCGCATTCAATCCCCGCTCCCTTCCGGATGACCTGACCGTCGGGATGGCGTTGGCAGTGCCTGTGGTTGCAGGTCTGATCATCTTCAAGCTGCGGGCTGTCGAGATGCTGGCCATTGCGCTCGCGTTCGGCATCAGCGGCCACCTGCTCGCGCGCCTGGTGTGGCGCCGCCATATTCCCCGCCCGCAGGCGAGCCCGCTGATCGCAGCCGTGATCGGGGTCGCGCTGGTGGGTGGTGGTGCCCGGCTCGCTGCGACGATCGCGATCGCGGCCCTGGCCGTGTTGCTCGAATTGATTCGCGCGCGCTACGTACCGGCGATCCGCGCGCAATCGGGGCTTTTCGCGTACGCGATCGTCGCGGTGGTGACCAGGGGAGCGCCGTTCGAGTACATCAATACTGTCACCGGCAAGGCGGCGTCCGACCCGATCTGGATCTGGCACCAATATTTCGGGCCGCAGGCGGCGCTCGTCTTCATCAATCCGACCACTCTGTATGTGGGCTACGTGCCGGGCCCTGTTTTCGCGACGTCGCTACTGGCCGTCGCGATCGCGATCGCGTGGTTGGCGTATGCTCGCCGGCTTAGCCTGGTCGTCCTGGCCACCTTCCTGATCGGGGCCCTGGTGCCAATTTATCTGTACCACTGGGACTGGCTGTTCCAGCTCGACAGCGGGCCGACGTGGTTCGCGGCCGGGCTACTGCTCGCCGATCGGCGCATGCTGCCGGACTCGTGGGCGGTGCGGCCCGTGCTCGGATTTGCCGCCGGCCTGCTCGCGGTTGGACTCAGGGTGAGGGGCTACGGAATCGAAGCCGCTTTCTTCGCTGTCGCCGGGATCCAGGCGGCTACGGTCGTGGTCACCGTGATCACGTGGGGCACCGCGCTCGCCGGAGAACGGTGGCAACGGAAGCGCCGGCTGCGGCAGCGGGAGGCCCAGCTGCGAGTCGTCAAGAGCATCCCGAGGGCAAGCTAGCGCGGTTCTGATCGGTTACCGAGAAAACAGAACGAAGCCTCAGTCGAAAAGCTTGCGGCCGCGGGTGACGAACTGGTCCCGTCGGGGTCCGGTGCCGAGGAGCTCGATCGGCGCGCCGATGAGCTCGCCGATTCGCTCCACGTAGTCGCGGCAGGCCTGCGGCAGATCGTCCCAACAGCGAGCGGCGCCGATTTCCTGCTGCCACCCGGGCATCGACTCATAGACGGCCTCGCAATGCTTGTAGTGGGAGATGTTCGCGAGCGGGTAGTCGAAACGCTTGCCTCGGAAGTTGTAGCCGGTGCAGATCTTCAAAAGCGGCTGGTCGTCGAGGATGTCGAGACGCATGAGCGCCGCGCACCCGACGCCGTTCAATTTGACGGCGTAGCGGGCGACAGCCGCGTCGAACCAGCCGATCCGGCGCGCCCTTCCCGTCACGGTGCCGAACTCGTGGCCGCGTTCGCGGATCTGGTCACCGACCTCGTCGAGCAGCTCGGAAGGAAAAGGCCCGTATCCGACCCGCGACGTATACGCCTTGAAGACACCGATCGTGAGATCGACCTTGGTCGGTGGTATACCGCTGCCCGTCAGCGCTCCGCCGGCCGTCGGATTCGAGCTCGTGACGTAGGGATATGTGCCGAAGTCCAAGTCGAGCATCGTGGCCTGGGCTCCCTCCAGCAGGATGTTGGCGCCTGCATCCAGGGCATCTTGGATGAGCGGGAACGTGTCTTTGATGAACGGGTCCAGCTCTTTCGCGTAGCCCATGTACTCGGCCAGCATGCTTTCCCAGTCAAGTGCGCCCTGTCCGTAGAGCTTGGTCAGGACGGGATTCTTGACCTGACCCACCACGAATGCGAGCTTCTTCCGCATGAAGGCTTCCTTCTGCAGGTCCCCGATGCGGAAGCCGATGCGGCGGACCTTGTCCGAGTAGGCCGGCCCTATGCCGCGCCACGTGGTCCCGAGGCGGTCGTCGCCGCGCGATTCCTCCTCGAGCTGATCGAAGAGCGGGTGATAGCGCATCACCATGTGCGCGCGCTCGCTGACGAACAGCTTTTTCGGTTCGATCCCTCGCTCGCGCAGCTGGGAGATCTCGCGCAGCAGAACGATGGGATCAACCACCACGCCATTCCCGATGACGCACGTGCAGTGCGGATAGAGGATGCCCGAGGGCATGAGCTGGAACTTGAACTCGCCATGCTCGGTGACCACAGTGTGGCCGGCGTTGTTGCCGCCCTGGGTGCGGATGACCATCTGGGCCTTGGAGGCGAGGTAGTCGATGACCTTCCCCTTGCCCTCGTCGCCCCACTGGCCTCCCACCAGGATGATGACCATGGCTACTCGGTGCCGGGCTCGGGCCGCCTCGTCTCCAGGTTGTAGAACCGCGTGTGGTCGCGGCGGAACTTGAGCTCGATCATGCCGGTCGGGCCGTTGCGGTGCTTGGACACGATCACCTCTGCGATGCCCGGGCGCTCGTCGGATTTGTAGTACTCGGGCCGAAACAAAAACATTACAAGATCACTATCCTGTTCGATACTGCCCGATTCTCTCAAGTCGCTCAGGATCGGCCGCTTGTCCGGACGCTGCTCAGGTGCGCGGCTCAGCTGCGATATCGCGAGCACCGGTATGCGCAGCTCACGGGCCAAGCCCTTGAGTGCCCTCGAGATTGAGGACACCTCCTGCACGCGGTTGTCATCGCCGCGCGAGCGGCCATGCATGAGCTGAAGGTAGTCGACGATGATCATGTCGATGCCGTGGCGCATCTTCGCCTGGCGCGCTTTCAGCTGGAGCGTCAGTTCATCCATGACCGGCGTGTCGTCGATATATATAGAGGCCTCTCCCAATGGCCCGAGAGCATTGGAAACGCGGTCGAACTCCGCCTCGCTCAGCAGTCCTCGGTGTAGGCGCTGAGCATCGATTTGAGCCTGCTCGGTGAGGAGCCGCTCCGTCAGCTGTTCTTTGGACATCTCGAGGCTGAAGATCGCAATCGACTTCTTGCGTTCGAGAGCGGCATGCAGACCGACGTTGAGTGCGAAGGAAGTGTTGTGCACCAGGATGTCCTGAGCGATGAAGTTGTTGGTGTCAGGCACGGTGAGGTCGTAGACCTGGTGCTCGCCAGTGGCCTCAATCGATACGATCTCGTCCCAGTAGATGTCGTCGCTGGCGAGCTGACGCAGAGCTACGTCTCGGAGAACCTCGGCATACGCGGCAAGACGCCCAGATGGCAAACCACGCGAGGTGTGCAGGTTGAATCCTCTGACGTCGGAATGCTGCTCACCCGCTCGCCGCGCAACTTCCATCAGGGTCAGGCCGCGGCGATCCGCCGAGAATCGAACGTCCGACCAGACCTCCTTTGAAAGGTGCCCCACGTTACTGTGCCGGTCAGGTAGCTCCCCAGTGAAACGCTGTGACTTCTCGCCGATCCATCCGATCTGGGTTTGATAGCGCCGTACTGACGCTGGCTCGGTGATCTCCACTCGCCAGCATCGGTCCTTCTTCTTCCAGAGCTTGGCGACGATGCCGAACCTGACCAAAGCGTGATGCATGTCTTGGGCCAGGCCTTCGGATGCGACCGCGAATTCGATCCGTGGGTAGCCGCTCATGGAGTAGACGGTGCCGTCGCAGCTCATAAGAACCTTGATGAACTCGCGGAGGCGGTTGCGGTCCCAACGCCAGACGCAATCCGGGAATCGCTTCTCGGTCGCCGCCTTGCCCATCAACCCGAGGTCGCGCAGCCAGGCGGTCAGTGGATTTCCTCTGGCGCCGCGAACTCCGGATGGGAAATAGGTGATGGCGTGCTGGCGAACGTGGAGGGACGGAAAGATCTGCGCGATGAGAGCGTGGAACGGGTATGTCATGGAGAGGCTGCCACCCCTTAACGGTCAGGAACGGATGATGGCCTGTGACTTCGACCGAGCGGCCTGTCCGCGTTGTCACCCGGAAGCAAGGCTTGATGCCACTGTCGACCCAGGCGTGTACGTCCTGCGGCTCGACTGAGCCATTCCATGCAAAGCCCAACACCATCGGCATTCGCCGGCGGACCGCTTCCTCGATGGTCAGCCGTTCACCTGTTCCGGGGTCGTCAATGAGGCTGTCGTACCGGACGCACTTGCCCATCGAAGGCCGGCCCGCCACGATGATCAGGTCCGAGTCCTTGAACCCGCCCGTCATGCGGTCGAGGTCATGAAACCCTGACGGCACGCCGACCACACCCTGCCCGCTCTCCATCTGCAGGGAGATGCGCTCCATCGCCGGCCCGAGCAGGTCGTAGAGCTTCGACAGCTCGCGCTGGTCGCGGTCGTCGGCGACCCCGAACACCAGCGACTGCGCCTGGTTGATCGCCTCCTCGGCCTCCACCCCATCGTCGTAGCCGAACCCCGCGATGTTCGCGCCGGCGGAGATCAAGCGCCGCTTGTACGCCTTCTCCTTGATGATCCGGCCGTAGTACTCGATGTTCGCCGAGGTCGGGACCGCGCTCTGCATCGACGCCAGCTGCGTGCGCCCGCCGATGCGATCCAGCATGCCCATGGTTTGCAGCTGGGCCGCGAGCGTGACGTTGTCGATGGGCTCTCCCGCGGCGAACAGGTCCAGCGCCGCGCGATACACCTGGCCGTTGTTCTCGCGGTAGAAGTCCTCTGGGTGCAGGAACTGAAGCACTTTCGCGATCGAAAGCGGATCGAGGAGGATGGACCCGAGCACCGACGTCTCGGCATCGAGGTCGTGGGGTGGCACCCTCCCGGGTGTGAGCGCGATCTGAGCCATAACCGACGCTCTACCGGTCCTGAGTCACGATCACATTGACGTGGGCGGCCACGTCGCGGTGCAGCTTCAACGAAACCTCGTGCTCACCCAGCGTACGGATGGGCTCCTTCATGTCGATCTTGTGCCGGTCGATCTCGACCCGATGCTGAGCCTTGAGGGCGCTGGCGATGTCCTGGTTCGTGATCGAGCCGAAAGCCTTGTCCTCGGCCCCGACCCTGAGGCGCACGACCACCGTCTTGTTGTCGATCTCGTCAGCGAGCGCCTGCGCCTCGACGTGGTCCTTCATTTCGCGCTTGACCACAGCGTCGCGCAGCCGCTTGGCTTCTGCCTCGACGCCCTGGTGAGCTCGTACGGCCAGCTTGCGCGGCAGCAGGAAGTTGCGGCCATATCCGTCCGTGACGTCTTTCACGTCGCCGGCCTTGCCGACGTTCGCGACATCCTTGGTCAACATCACCCGCACTTTTCCCTAGCCCTCCGATACCGGTTGATATAGATCCTGTCGCGCGAAACGCGCCCGGATCCGCTTGGCGAGTCGACCACTTCCCTCTCGTGCCGCCGCGACAGTGTCCCGAACATCGTGATCGAAGACGCTCTCCCCGGCCTCCAGCGCCTGTTCGTGTTCGCGTCGCACCTCTTCGGGACACGCCTCGATGAACGTCTTGACCGCGAGCACGCTCAACGCGAGCATGTCCAGCTCGCCGAGCACCGGCACCCAGGCCGGGAAGTCAATCGGGCTGATGATCAGCGCCAGGGCGCCCAGCACAGCTGCCTTCGGGGCGGCGGGCACACGCGGATCGCGCAGCAGGCAGTACGCGAGCTTGCCGTGCCGCGGCACATCTACGAGAACCTCTTTTGCGCGCGCGAGGACAGGATGCATTGGGGGCCGACAAAGCCTACCGCGTTTGGGTGGCCAACAGGAACCTACTTAACTTAGCCTTGCGCAGATGAATGCGGTAGCTGCCGTGGGTCCTGCCCCGACCCGCTTTGGCAATCTGCGCCATACCGCTCTCAGCGCGTTCTGGTTCGGCAACTTCTTCTTGTGGCAACCGCTGACGACAGTCGTGATCCAGAACCAGATCGACGACGTCGTGCCGAAGGCGAACCAGGGCACCGCAATCGGACTGGCGGTCAGCGTGGGCGGGTTGTTTGCGATGACGGTGCCGCCCATCGTAGGCGCGCTTTCGGATCGCCTTTCAACCCGCTTCGGGCGCCGGCGCCCGATCATGGTCGGCGCCACTCTGCTGGCCCTTCCGGGCTTGCTGGTGCTGGCAACCGCGCACAGCTACGGGCAGATCATCGTCGGCTACGCCATCGTCCAGTTCTTCTTCAACGCGGCAGGCGCCGCCTTTGCGGGCATCATCCCCGACGTCGTCCCGGCCCAGGACTTCGGCCGGGCCAGCGGCTTTCTCGCGACGATGGTGCAACTCGGCAGCGGCGCGGGTCTGTTCGCGAACACCCTGTTCGCGTCTGCGCACCAGGACCGCTGGATCTATCTCGCATTTGCTGTCGTGATGGTCCTCACTCTCATCCCGACCTCGCTCGCGGCGCGTGGCGAAGGGTCTCAGCCGCCTCCACCCCGCGTAACCAGGCCGCTCGGCGCAACCATCCACGAGTTCTTCAGGCCAATGCTCGGTGGTGACTTTGCCTGGGTTATCTTCACGCGCTTCTTCGTGTCCGCGGGCATCACCGCAGTCGCCTACTACCTCAACAACTTCTTCCGCGATGTCGTCGGTGTCTCAGATCCGGCACAGTTCACGTCGACCTGGTTCCTGGTCGTGCTCCTGGCCGCGATCCCGTTTGGGCTGCTGGGGGGTTACCTGTCGGATCGGTACAAGCGCCGCAAGATCTTCGTCTTCGCGAGCGGAGGATTTCAGGCTTTTGTGGCCCTGGTATTCATTGCTTTTTATCCGAAGGCGATACCGGTCGTGTTCGCGCTTGGAATCGCTTACGGGATCGGTTACGGCCTGTACTACGCGGTCGATTGGGCGCTTGCCTGCGACACGCTCCCAGATCGGACCAACAGCGCCAAAGACATGGGACTCTTCCACATCGCATTGACGCTGCCCCAGTTCGTGGTGCCGTTCATCGCAGGCCCCACCCTCGACCACTTCAACAGCGTTTCGCCGAACTCAGGCTACCGAGTGGTGTTCGCGGGCGCGATCGTCCTGCTGGCCATCGGCACGATTTTCGTGAGCCGCATCAAGACGGTCCGCTGATCTTTCCCGGCGGATCGCAAGCAGGCTCGCGATCCAGACCGCGGCGATGCCGGCGACGCCGAACTCTGCCATCACCCTCAATACGGCGAGGTTGGAGTAACCGGAGACCAGAAGCGACTGGAACGTGTGGTGGCCCGGGCCGATGAGAGCCCAGCCCAGGGCCACCAACCCCAGCACGTTCCAGTCGCGCCGCCGGACCGCCCACGCGACCAGGACCAGCATCGGTAGCAGCAGCAGCACCAGGTGCGTTCCCCACGAATAGCTGGCCACGATCGGGGTCACCGCCACGACGGCGGCCGCTTCGAGACCCCTGCCGGTGGCGGTTCGCGACGGAGTGCGCAGGACCGCGAAAGTGATCACGAGAGCTGCGAGCGCAATCACCGTGGTGATGACCCGGGCCGCGACGGGCGTGCCCCGCGTCGCCCCGAAGAAGGTGTCGGGGTCGAGCAGCCGCGCCACGGTGCCGCCAGGCGAATGGTTCTCGAAGAGACCTGTGCCCTGACCGATGGCCGGCACCACCTGGAAGAGGTACTCGAACAAGTACTTCGGCGCCGCCACGAGCCAGAGGCCGAGGCCGGCAACGGCGGCGGCGGCCAGCATCGACCAGCGCCTCGCCCATAGTAAAAGGAGCCCGACGGGCGCCTGGATCAGTTTCAACGCGACCGCGAACCCAAGGGCCGCCCCTCCCCACCAGCGACCGGCGGTCCAGGCCAGCAGCCACACGCCCGAGAGCGCGAGCAGGACGAGGTTGATCTGGCCTTCGACGACGTTCGCGATGGTGGGTTCGAACGCGATCGCCGTGAGCACCAGCAGCGCGCCCAACTGCCAGTCCTGTACGCGCAACGCCCGCAGCGCGCAAAACAAAAAGATGACGAGACACGAGTCGAGCAGGATGACGGCCGACGCCGCCAGGACGTGGCCGTCCACCCCCACGACCGGCTGCAGAAGCCAGGCCAGCGGCAGCGGCGTGACGTATTGCGGGCCGGTGGGCTCGAGGCAGCCCATGGTCTGACACAGGTCGTACGGATCGCGCCCTGCGGCCAGGCGCCCCGCGGCGCGCATGTAGCTCTCCTGGAAGTCGCCGAGGTAGGCGCCGAAAGCGAGGGGCTGGATGAGGGCCTGCCAGAGGTAGAGGAGGAGGATCGGAATCCCGGCCCAAATCAGAAGCAGGCCACGGAAACGCCGGTTGGCCAACGCCGGTAGCCGTCTCACAGCCGGCGCATCACAACACAAAAAACGAGGCGGCGCCAGCAGCGGACACCGCCTCGGCCGAGATTCCATCGGGTGACACGCCTTTGGTTTCTGCGCCGCTTTACGGCCGTTGCCTACTTGTGGAGGCCAACCTTTGCGTGGACTGCGATGGACCCGACGCCGAACGAATTAAGGCCAGCTTGCGCGGTTCGAGAAGGGGTGTCAAGGGGTTGGCGCTGATTGGACGGAGGCGCACAATTGAGCGTCGGACCAGGGGTCTTGGGAGGTGGCGCGATTGGTCGAGCTCAGCTACGTTCACGGGGCAAGCAGCACTCCTCTGCTGGGAGAGACCATCTTCCAGAACCTTCACCGCACCGCCGGGCGCTTTGGCGATCGCGAGGCCCTCGTCGTAGCCCATCAGAATCGCCGGTTTACCTATCAAGAGCTGGTGGAGGAGTGCGAGCTCGTGGCGCGCGGGCTCCTGGCGCGTGGAGTGCGCAGGGGTGATCGTGTCGGCATCTGGTCGCCCAACAGGTACGAATGGGTCATCACTCAATACGCGACCGCGGCCATGGGCGCGATCCTCGTCAACATCAATCCGGCCTACCGAACCTCCGAGCTGGAATATGTGCTCAACCAGTCGGGCATCACCTTCTTGATCCTCGCCGCGGGTTTTCGCCAGGCCGACTACCGCGCCATGCTCGCCGAGGTCAAGGGCCGCTGCCCGGAGCTCCGTGAGGCGCTCGTTCT
>WNFF01000623.1_pt1 | contig 27062 bp, 34 predicted proteins | sample 5400441 | NCBI WGS metagenome assembly WNFF01 (sample SAMN13153345, study PRJNA577476) | soil metagenome | isolation source: 120 cm saprolite under Douglas fir tree site 2 hole 3 replicate 1 | place: USA:California | collected 2015-04-18
CATGCACGAGCTTCAGCTTCTTGATAGCCTTGTCCACGGCGCGTTCCTCCGGTCGTCGCCTTGGCCGGCGACGGGTTGGTGGTTTCCCAACCGGAAGAATGCGCCATTTTCATTTTCCACATCACCCGGGACGCGACCGCGGCTGCCCTGGCGGGTTCACTCGCTCAGGTCGAGTTGCCACACCGAGTTGCGTATGGTGTCCCCGGATCAGATCTCCGGATCAGACAGCCCCGCGGTCAGTTGCGGACAGCGCCTCAGGAGCCGCCGGTGGCGACCGACAGACGCCTGCATTCCCGGGCCGTCCGCTCGTCGAGCGGGAAGTAGCTCTCGATGCGCAGCTCTTCGAGGGTGACGTTCTGGGGGGCGTTGAAGACCGCGATGGTCGTCAAGAAGCCGAGATCGAGCCCGGGCTTTCGGAAGCGCAGCTCGAGTGTCGGCTCACTCGGAAGCGAGAAGTCCGGCTGACGCCACCCCCCGGGGACTCCCGGATAGCGGAACAACGACTCGAGCAGCGCGGAGAGATCGCCGTCTTCCGGCCGCGCGAGCACCTCCCGGTGCAGTCGCCCGACCAAGGTGTGCGCGACGCGCTCCCACTCCTGAATGTAGGTCCGGGCAAGCGCGGGGTCGAAGAGGAAGGCGAAGACGTTCGGCGGCGCCGGCATGGCCGCTGGGTCCTTGACGAACTGCAGCAGCGTGCGCTCGGCGGCCGCGTTGACCCTGACCACGCCGTAGGCACGGTCCAACACCGTCATCGGAAACGGCTCCTGCTGCGCGAGCATGCGCTCGATGGCCTGCGTGATGGGATCCGGGAGCTCCCCGACCTGCGGCTCGGGAAATGCCGGCGCATACCCGGCTGCCTGGAGGAGGGCGTTCTGGTCGCGCAGCGGCACGCCGAGCGTCGCGCCGAGCCGGAGCACCATGTCGCGACTCGGGTGGGCGCGGCCGGTCTCGAGAAAGCTCACGTGCCTCGCCGAGACGTCGGCCGCGAGCGCCAGGTCGAGCTGACTGAGGCCATGCCGGGCGCGCCAGTGGCGCAGCAGGGCGGGGAACAGTCGCGCGTCTTTCGTCATGCGCTCGCCCCCATGCCGAGCCCAGGGTAGCGCCGCGACGCGCTCGGGTCACTTACCTCCCGAGGTAATTGCGGCGGTAAACGCGGGCCCGTACCTTCGTGCGCAGAATTACGGGAGGAAGTCACGATGACTGCGACCCCGACCTTGCCCACCCGTTCGCAGCCGCTCACCGAGTCCGATGCTGCCGCCGCCTTCCGCCGCGGCCCCGATGCGCGCCTCGACGTCGGGCACAGCCGTCTCGCCTACTGGCGTTTTGGCCGAGGGCCCGATGTGGTGCTCATCCACGGCTGGCCGCTTCACTCGGCCACCTTCCGCAATCTCGTGCCCTTGCTCGCCGAGGACTTCACCCTGCATCTGTTCGACCTCCCGGGAACGGGGAAGACCGAATGGGACAACGATGCGCCGCTCGACCTTGCCTCCCATGCAACCACGGCGCGCCGCGCGATCGATGCTCTCCGCTTGTCGCGTTACGCATTGCTGGCCCACGACAGCGGCGGCACGGTGGCCCGCATGGTAGCCGCCGAAGACGACCGCGTGTGCGGCATCGCATTGGGTAACACCGAAATGTCCGGGCGCCAGCCGTGGCTCATCCGGCTCCTCGTTCGCTTGCAGCGCTCCGACCTCATGCGTGGGTCGCTTCTCACGCTCATGCGGTTCCGGCTGGTACGGCAGTCGCCTCTCGGGTTCCGCGGCTGCTTCACGGATCCCGCCTTCGTCGAAGGCGAGTTCGGCGACCTCTTCGTGCGGCCGATGCTCACCTCCAGGCGCGCCGCATACGGTCAGCTCGCTCTCCTGCGCAATCTCGATTTCGGAGTCTTCGATAGACTGGTCGACGCGCACGCGCGGATTCGGGCGCCCGTCCTCTGCGTCTGGGGCGTCGACGATCCCTTCTTCCCGATCGCGAAGGCGCGCGCGATGCTCGCCCAGTTCCCGGCGGGAGCGACCCTGGTTGAGATCCCAGGGGCCAAGCTGTTCGCGCACGAGGACCACCCCAAGGAATTCGCCGCGCTAGTCAGGCCATTCTTGCAGCGCGTCACAAGGGAGTTTGCGCGGGTCGAAGACCGGGGTGATCGCGAGCGGCAGGCAATGGTCTAGGAGCCCTCCAAGCGGGCAGTGCCAGCTCTGAGGCTTGCTGGCGGCGCACCTCACGCTCGAGCGCGCGCACCCCCGGCAATGACGCGCGTTGCTTCATCCGATCGCGAGAAGCGCGAGCGGTACTGCCTGGGCGGCACGCCGAGACGGCGCAGGAAGCTGCGGCGCATGCGCTCCTCGTGGCCGAACCCGCAGCGCCGGGCGATGCTCTCGATCGGCGCGGCCGTTTCCTCGAGCGCGCGGCGGGCCGCCTCGAGACGCAACAGCTCCACCGCCTTCGCTGGCGTGGCGCCCGTGCGCTGGGCATAGACCCGCGCGAAGTTGCGCGGGCTCATGCCGGCGCGCCCGGCGAGAGTCTCGACGCGCAGGTCGTCGGCGAGATGCTGCGCGATCCAGTCGTGGAGCTCGGAGAAACAGCCGTCGTCACGGGCCTGGGTCTGCAGCATGGCGCTGAACTGGGATTGGCCGCCGGGACGCTTGAGGAAGACGACGAGGTGCCGCGCCACGCGCAACGCGGCGGTGTGGCCGAGATCCTCCTCGACCAGCGCCAGCGCCAGATCGATCCCGGCGGTGACGCCTGCCGAGGTCCAGATCTTGCCGTCGCGCAGGAAGATCGGGTCGGGATCGACGCAAACACCGGGGTAGCGCTTCTGCATCTCGTCGCTCGCCCACCAGTGGGTGACCGCACGCCGTCCGTCGAGCAGGCCTGCTTCCGCCAGCAGGAAGGCGCCGGTGCAGACCGAACATACCCTGCGCGCATGGCGGGCCCGCTCGGCGATCCAGCCGATCAGCGTCGCCTCATGGACTGCCTGGCGCGAACCGAACCCGCCCACGACGACGAGGGTGTCGATCGGCTTTCCCTCGAGCGCGGCGAGCGGAATCGTCTTCAGCGCGACGCCGGCCGAGGTGGTGATCTCCCCGCCGCGCGGAGAGATCAGGCTGAGCCGGTAGGGATCGGGGAGACCGCGGGCGACGCACAGCTTGCGGGCGGCGGCGAAGACCTCGAACGGACCGGCGATGTCGAGCAGCAGCGCCTGCTCGAAACCGACAAAGACGATGTGGCGCATGGCGGCCTGTGGCGGAAAACGAGGGAATTATGTCATTTCCGCCAAGCCTTGTCGCCGGCAAGATCGACTCGCCTTTCCTCCAGAGGAGAGCCCCATGCCTGCCGACCCCTTCCGCATCGGATTCCTTCTGTTCCCTCGGTTCACCCAGCTCGATCTGACCGGGCCTTACGAAATCCTGTCACGCATGCCTGGCGGGGAGCTTCATCTCGTGGCCAAGACGCTCGATCCGGTCCGCTCCGACCGTGGATTGCAGATCGTGCCGACGACCACGCTCGCCGCCTGTCCGCCGCTCGATCTCGTCTGCGTGCCAGGTGGGCCGGGCACGAACGACACGCTCACGGATCAGGAGATCCTCGATTTCCTTCGCCGGACGGCGGTGAGTGCCCGCTACGTCACCTCGGTCTGCACCGGCTCGCTGACGCTCGGCGCTGCAGGCCTCCTCAAAGGCCGCCGCGCGGCGTGCCACTGGCTGTCGCGCGACATGCTCCGCCGCTTCGGCGCCGAGCCCGTCGCGGAGCGGGTGGTGATCGACGGCAAGTTCATCAGCGGTGGCGGTGTCACGGCGGGCATCGACTTTGCTCTCAAGGTCGTCGAGCAGTTGCATGGACGCGAGATGGCCGAGGCCATCCAGCTCGCAGTCGAGTACGACCCCCAGCCGCCGTTCGATACGGGCTCGCCGGAGCGCGCCCCAGCGGCGATAGTCGCGCTGGTCAAGCAGCGGGCGGAAGCTACGATCCGCGAGAGAGATGCCGCGGTGAACCGGGCGACCGCAGACCTGGGCACTCGATGAGGGTCCTCCGTCGGCGCATGTAGAGTTGCACCCGGCCCGGTGTGCTAGGTTGCGCCCCCACCACTGGGAGGAGGACCCATGAGGATTCTCTACGCGGCGCTGTGCGCGACCCTTGCCCTCGCCCCGGCGGCCGCGAATGCGAAGGAGACGGTGAGGATCGCCTTCGTCGGGCCGCTCACGGGAGGGAACTCGGCGATCGGGCTCGGCGGGCGCAATTCGGCCGATCTGGCCGTGAAGCTCCGCAACCAGGACGCCAAGGCGAAGTACACGTACGACCTGGTGGTGCTCGACGACGAGTGCAAGCCGGACGCTGGGGTGCAGGTGGCCACGAAAGCCGGGTCGGACCGCAGCATCGTGGCCGGGGTGACGCACTACTGCTCGGTGGTGGCGATGGCGACGGTGGACACCTACCACCGCTTCGGCTTGCCGGTGATCGTCTGGGGCGCCGTGCTCCCCGACATCACCTACGCGAACGACTTCAAGGAGATCCACCGGGTCAACGGGACGATGATCAACCAGAACGAGACCAACGCGAAGTTCATCGCGGGGCAGGGGTACAAGAAGATCGCCGTCATCCACGACACGACCGACTATGGGAAGGGGCACGACAAGTACTTCACGCAGTTCCTGACCAAGGAAGGCGGCAAGATCGTCATCGACCTGGGCGTGACGGCAGATCAGCAGGACTTCACGGCCGAGCTGACCCAGGTCAAGGCGCAGAACCCCGAGGTGCTCTACTTCGGCGGGCTGACGCCCATCGGGGTCCGCATCCGTGCGCAGATGGACAAGCTGGGCCTCAATGCCCAGTTCGACGGCACCTCCGGCATCGTGAACGACGATTTCATCAAGGCGCTGGGGCCGCTCGCCGAGGGCGTGCTCGCCTTCCGCGAGGGAGCGCCCGCCGAGAAGCTCGCCGGCGGCAAGAAGTTCCTCGAGGACTACAACAAGCAGGGCTACACCAACCCGCCGGAGGCCTACGGGCCGTTCGCGTTCGCCGGCGCGCAGCTCGTCATGGATGCCATCGAGAAGGTGGGCCCCGACCGCAAGAAGATCATCGCCGAGCTGGCCAAGGTGAAGGACGTGGACACCATCGTCGGCAAGGTCACCTTCGACGACCACGGCCAGAACACGGTCCCGGTGATCACCAAGTACGTCGTGCAGGACGGCAAGTGGGTCCTGTGGGAGGACAGCGAGTACGCCAGCGGCAAGCGCAAGCTGCGCGGGAAGTAGCGATGACGCTGGGCCTGCTCGGCCAGTACGTCATGAACGGCGTGATGCTGGGCATGATGTACGCGCTGGTCGCGGTGGGGTTCACGCTCTTCTTCGGTGTGCTGGACATCATCCAGTTCTCCCACGGCGACGTCCTCGCCTTCGGCGCCTTCGTCGCCCTCGCCGTCTGGGCGATACTCGTCGAGCTGGGCCTCGCCTCGCCTGCCCTGCAGCTCGTCGCGGTGGTCGTGGTCTCCGCGCTCGCCACCGCCGCCGTGGGCGCGCTGGTGGCGCGCTTCGTGGTCCTGCCGCTCAAAGGCGCCCCGTCGCTCAACGTGCTCCTCGTCACCCTGATGATGGGCACCGTGCTGCGCGAGTCGATCCGCCTCTTCTACCCGGGCGGGTCGCAGCCGCAGCGCTTCCCGGCGCTCCTGCCCACCACCGGATACGCCTTGGGCAGCTTCAACCTCCGCCTCGACAACCTGATCCTGCTGGCCTGCGGCGCGCTGCTCATCGCCGGGACGCACCTGTTCATCACCCGCACGCGCCTCGGGCTGGCCATCCGCGCGGTGGCGCAGGACGAGGAAACGGCGCGCACCATGGGCATCGACTTCCGCGCCGTGGTGCTCTTCACCTTCGGCCTCGGCTCGGCGCTGGCCGCGTTCGCCGGCGTGATGGACGGGCTTTACTACAACGAGATCTACTTCGGGATGGGCCTCTTGCTCGGCGTGATCGGCTTCGCGGCGGCCATCATCGGCGGCCTCGGCAACCTGTACGGCGCGGTGCTCGGCGGGTTCCTCTTCGCCGCGCTGCAGACCATCGGCGCCGTCGCGCTGCCCTTCGCCAGCGCGTACAAGGACGTCTTCGCCTTCGCCGTCGTGATCGTCTTGATGGCCGTCCGGCCCACCGGCCTCATCGGCGAGCGCGCGAGCGAACGCGTATGACCAGGCTGCGGGGCGCGGGAAGCGCGGTGGCCGTCGCGGCGGTCTGCACCCTGTACGCCTGGGCTTTCCTGCAGGCCGAGTCGCAGGCCGCGCTCGCGTTGCTCGTGCTCGCCGGCGTGGTGGCGGGCGCCGTGGCGACGCGGACGAACCTGCTCGACAAGCTGCCGGCCGCGCCGGAGCGGCTCACGCAGACCTTCGCGCTCCTTGCCGTCGTGGTCCTCTGCCTCGTTCTGCACGAAGACGACTTCTCGCTGCTGCTCGTTGCCCGCGTCGTCATCGTGGTGATCGCCTGCCTCGGCCTGCACATCCAACTCGGGTACGCCGGCGTGCTGAACTTCGCGGGAGCCTCGTTCTTCGGCGTGGGCGGCTACACGGCGGCGGTGCTTACGCGGTCCACCGGCCTGCCGCACCTCCTGGTGCTGCTGGCCGGAGGAGCCATGGCCGCACTGATCGGCACGCTCATCGTAGTGCCGGTGCTGCGCACGCGCGGCCACTATGCGGCGCTCGTCACCATCGCGTTCGCGCTGCTCTTCCGCACCTTCCTCGAAGTGAACGACTCGCTGGGCGGACCGCAGGGGCTGAAGCTAAAAGACATCCGCATCGGCCCGTGGCACTTCAACGATCCGGTGGAGCTGGGACCCTTTTCCGGATCCTTCTACTTGAACTACCTGGCGCTCCTGCTCGTCCTGCTCGCGGTGGCGTTCCTCCTGGTGCAGCGGCTCGAGCGTTCATGGATCGGCATCGACCTGGACGCCGTCCGGCTGGACGAGACCGCCGCGGCCACCTTCGGCATCGACGTGGCGCGCTGGAAGACCGTCGCCTTCACGCTGGGCAACTTCCTCGCCGGCGTGGCGGGGGCCGCCTCCGCGCACATGGTCGGCTTCATCGCCCCGAACAACTACAGTTTCGGCGAATCGCTGGTGCTGGTCTCGATCCTCTTGCTGGGCGGCGTGGGAAACGCGTGGGGCGTCGCGCTCGCCTCTGCCATCGTGGTCATCCTGCCCGAGAAGCTGCAAGTGCTGCAGGAGTACCGGTTCCTCCTCTACGCGGCGATGGTCGTGCTGATCCTCATCTTCCGCCCCGTCGGCCTGTTGCCGCGCCGGCTCCGGCGCCTGGCGTGACCGCGCCGCTGCTCCAGTGCGAGAAGGTGACCCGGCGCTTCGGCGGCGTGGTCGCCCTGGACGGCCTCGACCTGCGCCTCGAGGAAGGCCGCGTCCTGGGCCTGATCGGCCCGAACGGCTCCGGCAAGACCACCTTCTTCAACGTGCTCACCGGCCTTTTCCCGCCCACCTCCGGCGAGATCGAGTTCGCCGCCTCGCGCATCACCGGCCTGCGCCCGCAGGAGGTGTACGGGTCGGGGATCGCCCGGACCTTCCAGCGCTCGCGCCTCTGCCTGCCGCTCTCCATCTTCGACAACCTGATGATCGGCAACCACCAGCGCCTCGACCACGGCCTGTGGTTCAATCTGGTCCGGCGCGCCGCGCTCCGGCGCCAGGTCGCCGAAGCAGAGGCGGACGCACGCGACCTGCTCCGCACCTTCGACGAGCCGCTCGCCGCTCGCCTCTTCGAGCCTGTCTCGCGGGTGCCGATGATCGACCGCCGCCGGATCGAAATCTGCCGCGCGCTGATCAGCCGGCCGCGCCTCCTGCTCCTCGACGAGCCGTCGGCCGGCATGACGCTCGACGAGACGAAGCGCCTGATGGACGATCTCCTGCTGGTCAAGCGCCGCATGCCGGGGCTGACCATCATCCTCATCGAGCACGAGATGAGCGTCATCGAGCGGATCACCGAGCGCTGCGTGGTGCTCAACTACGGGCGTAAGATCGCCGAAGGCACCTACGCCGAGGTGGCGCGGAACCCGCAAGTGCGGCAAGCGTATCTGGGGCTGGAGTAGCGTATCTGGGGCTGGAGTAAGGAATGTCGGAAGGGCTGCGGGTCGAAGGGCTGTACACCGCGTACGACCGCGCCGACGTGCTCGAGGACGTCACCGTGTCGGTCCAGCCGCGCAGCATCACGTGTCTCCTGGGATCGAACGGGTCCGGCAAGACGACCCTCATCCGCTCCATCCTGGGCCTCACGCCGCCGCGGCGGGGCCGCGTGCTCTTCGGCGATCGCGACCTCACTCGACTCCCGACGCACGAGATCGTTGCGCTGGGCATCGCCGCCATCCCGGAGGGGCGCAAGGTCTTCCCGCGCTGCACGGTGCTGGAGAACCTGCTCCTCGGGGCCTACCTGGAGCGGGACGCGGCGGTGATCCGGAAGCGTCTCGATCGCGTCTTCAGCGCCTTCCCGCGGCTCGCCGAGCGGCGCGGCCAGCTCGCGGGTACCATGTCGGGCGGCGAACAGGCGATGATCTCCATCGGGCGCGGGCTGATGGGCGCGCCCAGGCTGCTCCTGGTCGACGAGCCATCGCTCGGCCTGTCGCCGCTCTTGGTGAAGGAGAACTTCGCCGTGATCCGCCGCATCAACGAGCAGGGCGTGACCGTCTTCTTGGTGGAGCAGAACGTCCACCAGACCCTGACCATCGCCCACCGGGGATACGTCCTCTCGAAGGGCAGGGTAGTGGCGCACGGGACCGCGAAGGACTTGCTCGCGAACGCCCAGGTGCGCGAAGCGTATTTCGGGGAGGCCGCCAGATGAACGCCGTGGCGCTGACGCAGGAGCTGGTGCGCATTCGCACGGTGAACCCGCTCGACCCGGAGCGGCCGGCGGCGGAGCGCCTGGGCAAGCTGCTCGAAGACGCCAGCTGGTCCGTCTCGCTGCACGAATTCGCCCCGGGACGGGCCAGCGTGGTCGCCCGCCGCGCGGGCGGTTCCGACGCCGCGCCGCTCTGCTTCGCGGGCCACCTGGACACCGTGCCGCTCGGGGCGGCGCCGTGGGGCCACGACCCGTTCGGCGCGGAGCTGGCCGGCGACAAGCTCTACGGACGGGGCGCGAGCGACATGAAGAGCGGGGTTGCCGCGATCGTCGCCGCCGCGTTGCAGCTCTCCCGGGCGCGCCTCCGCGGCCCGGGCATGACGCTGGTGCTGGTCGCGGGCGAGGAGACCGGCTGCGAGGGCGCTGCTCACCTGGCGCGCACTCCGGGCACCCTCGGTCGCGCGAGCGCGCTGGTCGTCGCCGAGCCGACCAACAACCGGCCGGTGATCGGCCACAAAGGAGCGCTCTGGCTGCGCGCCCGCGTCCGCGGCGTCACCGCCCACGGATCGATGCCCGAGCGGGGCGTCAACGCCGTGGTCAAGGCCGCCCGGGCGGTGCTGAAGCTCGCCGACCTGCGCTTCGACGTCCCGGCCGACCCGCTGCTCGGCGCGCCCACGCTGAACGTGGGCACCTTCGCGGGCGGGCTGAACGTGAACTCCGTCCCGGACGAGGCGGTCATCGGCATCGACCTCCGCACCATCCCGGCGCAGAAGCATGCCCAGGTCCGCGCGCAGCTCGCGGCGCTGCTCGGCCCGGAGGTAGAGCTGCTGCCCGTCGTCGATCTGGAGGGGATCCGGACCGAGGAGACCGACCCGTTCGTGCAGCGCGTGCTGGAGGCCGTCGCGGGGGCCACCGGCGAGAAGGCCACGCCCGGCTCCGCGACCTACTTCACCGACGCGAGCGTGCTCACCCCAGCCTACGGCGGCGTGCCCACCGTGGTGCTCGGGCCAGGCGAGATGGCGCTGTGCCACCAGACCGACGAGTGGTGCTCCGTCGCCCGCATCGAGCAGGCCGTGGAGGCCTACCTGCGAATCGCGCGCGGATGGTGCCAGGTATGAGCGAGCCGAACGAGCTGTCCGTGGTCCAGTGCGTGACCCGACTCCAGCAGCGCGACCTGACCGCAGAGGTGCTGGTCCGCTCCTGCCTGTCGCGGATCGCCGAGCGCGAGCCCCAGGTCCAGGCGTGGGAGATCCTGGCTCCGGACGCGATCGATCAGGCGCGGCGGATCGACGAGCAGCCGCAACGACCCATCCTGTGCGGACTGCCGGTCGGCATCAAGGACCTGATCGACACGGCCGATCTCCCCACCACCTACGGCAGCCCGATCTACGCCGGCCATCGCCCCAAGGCGGATGCCGCCTGCGTGGCCGCGCTGCGCGCCGCCGGCGCGGTGATCCTGGGAAAGACGGTCAGCACCGAGTTCGCCGCCTACAAGGGAGGGAAGACGCGCAATCCGCGGGATCCCACCCGCACGCCAGGTGGATCCTCGAGCGGCTCGGCCGCCGGGGTGGCCGATCGGATGATCCCCGCGGCGCTCGGCTCGCAGACGGCCGGGTCGGTGATCCGGCCGGCCTCGTTCTGCGGCGTGGTCGGCTGGAAGCCCACCTTCGGCACGTACGACATGCGCGGCATCCACCCGCTGGCTCCGTCGCTCGACACGCTCGGCTTCTTCGTCAGGCAGGTCGCGGACCTTCCCTGGATCGCGGCCGCCCTCTCGGGAGCGGCGAAGCCAGCCCCGATCGTCGAGCTGACGCGCGCGCCGCGCCTGGGCCTGTGCCGCACCGATCAGTGGCCGAAGGCGGAGGCCGCAACGCAGCGGCTCGTCGAGCAGGCCGCGGCCCGCCTGGAGCGTGCCGGCAGCGAGGTCCGCGAGGTGGAGGCATTCGCCGGACTTGCAGCCACGCAGGCGGTGATCATGTCCGCCGAGGCGGCCGCCGCCCTGCGTGCCGAGAGGGAGCAGCACGACGCCCGCCTCAGCGATCAGTTCCGATCGTTCCTGCTGGAAGGGGAGCGTTGCCCGGCGCAGCGGCTGCGCGAGGCTCGCGAACGCGCCGACCACGGGCGCCGCGAAGCGCCTCGCGTGTTCGCCGAGGTGGATGCCTTGATCACGCTCGCGGCGGCGGGCGAGGCGCCGGTCGGCCTGGAGAGCACGGGCGATCCATCCTTCTGCCGGACCTGGACGCTGCTCGGCTGCCCCTGCATCTCGCTGCCCGTGCTCACCGGGCCCGCGGGCCTGCCCGTGGGACTTCAGCTGGTGGGGGCCCGGGGCGCGGACGACCGGCTGCTCGCGGTGGCGGCTTGGGTGGAGCGCGAGCTGCGGTCTTGACCCGTCAGCCGCTACAGCGCATCCCATAACGTCCGCGCTGTGAAAGGCATAGCGCCGCCCTATCGGCGGCGACTAGCGGCCTTTCTTCGCTTCCGCGCGGGCGTCAGGTGGGCGCGGCTCCATCTGTCGATCGCTTCCATCACCTCGCGGAGACCGGCGCCTTTCGGCGTGAGCCGGTATGTCACCCGGATGGGCGGGCCCGAGTCGACGCCTCGGTCGACCAGGTCCTTCGCCTCCAACTGCTTGAGCCGCACCGACAGCATCCTGTCGCCGATGTTCGGCAGCCGCTGTGACAGCTCGCTGAAGCGAAGCGGGCCGCTTTGCAGCACGTAGAGGACCAGGCCAGTCCAGGGCCGGCCCAGGACCTCGAGCGCCGCCTCGATGCTGGAACACCGGCTGCCATCGGGCAGGGTCATGCCGCCAAGTATGCATCCTTTCCGGGGGCCGTACATCCCAGTCGTGCTTCCCTATAGGAAGTAACTTCCATGGAGGATGCGCAGATGGACCCGAGATGGGCAAGGCGAGCGCAGTGGGCCGGCAGGGTTTTCCTGGCGGTGATCTTCGTGTTGAGCGGCGCCGGCAAGCTGTACACCTGGAAGACGACGGCTGCGTTCGCGGCGGCGCAGGGCGTCCCCGCGTTCGCGCTGGCCGGAGCGACGGCGCTGGAGCTGGCCGGCGGCCTCTCGCTGCTGACCGGATACAAGCTGCGCTGGGGCGTAGCCGCGCTGCTCGTGTTCCTGGTACCGGTGACGTTGGTGTTCCACAACTTCTGGGCCTTCCAGGGAGAACAGCAACAACTTCAGCTGGCCATGTTCCTGAAGAACCTGGCCATCGCCGGCGGCCTGTTGGTCGTTCTTTCGACCCAACCGGCCGCGCAAGAATCGCCAGTGGTGGGTCCAAAGCCCGCGACTTGAGTAGGGGAGGCTGACGCGTGCCGATTACGGCGGGGATTGGCTCGCCACTGCCAGTACGCGTCCGCTGGAGCGCTCCTGGACGAAGACGACTAATCTCAGCCGCGCGGCGCCCGCATCGAGCTGCACGTCGCCGGACCAGGACGGCTGCTCGGCGCGGCCGATGCTCCGCAGCTCGCGCACCACCCGGACGTGGGTGAGGGTCCGGCCCGCGTTCTCCCCGCGCGCGACCCGCGCTGGCGGCGGATCGTCGACCGAGGCGAGCAGGATCTCGGCCCCGGAATGCGGCGGAAGCTTCGCCTCGAGATGCAGCGCGTTCCCGGTGCGCCGCGCGGTGAGCGTCCCGTGGGGTTGCGCCGCAGCCGCGGCGGCCGCCGAGCGCGCCGCAGCCTCGTCGCTGCCGATCAACTCCGCGCGGCCGTCGACCACGGCCTGCGGTGTGTAGATGCCGCCTCGCCGCAGCCGCGACGAATAGTCCTGCTGCCGCTCGGTGAACACCGGGCTGGAGTACGGATCCTTCCAGCCCAGCGAGTCCCAGTAGTCCACGTGCTCCGACAGCGCGACGATCTCGACCCCTTGGACGGGCTGATCGCGGAGCAGACGCGCCAGGAGGGCGTCCGCGGGCGGGCAGCTTGAGCACCCTTCGGAAGTGAACAGCTCCACCAGCACCGGCACGCGGTCCACGGCGCGCGCCGGCAGGGCGGCCAGGATCAAGACTGCAGCGAGCATGCGCGACATGTTGCTGCATGCTAACGCGACCGCCTCCGCGGCGCAGCCGGCGCAAGTGGTAGACGGAAGTCATGGCCTCGCTCGAGCCGGGCATCCACCTGCTGCACAAGCCTGCCGGCCCCACCAGCTTCGCGATGTTGCAGCCTTTCCTGGCCGAGGCGCGCAGCCGCAGCCCGCGGCTCGCCGTGTGCCACGGGGGCGCGCTCGATCCGTTCGCCGAGGGGCTTCTGCTCGTCCTGGTGGGCCGCGCCACGCGGATGTTCGAGCTGCTCCATCCGATCCCGAAGGAGTACGAGGCCGAAGTGTCCTGGGGGACCGAGACCGACAACGGCGACCCCCTGGGAGCCGTGGTCGCCCGCGGCGACACCGCAGGCCTCGACCCGCGCAAGCTGGACGGCGCTCTCGAACAGTTCGTCGGATGGCGCGAACAAGTCCCGCCGGCCACCAGCAACAAGCGCGTCGGCGGCGAGCGCGCCTACGCGCGGGCGCATCGCGGAGAGCTCGTCGAGCTTCCACCGGTGCGCGTCTATCTGCACGAAGCTCGCTGGGTGTCGCACGACCTGCCGCGGTCGAGCCGGCTGCGCCTGGTGGCGCGCGGGGGATACTACGTCCGTGCGCTAGCGCGAGACCTCGGCCGCGCGCTCGGCTGCCGGGCTCATCTCTCGCGGCTCTCCCGGACTGCGATCGGACCGTGGCGCGATCCGGGGCCGGGGCGAAACGAACTGGTCCGCGGCTCGAGGATCCTGCCGTGGGGCGCCGTGCGCGACATCGGCGCCGAGGAAGCCCGCGCTCTGCGCAACGGTCCCATCGTTCGCGGCGAGCTGCGCCCACCCGAGTGGCTGCTGCCTCAGGGGTTTCCCGATCCACAGGCGCCCGTGCGGGCTCTGCTCGACGGGCAACTGATCGGGCTGCTCCGTGAGCGGGACGGGATGCTGTGGCGGGAGATGGATCTGCGCGGAATATGACCGGCGCCGGGCTACCCACTTCCGGCGGCGAAGTCCCCAAGCTACGGACCGGCGCGCCGCGGTGTGAACCGGGCTTCAGGTGTAGTCGCGGGCGATCACTTCGCCAGGCTTGGGGTCGGCGAGCAGCAGCTCGAGCGAGTCCATGATGATCCACTTCTGCAGCGCCTCGTCGTTGGGACGGCCGAGGGAGTGGCCGGCGACGAATCCGCGGGGGCAGAGCGCGCGGGGGGGGCGGGCCTGGGCGCTCTCCTCGGGCTCGACCGTGATCAGCACCGTGGAGAGGCCGAGCATCTCGATCGCCCGCTGCACCGTGACCACGGTGCGGTGGCAGAGGCGTCACCCTCCGGTGAGAAGGACGGCGTCGGGCCGGGCCGCGGCCACGGCGCGCGCGAGCTGCGGGACGGTCGTCTCCCGCAGCTCGCGCAGCGCCTGGGAAAAAGCCATCGAGAAGTGAGCTTCGCCGAGGCCGCCGATCCGGCCTTCGCGGGCCAGCGAACGGAGCCGGTCGATCGGGAAGACGCAGTTCACGTCCTTGTCGATACAGCCGTGGTCGTAGTGCGTGTCGTCCACCGCCAATTCCGAGGCCGACAGGCTGGCGTCGATGCGCCGGAACGAGTTGTCGCCTTCCAGGTTGTACGGCGCGTCGCTCTTCGCCCTCACGCCCGCCGTGCTGACCAGGCAGACCAGGGACTCCTCCAGCTTGCGCTTGAAGGGCGTGAACGGCACGCAGTAGCGCGACAGCTCGAGCGCCTTCTCCACGGGTCACCTCAGCTTGTCGAGCGCCTCCATGATCTTGTCAGTAGGCGGCTGCTCCGCGATGTTGTGGATGTCGATGTACCGGATGATGCCCTGGCGATCGATCACGAAGATCGCCCGCTCCGTCGTCCCCGATCCGCGCAGCACGCCGTATTGCGTCGCCACGTAGCCATACGGCCAGTTGTCGCTGAGCAGCGGATACGAGAGCCCGCCCATCGACTTGGCCCACGCTTCGTTGCTGAACACCTGGTCTGTCGAGATGCCCAGGACCTGGGCATTGCGCCGCTCGAACTCGGAGAGGTCCTCCTCGTACGAGGGCATCTGCACCGTTCAAACCGGAGTGAAAGCCGCCGGATAGAACGCGAGCACCACGTTCTTGCCGCGGTAGGCGCTCAGCCGGATCTTCTTCTGCGGTCCTCCCTTGCCGGCCCCATCGCCCGTGGCGGTCAGCTCGAAGTCGGGAGCCTCCTCGCCGACTTGCAGGCGCCAGACCGCCCTCTTGGGTTGTGCCATGTCGGTTCCTTTCCGCGCACCGAAGCGCTCGCGCACTCTACTCATTCACGCGGCGGCTTGCCTCCCCGCACATCCGGAAGCGTCAAGAGCGCCCCGGCGCCGAATACGTTGCGCCGACCCGGTAGGCGTGGCATCCCTCGGATATGCGCTGGGCGTCCGCGCTATCGAGGAACGAGCGGACCTCCGAAGCCGTCGCCGAGGCGGCGGCCGAGGTCCGGCGCGGGCTTGCGGGCGCGTCCGCAGACCTGGTGGTGGCCTTCGTATCGCCTCATCACCTGGACGCTGCGGCGCAGTTGCCGGCGCAGGTGGCCGCGTCCCTCCCGGGCGCGCTGCTCGCCGGGTGCACGGGCGGCGGCATCATCGGAGCCGGACACGAAGTGGAGGACGCCCCCGCGCTCTCCTTGACCGCCGCCTCGCTTCCCGGAGTCCGGCTCACCCCCTTCCATCTCGAGCAGCACGAGCTGCCGGAGGGCGCGGACCCGCAGGAGTGGCGCGAGACGATCGACGTCGATCCCGCGACGCGGCCGCACTTCCTCCTGCTGGCCGATCCGCTCACCCTCGACGCCGGCGCCCTGGTGGGCGGGCTCGATGCCGCCTATCCGGCGGCGAGCAAGGTGGGTGGCCTGGCCAGCGGCGGGCCCGTTCCTGGCGCGAATCGGGTCTTCCTCGAGGCCACTGCCCATCGCAGCGGGGCGGTGGGCGTCGCCCTGGCCGGAAACGTGATGGTGGAGACCATCGTCGCGCAGGGTTGCCGGCCGGTGGGCAAGCCGATGATCGCCACCCGCTGCCAGGGGAACGTGCTGCAGGAGGTCGACGGCCGCGCGCCCATCGAGGTGCTGCGCGAGCTGTATCCCTCGCTCCCCCCGCGCGACCAGGAGCTGTTCCGCCACTCGCTCTTCCTGGGCATCGAGATGCGCGACTCGGTGGAGTACCACGAGGGCGATCTCCTGGTGCGCAATCTGATGGGCATGGATCCCAGGACCGGCGCGCTGGTGATCGGCGCCACGCTGCACCCCATGCAAGTGGTGCAGTTCCTGCTCCGCGACGCGCGCACGGCGGAGGAAGACCTGGCGCGGCTGCTCGATCGCAGCGCCGCACGCGCCCACCCTCCCCGTGGAGCGCTGCTCTTCTCCTGCCTGGGCCGGGGCGCACACCTCTTCGGCAGGCCCGACCACGACACCGACCTCTTCCGTTCCAAGGTCGGCGCGGTGCCGCTGGGCGGGTTCTTCTGCAATGGCGAGATCGGCCCGGTGGGAGGAGCCACCTTCCTGCACGGCTACACCAGCGCCTTCGCGCTCTTCCGCGAGGCGGCGTCGTGAAGCTGAACCGCCGCATGCAGGGCTATTTGGACGAGTTGCGCAGCCGCAGCATCGATGCCGAGCCTCTCCTCCCGGGGAAGTGGCCGGATCTCACGGTGGGCGAAGTGAACGGGTTCGTGTTCCTCGAATCGTTCCGGCGCAAACCGTCGTTGCGACCGGCGGACTTCGAGGGCCCCAGCGCGCTGGAAGCCTGCGCGAACAAGCTCCTGATGGAGAAGCTTCTCGATCCGCGCCTGGTGGCAGCCTGCCCACTGCTCCTGCTCACCGCCGGCCTGCTCATGGCCGAGGCGGTCTCCCGCAAGCTGGCCGGCGTGCCGGGCCGCTTCAACGTGATCGTCTCCTACGACGGCGACAGCTGCGCGGTGCGTTTCCACAAGATCCGCCCGGGCGAGCGGTGGCTCTCCGAGGACCTCGAGTCATACGTCGACGAGGGAGTGCTGGTGGTGGAAGCGGGACCGGGGCTGACGCCCTTCGCCCAGCTTGCGGCCTCCGCGTCCTGAAGCAATCGCGGAGGGGACACCATGGGAATGGTGTCCCCCAAAGGCCCTACGGATAGTCTTCGGCGTCGTGCGCGTGGGCCATCGCCTGCTGGACGCGCTCGGGCAGCTTCTTCGGATCGACGATCACCTTCTCCTCCACCACGGCGCTCACCGCGTCGAGGGGGATGACGAAGTCGCCGGCGTTCTCGATGTCGACCAGCAGCTCCGGGCGCCCGCCCGGCGCCACCTCGCGCACCGCGCCGACCTCTTCATCGGCGCCCTCCGGGAACACGTGAAAGCCGACCTCGATCATCGGAAGCTTGCGGCCCATGGCCAACAGCTTGGTCGATGTGCACCCTCTCGCGCAACAAGGAGGAAGACATGGCACAAGGAAAGGTCGCCTGCTTGCCGGGATCCGGGTTCGAGGACCCTGAATTCCGCATCCCGTACGACCGCCTGCGCAAGGCGGAGCGCTCCGCGGCGAACGGCGAGGTGCGGCAGCGGGTGTAGTCTCCTCCGGGTGAAGGTCCACCAGGAAGAGATTGATCTACCTGCGCGCGGGCGCGGGCTGCACGACGTCACCGGCGAAGTCCGGCGCGCCGTTTCCCGCGCCGGCGTGCGCACGGGCCTTTGCAGCGTCTTCCTCCAGCACACCAGCGCGTCCCTCGTTGTCCAGGAGAACGCCGACCCGGCGGTCCGGCGCGACCTGCAGCGCTGGGCCGACCGCATCGCTCCGGAGGACGCGGACTACGAGCACGACACCGAGGGACCGGACGACATGCCGTCCCACATCCGCGCGTCCTTCACCCGGACCGCGGAGACGGTCCCGGTGCGCGACGGGGAGATGCTCCTCGGCACCTGGCAGGCGATCTATCTGTGGGAGCACCGCAGGGCGCCGCACCGGCGACAGCTGGTGGTGACCGTCGTGGGCGACTGATGGCTGTAGCCGTTGCCGACGGCTGGGTGTCGGCCGCGAAAACACGTGCTGAACGGCACAGCGCGATTGCCGAAATCGCGGCGATTCGTCCCCCGGCACGATCCATGAATGGAGTGTTTCCGGGGCCAGGGAGACGACATGAGCTCAAACAACGTTGTCCGGCTGCTTCCCGAACGGGTCAGCGCGCTGGATGCCTGGATCGACGGTCAGACCGTCGAGATCGTCGCCCCGCCGCGAGGCGTAGTGAAGCGCGTTCTGGCCGCCAAGGACCAGCTCGTGGAGAAAGGCGCCCTGCTTCTCCAGCTCGATCACGGAGTGGAGGTGCGCGCACCCGTGGAAGGCCGGCTCATCCGGCTCGAGGCGCTGCCGGGCGGGGCCGTCGACCGCTCGCACCCGCTCGCCGCCATTCTGTATTCGGACGATCTATGGGCGCTGGCGCACTTCCGGCCGGAGCAGTTCGCCCGGCTCAGGCTCGGCCAGCACGCTCGGGTGCAGACCGCCACTCACGTGCTCGCCGGCCGCGTCGGCGGCCTGATCAGCCCGCGCTACCCCGTGCTGCTGGACCTGGTGGGCGGCCACCACGCCGCCCTCCAGCCCGGGATGAGCGCCGCCGTCACGGTCGAGGTGGAGTAGGCGATTTGCAAGTCGCGCTCCGGAAGCCCCCTGCGGAGCGCAATCACCGCCTAGCAGTTCGACAACTTCCAGCGGCCTTCCCCGGGCGCGAACTGCAGGCGGGCCCAGGTGAATGGCGACGCGCCCACTACGAACAGGCGCAGCGACGCCAGCGTGACGCGCAGCTCGACCAGACTTCGCAGCCGCAAGAACGCAGCGTCGTCATTGCTCAGCTGCGCGAGGGAGCTGCCGGCGAAGGTCAAAGGATCCGACGCGTCCAGCCACTGGAGCGGCGCATCGGCAGGATCGCAGACCCCTGGTTCCAGGGTGACATGGGCAGGCAGCCGCGGCGAGGCGTAAGCTGCCGGAGCCGGTCTAGTCGGTTCCCAGACGCCATCCGACTGCGCCTTGGCCGCTCCGGCAACGAACATCAATGCGACCGCGAGGTACTTCACGGCTCAACTCCCTTCCCAACTTCCTGCTCGATCTGGAGATGCCGGTCGACCGCAGAAGGTTCAGCCGAGCCTTTCGGCGGGAAATCCGGTCAGAGCGCCGCGCGGAGGATGCCGAGCAGGTCCTTTTCAGGGTGCTCCGCGCCCGCGACCGGGCGGGCGGCCTCGCGCAAGTCCTCGTCCGACAGCTTGTACGCGGCGAGGTGGTTGGGAAGGCCGAGCTGCGAGATGAGGCGCGCCACTCCGTCGGCGGCGGTGGGCGCCTCCAGCGCCTCGGCGATGCGCTTCATGGTCTCCGGAGCGCGCGGCGCCAGGTAGCGCATCACGTGCGGGAGCAGCAGGCAAGAGCTGACCCCATGCGGGATGTCGTGCCGCGAGCCGAGTCGCTTGCCGAGAGTGTGGCTGAGGCCCTTCGCGGCGGGGCCAGGGAGCAGGTACGAGTGCCACGCTCCGAGCTGGCATTCGGTGCGCGCCGCCAGATCGGTGGGGTTCGCCTTGACGGCGGGCAGCCCCTTGCGCAGTCGGCGCAGGCCATCCAGCGCGGCGGCGTCGGGCAGCGGGTGCTCGCCGGGAGCGAGCAGCGTCTCGACGGCATGGTCCACGGCGCGGATGCCCGTGGAGAGCCACAAGTCGAGCGGCGTTTTCACCGCCAGCTCCGCGTCGTAGAACACGGCCGCGGGCCGCAGCTGCGGAGCGGCCACTCCGACCTTCTCCTTGGTGCCTTCCGCGGTGAACCCCGCGCTGCCGGCCAGCTCCGCCACGGAAAGAGTGGTGGGCACCGCCAGGTGCGGGAGGGTCCGCTCGAGCTTCATGCCGCGCGATCGGGCGGGAGCGTCCGGCAGAGTGACGTCGAGCCCCGAGGCGAGGGAGAACGCCACGGTCTTCGCCGCGTCGATGGGCGAGCCGCCGCCGATCGAGAGCAGAGCGTCGGCGCGGGCCTCGCGCGCCGCCAGCACCGCCTCCATGACCGAATGGGCTGGCGCGTGCTGGCCGATGCCGGCGAACCGGCCGGCGAGCCGATCGCCGAGGAGCGCCTCGACGCGCGGAGCGAGTGCCGGCTCCCGCGCGGCGCTCTTCGTGGTGACCACGAACACGCGGTGGGCACCCAGGCGGCGAAGCTCGGCATCGAGCTTCTCGCGCAGGATGCCGGGGCCCCAATGGATCGTTTCGGGGTTCGAGTACTGGAAGGTCGGCATGACGTCCTCGCCCCCCTCGGATGCGTGATCTACCATGCGGGCTCCCGTGCCCGCCCGCAAGGAGCTGCTGCAGGTCGCCGGACGAGAGGTGGCGATCTCGAATCCGGAAAAGGTGTTCTTCCCCCGCGCCGGCTACACCAAGCGGGACTTGGTCCAGTATTACCTGGCGGTCGCGGACGGCGCGGTGCGCGGCGTGCGCGGCCGGCCAATGGCGATGAAGCGCTTCGTCGACGGCGCCGAAGGCGAGTTCTTCTTCCAGAAGCGCGCCCCGGCGCAGCGGCCGGTCTGGGTCGACACGGTCGAGCTGAGGTTCCCGTCCGGCCGTACCGCGGTCGAGGTCGTGGTCAACGACTCCGCCCAACTCGCCTGGGTCATCAATCTCGGCTGCATCGACCTGAACCCTCACCCCGTGCGCGCGGACGATCTCGACCACCCCGACGAGCTGCGTGTGGATCTCGACCCGGTGCCCGGCGTGCCCTGGCCGCAGATCCGGCAGGTGGCGCTGCTCGCGCGCGAAGTCCTCGAGGAGTATGGGCTGCGCGGATTTCCCAAGACCTCCGGGTCGCGCGGCATGCACGTCAACGTGCGCATCGAGCGCCGCTGGACCTTCCCTCAAGTAAGGTCCGCCGCGCTGGCGCTGGCGCGGGAAGTGGAGCGGCGGGCGCCCAGCCTCGCCACCAGCAAATGGTGGAAGGAGGAGCGCCACGGCGTCTTCCTCGACTACAACCAGAACGCGAAGGACCGCACCGTCGCCTCGGCCTACTCGGTGCGCCCGACGCCCGACGCGCGCGTCTCCACTCCGCTCGACTGGAGCGAGGTCCCCGACGTCGATCCCGCGGACTTCACCATCGCCACGGTCCCGAAGCGCTTCGCCGAACGCGGCGATCCGGCCGCGACGATCGACGACCAGGCCGGCTCGCTGGTCACGCTGCTGGAGCTTTCCGAGAAGCAGCGCGCGGCAGGGCAAGGGGACGCGCCTTGGCCGCCGCACTACGCGAAGCAGGAGGGCGAGCCTCCCCGCGTTCAGCCATCCCGACGAAGACGGTGAGGGACGGTCAGGGCCACGGTCAGGGTCAGGGTCACGGTCACGGTCACGGTCAGGGTCGCGGTCACGGCGGGCGCTGCTTTTTCGCTCCCTCTCGCCGCGTGAGCTACGATCTTCCGCGGTGGCTCAAAGTTCTCGGATTCTGGCTTTCGACTGGCTGCGCGGCATCGCCGTGGTGGTGATGATCCAGACGCACGCCCTGACGCTGCTCCGGCCGGAGCTGCGGACCGGGCCGCTCTGGATGCGGCTGCAGTGGATCGACGGGCTGGTGGCGCCCGCCTTCATCTTCTCCGCCGGATTCTCCCTGGCGCTGGTGCAGGTGCGCGGGGCCGCCTCTGGAGCGCGCTGGCCGCGCGTGCGCAAGACCCTGCGCCGGCTGGGCGAAGTCCTGCTGGTCGCCACGCTGGTGAACTGGATGTGGTTTCCGCTGCTCCGCGAGCCGCGGTGGATCTTCCGCGTCGACATCCTCCACTGCATCGGGCTGTCCCTGCTGATCGCGTTGCCGATCCTGGTGGCGCTGGCGCCCCGGCCCCTGGTGCTGCGTTGGGTGGCGCTCGGCCTGGCGGCAGTCGCCTTCGGCGCTTCACCGCTGGCGGAAGGCGTGCGCGGGCCGCTCGCCTCGCTCGCCAACGGGAGCACCGGTTCGGTCTTTCCGCTGCTCCCCTGGGCCGGCTACGTGTACCTGGGCGCCTCGGCCGGCGCGACCGCTGCTGCGGGCGACGTGCGCGCGCTGGCGCGCTGGGTCGCGGGGCTGCTCGCCCTGGGCATCGCGCTCTGGCTCCTTACGCCACAGCTCACGGCTGTCTATCCGCCGCACGAGTTCTGGGTGACCAACCCCGCGAACCATGCGCGGCGATGGACCCAGGTCTGCGCGGTCGTCCTGGTGCTGATGGCGGCGGAGCTTTCGCAGGGGCGGTGGCGCACCTCGGCCCCGGTGCGTTTCGTCGAGGTCTTCGGCACTTCGTCGCTGGCCGGCTACTTCTTCCACCAGATGCTGCTCTACAAGCAGATCGGCGGGTTCTCCTTCGACGCGCTGTGGGGCAAGCGCTGCGATTGGACGCAGTACGCGCTGCTCACCGCGCTCCTCATCGCCTGCACGTTCGTGCTCACCTGGGCGACGGATCGCGTCTACCGGCGCGCCTGGGCGGGGTTCGGCGCGCCGGTCGCACAGAAGCCTTCGAATGCCTAGCCGGCGGCCGTAACGCATTCCAGAGCGTCCGCGCTGTGAAAAGCGTAGCGGCGCCGAATACGGCGGCGGCTAGTAGGTGGCCTGGCTCTGGGGTGGCCGCTGCCCTCCGGGAGGCATGTTCTTCGCCGCGAATTCCTGGGCGGCCTTCTTCATCTCCTCCGGGCTCAGGTCCTTGACGTGCGTCGCGATGCCCCACACCTGGCCGAACGGGTCGATCACGACGCCGTAACGATCACCCCAGAACATGTCGGCGAGCGGCATGCCGACGCGCGCGCCGGCCTGCACCGCTGCCTGGAACACGGCATCGCAGTCGGACACGTAGAGCTGGGTCACCCCCGTCGGTTTGTGCGTGGGCGAGGGCGCGGTGGTGGGGCCCTGGGGCATCTCGTCGCTGAGGAACAAGACCGAGTCTCCGATGCGGATCTCCGCGTGCCAGATCCCCCGGCCGTCCGGGCCGGGCATGCGCATCAACTCCTGCGCGCCGAAGGCCTGCTTGTAGAAGTCGATGGCCCTCGCCGTCTCGCGGAGCGTCAGCTGCGGAGTGACGGTGTGCATTCCGGACGGCGCTCCGGGCGGCGCCTTGGGCGCGGCTGCGCGAGCCGAGCGTCCTGCGCCGCGCCGGCGGGCGGTGGATTTGCGCGCGGATGCCTTGCGACGGGCCGGCTTCTTCGAAGTCTTCTTCTTCGCCATGGAGTCCTCCCCCGGAATGGCCTCCCGAAACCACGCCGGGGGCCCGGCGTCAACGGCACTCTACAATCTGTAGATTGCAGCCTGGCCGGGGGGCCGAGCCCCGCCCCGGGCGCCCTGGGAAGGCGCCTCCGGCAGGCTGAGCGATCCGGCACGCAACTTGAAAGCCATCTTCTCCGGGAACAGCTTCCGGAGGAAGACATGACGCGCTTGGGAATGGTGGTGTTGGGAATCACGGCGGCGGCTGCCGCGATCGCCATCGCCGCGGGGGTCGCGACGGGTCCGTCACAGCAGGCCGTGCCGGTCGAGCTGACGCCGGCGCAGATGGCCGAGCTGCGCACCTCGCCCGCGCCCGCGAAGATGGGCGTGGCCTCGCAGCCCATCGACGACGACGAGGACGGCGGAGCACAGGCGATGCCGCCGGACGGCGACGGCGAAGACGGCCCCGGCTCGTAGCCAGTCGCCGCCGATAGGGCGGCGCTGCCGCGCTCAGGGGCAGGACGGGAGAACGATGCCCGGGGGCGCCACCGTGCCGGCCAGGTTCCGGCTCCAGCAGTTGCCCTCGCCCGTCCCGGTCCAGACCAGATCACCCGCCAGCTCCGGCGGCAGGCGGGCAGTGTCCGGGTGACGCCCGTTGCCGAACACCACGTTGCCGGTGATCCGGTTGCCGTCGGGCAGCGGGCTCGGTTCGATGTCGAGCCTGGCGCAGGACTTCGCGTCGAGCTGTGCCGCGGTGCAGAAGTCGGTCAGCGCGATGCCGAGCGAGTCGTTGCCGACCACCACGTTCCGGCGGATGAGGTTCCGCTGCACCGAGACCGCGATGATGCCCGTGCCCGCCGGGACGAGGCAGACGTCGCCGCTGGTGCAGACGTTCCGCATGTTGTTCGCGGCCGAGACGTTGTCCTCGATGACGTTGTCCTCGTTCACATGGACGTCCAGCCCGGGAAGCGCGAAGGTGAGGATCCCGCCGGTGTTGCCGGTGGCGAGGTTGCGCCGCACGGTGACGCCCGAGCTGTTCTCCACCTCGAACCCGCTTACGTTCGCCTGCGCCACGTTGGCCTCGACCAGCACGTCGCGCGACTGCCCGACGTAGATTCCGGTGTCCTTGGCGCCGGAAGCGTGGTTGCCGGCGACGTGACCCCCGACCACGTGCGAAGGGAAGATCCCGTATTGCTCGTTGTTCACCGCCGTGTTCCCCTCGACCGCGATCCCTTCGACGCAAAGGAAGAAGATGCCGTCGTCGGAGAACCCGCGGACGGTGAACCCTCGCACCGTCGCGCCCTGCAGCCGTTTCGACTTGTCGCTGCCGAGGCATGCGGTGGGGTCGGGGCTGGCGGGCGAGAACGCGATCCCGTCGTTCTGGCCTCCCGGGTTCAGCAGCGTGGCGCCTCCCGGCGCGACCAGGCTGATCCGGTCCTTGGTCACCGAGACGGCGCAGATCTCCGGTTTTTCCAGCGTGCTGTAAGGGCAGGGCCGGCCCTGCTCGCGATAGGTTCCGGGACGGACGGTCACCGTGTCCCCGGGCCGTGCGCGGTCGACGGCCGCCTGGATGGATTCGCCTCGATGGACCACCAAGTTGGCTGCCGCAGCCGGAAGCGATGCGACTACGCACAGGGCCAGAGCGCGCATGGGAATCCCCCTTCTTCCGCCGCCTCTGTAGGCACGCGGACGGCCGGCTGTCCAGACGCGCCGCTTCTGGCGCAGGCGCCGCGCGCCGCGCTAGGCTGCGTGCCGTGCAGAGGGTCTACCTGGTCCGCCATGGGATCGCCGGCGATCCAGACGAATGGAAAGGCCCGGACGACTCGAGGCCGCTGAACGCCAACGGGCGGCGCCGGTTCCGCGAGACGGCGCGCGCTTTCGCCAAGCTGGGCGACCGCGTCGATCTGCTCTGCACCAGCCCGCTCGTGCGTGCGGTGCAGACGGCCGAGATACTGGCCGGAGCGCTCGAGCTCGAGGACGTGGCGGTGCTCGAGGAGCTCCGTCCCGAGGTGCCGGTGCAACGGCTGCTCGAGCGCGTCGCCGAGCTCGGCGCGAAGCGGATCGCCTTGGTGGGACACGATCCCCAGCTGAGCGGAGCCGCGGCGGCCTTGGGCGGCGTCGAACCGGCGCGCGTCGAGTTCCCCAAGGGCGCCATCGTGCGGTTCGACGTGGACGATCCCGCCGGACGCAAGGCGGAGCCGCGCTGGTGGCTGGAGCCGGGCGAGAAGAAGCCCCACGACGGCTTGCCGGTGAAATGACGCCCTGAATGACCTCGCCGGGCGAGCTGCCGCGCGTCGTGCGCCGGACCCCGAGCCGCGCGCAGGCCGAGGAGTGGGCGTACGTGCTCACCGCGGTCGGCATCCTGCACGAGCTGCGCGACGAGCCCGGCGGAACGTCCATCGCCGTGCTGCCCGAGGATGCCGCCGCCGCGGAGGCGGCGCTGGCCGCCCACGAGGCGGAGAGATCGCGCCCGGCTGCCCGGCCCGAGCCGGAGTACGGACGCAGCTATCTCTGGCTGGCGTACGCTATTCTGCTCGGCTCGTTCCACCTCACCACCGGCCCCCGCGACGAACACGTGGTCTGGTTCGCGCGGGGCAGCGCCGACGCCGAGGCGTTCCTGCGCGGCGAGTGGTGGCGCGCCGCCACCGCGCTGACGCTTCACGCCGACTACGCGCACGCCGCCGGGAACCTCGTGGTGGGCGCGGTGCTCCTCTGGGCCCTCGCCCGGCGGATCGGCCCTGCCGCGGCCGCCTGGATCGCCCTGGTCGGAGGCGTCCTGGGCAACGCGCTGACCGCGCTGGCCGTGCGTCGCGGATACACCTCGGTCGGCGCCTCCACGGCGGTGTTCGCCGCGCTGGGAGCTGTAGCCCTGCTGCAGGCGGTGGCTCGCCGCCGGGCGGCGCTGCTCGCGTTGGGCGCCGGCTCGGCGCTCCTGGGGCTGCTCGGGACGGGCCAGAACGCCGACCTGTTCGCGCACCTCTTCGGTTTCGCCGCCGGCGGCGCCCTCGGCTCGGCGGCGGGGCCGCTGGCGCGTCACCCACCTCGCCGCACCGTCTTGCAACCGCTGCTTGCGCTGGCGGCGCTGGCCGCCCTCACGGCGTGCTGGAAGCTCGCCCTGCGGGCCTGACGAGCTCAGGGAATACGGACGGGTCACCCTGAAAGCACGCCGGGAAGACTCGGGAGTTCGTGCGCCTTCGCGCGCGCCCGTTCCATGAACTCGCGCCCGTACATCTTCTCCGCGGCGTGCTGATTATGCGCACGGCAGAGCAACCGGATGCGGTCGACCTGGTGGACACGCGTTCGCGCGTAGCCGTCCAAGTGATCGAATTCCAGACCACCGGTTTCGGGGCATCGATGGCCACGGTCTTCGGTAAAGGTGCAGCGGCCGCCGTCGCGCTCGAAGACCGCACGCTGGATCGCGGCGGGAACGTGGCGCGAAGAGGATGCGGGGCTCTCTTTGTTCGGGACCTGCCGCGCCTTCCGGCCCTGTGCAAAACGCTGCTTCTTCAGATGCGCGATCATCAAGTCGAGCGACTTCTCGAAGATGGTCCCCACATCTCCGTCGGGAATCCGGTGCCGGAGCAAGTCCTGCACCTGGCGGAGCTTGTCGCGGCATGCGCGGGTCCCCGTGAACTGGAACTTGTAGGAGTCCTCGGCGAGCGGGGCAATCGCGTCACGCCGCTCAGCGCGGACGGGCGAGGGTGGCGGCACGGTAGCGGGAGCGGGCGGCTCCGCTGGCGACATCGTCGGGGCAGCGCCGAACGGAAGGGCAAGTGGCGCCTCGGGCGGCGCTTCGGGGCGGCCGGAAAGCTTGCGCACGACAGTCGCAACCGGCGGTTGGGGCGAAAGACGCGCAACCAGCTCTTCGATCTCCCGCTTGGACTTGCTAGCCGCCTCCGCCAGTACGTTGCCGTGGTTTTCAATCGTCAGGTGCGGCGCGAGCACTCGCAATCCGGCCAGGTGCACCCGCCCGGACCGCACCGCGTCCAGGATCCCCGGCATGCGCCGTGCCGCCCGGGCAACCATGATCCGGTTGTAGGCGACGTCCTCGGAGAACCCCAGCTCGCCCACGCAGAAAGCGAACATCGAAGGGAAGCC
>WNFF01000652.1_pt1 | contig 27010 bp, 26 predicted proteins | sample 5400441 | NCBI WGS metagenome assembly WNFF01 (sample SAMN13153345, study PRJNA577476) | soil metagenome | isolation source: 120 cm saprolite under Douglas fir tree site 2 hole 3 replicate 1 | place: USA:California | collected 2015-04-18
TTGCGGCGGTCGTTCTTTATCCGGGCCTTGCGCAGCCCGAACGGGGCTTCATGCTAGTGGCCACTCGCCAGACTCCCCACGCAGTTCTCGGAATTTTGCTCGCCGGATTTATGGCCGCCTTCATGTCCACCGTGGCCACCCAGCTCAACTGGGGCAGTTCTTACTTGATCGAGGATTTCTACCGGCGTTTCTTGAAGAAAGAAGGAAGCGAAGCCCATTATGTGAACGTTTCACGCTTGGCCACGGCATTTCTCGTGTTGGCGGCGGCCGCCGTCGCTTGGCAACTCACATCCGTCTCGGCGGGGTGGAAAATTGTGCTCGAATTGGGAGCAGGAACCGGTGGCGTCTACTTGCTGCGTTGGTACTGGTGGCGTGTGAACGCGTGGAGCGAAATCTCCGCCATGGTCGCGGCGCTTGTAACAACGCTCGCGCTGCATTCCAGCGCCCTGTGGACCGGCATTGCCGGAAGGCCGCAACCCTTCAGCGGTTCCGACCCCGTCATCTTCGCAAAGACAACCCTTTGCACCACGGGAATCACCACGCTGGTGTGGGTCGCCGTCACCCTTTTCACCGCGGCCGAGCCCAACGACAAGCTCGCCAAGTTAGCTGGCGATGTCCCGGTCACGCGCGATCTGGGCAGAAACCTGATGAACTGGCTGCTGGGCTGCGTCCTCATTTATTCGGCTCTCTTCTCGATTGGTGAGTTGTGCTTTGGCAGGTACCTGCCGGGTCTCCTGCTTGCTGTCGTGGCGATTGCCTGCGGGCTCGCGATCTCGCGGCTGATGCCCAAGCCAGCAGAGTGGCAAGCCAACTGAAATGGCGGTCACGGCGCAGCCGGTCCGTTCCGGCACGCATCACGCCGTGCTTGCCGGTTTTCTTGGATGGACCCTCGACGCATTCGATTTCTTCATCGTCGTTTTTCTCTTCGATACTCTCGCGCATCAGTTTGGCGTGACCAAGAAAGAAATCGTCCTCACCACGACTGCCACGCTGGCCATGCGTCCCTTGGGTGCACTTCTCTTCGGCCTGCTTGCTGACCGCTACGGGCGGCGCATCCCGCTGATGGCCAATGTGATCTATTTTTCGGCCATCGAGCTTTTGTGCGGGTTTTCACCCAACTTCACAGTGTTTATCATCCTGCGCGCGCTGTTCGGAATCGGCATGGGCGGCGAGTGGGGTGTAGGCGCGTCGCTCGCGATGGAAGCTGCGCCGGTGCGCTGGCGCGGCATCCTGAGCGGAATCTTGCAAAGCGGTTATTCGATCGGATATCTGCTGGCCGCGATGGCCGCAAGATTTCTCCTGCCCGTGTGGGGATGGCGCCCGATGTTTTGGATTGGCGCGCTACCCGCGCTACTCGCGCTTTATATCCGGACGAAAGTGCCGGAATCGGAAGCCTGGAAGCAACATCGCGCCGAGAGCACGGGGCAGGTCCTGCACATCGTTGCAGGAGAGTGGAAGCGCTTCGCTTATCTTGTGGTGCTCATGACCTTCATGATGTTTCTCTCGCACGGAACGCAGGATCTTTATCCGGACTTTCTGAAAGAAGTACACAAAATCTCCGCGGCGATGGTGGCGAATATCGCGATGATTTATAACCTAGGGGCCGTGGCGGGCGCGATTATCTTTGGACATATCTCGCAGGTAACGGGACGCCGCAAAGGCATGATCGCCGCTTTGGGATTGTCGCTGTTGATGATTCCGGTGTGGGCATTTGGCGGGGGCCTCGTGGTAATTATCACCGCATCATTCTTGATGCAGGCGGGCGTGCAAGGCGCCTGGGGCGTGATCCCCGTACACTTGAATGAGCTTTCCGCGGACGCCGCGCGTGGCGTAATGCCGGGGATGGCCTATCAGCTCGGGATTTTGCTCGCCGCACCAACAAATTCCATTCAGTATGCGCTTCATGTGCGTTTCGGCTATCAGCGGGCCATCGCAGGCTTCGAAGTGGTGACGATTCTGACGCTCGCGGCCCTGCTCTGGCGCGGCTCCGAAGCGCATAGCCGGAGTTTCATGCGTGGCCCCCAGGCGCCCGCAGGCGAATCCTCAGCCTGATTTTGTTTGCATGATTCTGGATTTGATCGAACGGCATTCGGATGCAATTCTTGTGCAAAAAGCCAACTCTCGCGGCGGCTGGATGCTCGAAGCAAGCTTGTGGTAATATTTATTTACTGTGCGCCTGTAGCTCAGTTGGATAGAGCGTCTGGCTACGAACCAGAAGGTCGGGAGTTCGAGTCCCCCCAGGCGCACCATTTTCTCAACAAAAACGATGTTTTCTGAGTTCCGTGTACGAGCGAGTGGATTTTGGTTCTACCTTTGTTCTACCTTTTCCAGGACGGAATTTTTCCGGGCCTCTATTTCTCTTCGGTGCTACCTTTTTTGTGCGCTCTAAAGAGGAGGAACCCATGCGTTGCGAGTATCCCGGTTGCAAGCTAGAAAGTACCCGACCTTTCAATCCGCGGGGTATCGTTGATGTGCGGGTGTGCGAAACACATTTTCAAAAACTCCTGAACCTCGCGGCAGAAACAGAGACCACGGTTAAGAGGGCAGATCAAGAAGTGAAAGCAGACACAACGGAGTGGACAACGCAGTGGGCATCGTTCACTGAAACATGGCTTCGCGAACGGAATCTCACGGGGTCCGAATTGACTCCTGCCCAACGCGTCGATTATGACGAAGCATACGAGAAAGAACTGGCCCGCTGGGTTGCCGAAAAGCGCGCAAACTTTTAGGCCATTGCTCGGTCGAGTTTTTCTCGACAGCGCCGTTCACCAGCGCATCGAAGGCCGCGAGCACTTTTTCCCGGTGGGCGATCATCCGCTCAAGGCTCGATGCGACTCTCGGATTCCGTTCTTTCCAGCGGTTCATGTCCTCCATCTGCGACGCGCTAATTGCGATATCACTGCGCAACGTCGCATGGTCACTGACTCCGCGCTGGAGCATCTTGAAAAATTCCTTCGCTTCGTTCGCCGCACTCCCGCAATGCCAGAGGTCGGCGTGCAACGGCAAGTCTGACTCTAGCTCTCGGTGCGCTTCGGCTCTGCGCGCTTCCTCCCAGGCGAGGTCCTCTTTGGGAGCAAATTTCAGGACTGGCAGCGCGGGACCAGGTCGCTGCTGCGCGCGAAGATGGTTCCAGCGGCCTTCTTGTTTCATCCTCAGGAAATAGCTGGTTGCGGAAGTCTGCGGCGACGTGGCCATGGTGTAGAATCCTCTCCGCAAGCAACCGCATCAGCACTCCGAATCATCGCGCTCTGTTTCCCCCGAGACAGAGCGCGATCCCTTCCTAGTTACTTTCCGTGACCGCGAATGCGCCACAGCGCGTCGTTGAAACCCCGCTGAAATTTTTGTTGGTGTTCCCGGTCCGGATAGGTGAACGACGCCAATTTGCTGCGGGCGATCCCCGGCGCGTTAATGACGCGCGGTTGCCATCCGCAACTCGCACAGCGCAACACGTTTTGACAAACTTCGCGCATGGCTCCTGGTGCATTACACGTCGGACAATCCCCGCCGCGCTCGCTGTGCGGCTGCGGCTCGATCCTGACTGCCGCTACCGGTTTATTCTCTTCGGCCCACACGCCTTCCCAGTAGCGGCGCAGGCCGTCGAGAGCAAGCTTGCCCCGTTCCACAATCGTCGCGAAGGGGTCACCGTTCATACAAGCACGCCTCTTCCTTTCCCGACGTGAGCGGCCATCCATTCGCTGTCTGCGAACTGCGAGCGAGATACGCCCGTGACCTGAAACGGCTGCGACTGAAATCCACATTGCCGACACTTCATGCTGTCGCCGCCGCCTACAGGCGCGTAGAGCGGTGAAGAGCAGCGCGGACAGCATCCGGCAGGGATAGTCATGGCCCGCTCGGGGATGCGCGCTGGGACCGGCTCCGGCTCGGGCGTTGGCGTCTCTCGGGGCTTCTCGATCGGAAGCGGCTCGGGCTGAGGGAATGTCGCCGCTGGCGACTGCACCCCTTCACCGAGCGCCCAGCGAATTAGGGCCGCGCGCAGACTATAGTTTTGCTGCTCCATGCTTTTTTGTCACGAGTCGCGCCAACTCCGCCGCCGCGCGGACGACCTGCATGTCCGGCTCGTTATGAATGATGCCGAGCAGGTCATCGAAGAGTTTGGCCATCTCCGGCGCTTTGATTTTGTAAAGCGGCGGATCTTCAACGACGCGAATAACGACTTCCGTTTTCCGGTGCGCGTTCAGCTCCATGTCGATGAATTGCGGTGCGCGGCCCTGGACGCGGTCGCCAATTTCTTTCGCAGCGGCGACGTCGCCACAGAGCGCATTCCGCGTGAGGACCGCTGCGATTCCCTCCGCGATCGTGGAGTCGAGTGGAATGCCTAGCGCCACGGCGGTCTCGCGGTCGAGCTGTCGGTCGAGCTGGTCGCGATAGGCCGACGTCAGCACCGCGTACGACGGTCGCCCATTCGGATTCCCCGACTGACCTGGCTGGAACCGCGTCGCTTTGCCCGCTTCCACGATCGGAACGATGGCCGTAGAGCGTGACTGGTCTCTGCCTGGTATCAGGCGTGTTTCACGCGGCCGTTTGTGTCTTGACCTCGTCATTTGTGCATCTCGGTTCCACCAGGGTTAAACCTGGGCCATCACAGCTCGAGTTGTTGGCCGCAATTCGGGGGATTCGCGGTCCTGGCCGTGTGGTTTGTGACCACAAGAACGGCTATTTCTGCGTCCACTGTCCGTTTGGATTCGCAGCGTTGGCGACGCCGGTCTTGAGATACCAGGCGCCGTTCAGGTAGTCGAGATAGATGCTGGCTAGCGCGCAGTTCTGAACGTTCGCAGTGGTAGTATCGACTGTCTGCGATGCGGGACTGCCAGCGCCGTACAGGATGCAGACGGCCGGCGAACCGACCGGACCCGGACTTCCGAGAATCTCACCATTGATTGCCACGTTAGGTCCTTTCCAAAGAAAGATTTTTTCTGTGCGACGGAAAGAGCCAGACTTCCCGGCTGGTTAGCCTAGCTCCCCGGTCCACACTGGAAGGCCAGCGTGCCGCCGCTTTGCTCTGCGGGACTTATTTCACAGAGTCAAACTTCGCGCGTCACGAGCTTCCGGAACTGCTCAGGCACCTTGGCGATCGCTTCCGCGTTCGGGTCGTTGGGATCGTAGCCGCCAGGTCGCGGCACGAGTGTCAAATGTTCGCGGCTTCCGTTGTCGGGGATTGCGCCATGCACGCCATCATCGACAGCTCTGGTGAATCGTTCGCGGTTGGACAAGACTTTGGCAGGGCCTTCCAAATCGCCAGTGTGCACGCCGCCGTGTCCGCCGCGATTGGTCTCGTGCGTGGGCACGTCGATGTTGGTGGTGGAAACTTCCATCGCCTTTTCAACATGGAAATCGGCTTGCGCGGAGCAAGCGTCCGCCATTTTGCCGTGACACTTCCCCATGATGTCGTGGTGGGTTTTTTCCGCTCCATCGGGTAGCGATTCGGTGCGAGCCGTGTGCTCTTCCGCAATGCTCTTGTGGATGCCGCAGCATCGCGCGAAGTGTTTCGCCAGCCCGCTGTGAAGATCGACTAGGTGTTTTCGCATCTCTTGATTCCTTTCTCGAAAGAATTTCTTTGACCGGGATCTGCGTGACTCTTACGCTGCGATCGCGCCGAGCGCCTTCTCGACGTAGAAAGCAACGAGCCCCATGTCGAGCGCCCTCGCAGCTTTCGTCAGCTCCTCCCCGTCCTCATCGCACAAAAGAGGGAGAGCTTTCGCGATCATGGCTTCCAACCGGTCGGTGAGGCCGACACCGGCCTGGCCAGCGTGCCGTTTGTAATAATCGGCGAGCATCAAGGCGTGTCTGGCTTCGTTGGTTGTGACGCCGCGCTCTTCGACGTATCTTTTTGCCAGTGACGCGGACGTCGCGCTCTTCGATATCGACAGAGAACGAACGAACGTCGGCGTCGGCAAGCCCAGCGCGTTCGCGGTCAGCAGGTCCGTCATGTCCGCGAAGTCGGGCTGCCGTTCGTTGAACGCAGCACGGATTTCGGGCGTTGGCTGTCTGTTCTTTTCAGCTGCTGCCTTCGCGAAGTCTATCGGGTCATCCTGTTCGCGAAAGAGATGACGAAATTCTGCGGGAATGTTACTCAGGTCCATGTGGTTCACTTCCTTTCTTTCTGTAGTGGAGGGTCATCCACTACGGTCAAAACTCAAGCGAGCACTGATTACAATGCGCGCGGTTGTTGAGGCGGATCGTCGCTGTGCTTCCGCATGACGGACATGGGCCTGGCTGTGGCGGCGGCGTATTGAAGTGCGCGCCGCAGTTTTCACATCGCGCACGGGTGTCAGCGGCCGAGACCTTTTCACTTTTGCAGTTCGGGCAGGTGACCGTCGCTGTTGGCATCTAGAGTCCCTCCGCGTAGGAACGCAACGCTTTTTGGAATACATCGTGGGCCGCGCTGATTTCTTCTAGCAGCCGTTGGCGATGCGCCCACAAATAATCTGCATTCAAGGTATCTGCGTCGCGCCAGTGAACCCTCAACCCGGTCGGGGTCATGCAAAAATGTTCGGCCTGAAAAGTTTTGAGAACTTCCTGGGCTGCCGACAGTTCCTGGTTCGCAGCTTTCACGGCTTTCAATCGTTCCGCTACGAAGTCTGGGACCGTTGTTGTGGCCATCGCTTCCTCCAAAAACGGCCTCGCGGTAGCGCATGGGTAAAACCTGCAAGAGCCGCGCACCGCAAAAGCCCATTTGTCGCTACTTCTGTGCCATGGACCGTGTGGCTGACAGCCACAGGACCGTTTTTTCGGCGAGGAAAGCGTGACGCTGAATTACTCCGTGCGACACGCTTCCCTCACCCATCGCCCTCTGCATGCCGCCAAAGTGTCTCGGCACGCACATGGGATCGCGGTTTGATGGGCCGTGTCCCGGTCACAGGTTTGGACCGGCGCCACCGCAGAGCCGCGTTGCCTTCGGCTTCTCCGCACCGAAGAAACTTTTTCATGCTTCACCGCCCAATAAGGAGGCGAGCTTTGGATCCGGCTGGTCGCTGTACGCAGTGAAGTCGAAGTCCGGCATCCATTTGTCCCGCAAGCAAATCCGCCGGTTCGCCGCCCACAACACATCGGCCCGCTCTTCCTCATCGAGGAAGAAGTTTTCAATGGCCCTGTCGAGATAGTTCGTGGAGACGATAGCTCGACGGCTTCGTTCGAGGATCCGCTCGATCGCGATCTCGACCATCACGTATTCAAGTCCCGTGAGTTTGGCCTTCCACTTTCGCAGAGTAGTTTCGACCAAATTGTCCAGGCGCTCGGCGTATCTCTCCTGCGGTGTTGCTTCCGTTGTTGTTTTGGGAAAAGCGCGAGAAGAATCATCGTCGGGTTTTGGATTCGGCGCAGCCTGGTGATGATGATTGCGCGCTTCACTTCCTGAAACACTTCCACATCCAAAACCCGAAACACCGCTCCGAACGCCGGCACCTGGGTGGGTTTGACTTCTTTGTGGGCCTGATTCTTCTACGGTAGGAAAATCAGGCTTTAGAAGAATCCTTGAGTTTTTGACGTTTTTCGGGACAATCGCCTGGCGATAGACGAAATAGGTGGCGCGGCCTAGCACGTTGCGCCTCTGGCCGTCCCCACCCGTAGGAATAGTGCGGCGCGGCCGGTCGCAGCCCGCCAGTCCTGCAGCTACCAATTCCTTGTACCACATGCGCCAGCAATCGCGGCCGATCTCCGCCTCGCGGCAGATGTACCGCCAGTCGAGAGGATGCCCGTTGACGATTAGCTTGCCGGTCTTGCCGTCGCCCAGGGCTCGCATCGTGCCGTACAGGCGACGCGCACCTTTGCTGAGCAGCTCGTGGCGACGCATGAGGGCGCCGTCGATATCGACGATGAAAGATTTTCTGTGTCTGTTTTTGAACCGTTCGAACCGCGAGCGCGATGCTGTGGCAGAATTTTTCTGCGCCATCCCGGTCATACACACGTCCAACAGTGCGGTGCCTTACCAAGCGCACCGGCACCTCTCTTCGCATCCAACCGCAACCACGACCGGGAGCGGGCGGAAAACTTTTAGTTCTACCTGGGTAGAACGGGCCAAGATGCTGGCCCCAATATCAAACAAACAACCGCAATTCGTTGCGCGACCCTCTGGCTCATTCCCACACGCTCACCTACGAGAACGGAGACGGCGCCGGTGATTCCGCGCTTGCCCCGGCGTCCGGACGTTCGAAGCGATGAACTCTTCCAGGTCTGACAGGCGGTAGCGAATCGCCCGACCCACCGGAACGTACTTCGTGCCACGGCCATGACACCGCCAAACGTGCAGAGTGCCAGTGTTCTTGAGTCCAAGGAATTTGATCGCCTGCTTGGCGCTGAGAAGGGGCGATGCGGTCGTGCTCATGTTTAACACCTCTTACGCAGAGGAAGTTAAACACAAACTCAAACGGACGATTGTGCTAAAGATTGTTGGAGTTGTAGCACACTTCTCGCGGGGTCAGAGGATGGGATGCGACCCGTTGCCGCTGGCTGCCTTTTCGCAGCGTGCGCGGACTGCGCCTCCGGACAAATTGAGCAACTTCCCCACCTGTTTCCACGCAGCACGCTTTGACAACTCCCTCTTCGACAAGTCATTGAAAGAGTAGAGGCACACAGAATCGAAAATGCGCTCCTGCTGCGCGGTGCGTTTTCTCTTGCCGGCGAGGCGCTTTCGGAGGTCGGCGAGGATGCAGTCCGATGCCCAGAGCGGAGTCGGTATTCCGATATCGCTGCAAAACTGGAGTGCACGGTAAACCGCAAACGGATTTCCGCGATCATGGCCTGCCTTCATGTTCTCAAGGCGCTCTCTGACGCTGCGTTTCCAATCTGCGGCGCGCTTTTTCGCACCAGGTTGACGTGCCAGGCGTTTGAGCAAGCGCGGCGCTGTCTGTCTGCCGAGCCGACTCATCTCCAGCGTCATGTGTTCCAAGTCGGCTGGCTTCGCGCCCTTGAAAAACTCAGCCCTCATCGAGCCACCGCCGTTAGAAATTTCGGCTTGCGTTCCGCGAGCTTCAATCGCTTCCTGGCTTTCTTGGTCAACTCCTGCATCTTGGCCTGGCCGGATTCCCTGGCACCGCGCACCGACTCATCCAGCAGGTGGGCGTACACTTCGGTGCTCTGCAAACTTTTGTGCCCGAGCGCGCTTTTGATCTGCTGCAACGGCACGCCGGCAATGGCAAGGTAGGAACCGTGGGTCCGCCGTAGGTCGTGCAGGTGCACGTCGGGGAATCCCGCACGCTTTCTGAAAGCGTTCCACGGTTTCTTGAGGTCGATGAGATGCCCGCTTGCGCCGATGCCGGGAAAAACAAACTCTTCGCCTTCCGGAATCAGCGCGCGGCGTCTCTTCAATGTTTCAAGCGCCGCGGGGAGTAGTTGAACGTCGTAAGACTCCCCGTTTTTCGAGAAGGGTATGCACCACGTCAACCTTTCCCACTGGATGTCGGGCCATCGTGCCGAGAAAATATTGCTGCGACGCACGCCGGTCGAAAGGGCCAGCGTCAAAAAGTCTTTCAGGTCTCGATGCTTTTCGTTCTTGAGCGCATCGTCAAACCAGACCACTTCATCCGGCTGCAAGAATCGCTTCCTCTGCTTCTCTTCGAAGCTGCCAACATCTTTCGCGGGATTCGGCGTGCTCCAAAAGCGAACTTTCCCGTCTTTGGTTTGAGCGGACCAGTTGAAGAGACACCGGGCGACTTCGACGCACCTGTTCGCCATGTACCGGTGCTCCCCGCACGCATTCTTCACCGCGAGCACGTCCTCGACGGTGATCTTATCGAGTCTTTTGTCGAGCCACGCGCCGAAATACTTTTTGACCTGCCAGCGCAAGTGGGCTTCGGCTTTCACCGGGTTGTTGGCCTCTTCCCGTACATGGTTAACGATGTACGCTTCGACCAGTTCACGGAAGACCGGCACCCTTGCAGGCGCGCTCCGTTCCACCTTTGCGAGCGGGTCCGGGCCTTTGTAGCCGTTCATCCGCCATGTAGCCAGAGCGGAATTGAGTTCTTCCGCTTTCGCGCGTGCCCCCTCTATGGTGATGTCCTCCACGTCGGCCAGGTGCGTCCGTCGTGGGACACACGCGCCCTTCGTAGGGTCGAAGGCTTTTGCCAGATGGAAAAAACATTTCTTCCCTGAGGGATGAACCACGACGAAGAGGTGCCGCGCGCCGGCGTCGGGTTCGTTGTAACGCTTCTCTTTCGGAGCGAGGCTTTCGATCATCCTCTGGGTGAAAGAACGTTTGGTTTTTTTTGTGGTTTTGGTGCTACCCATGTTCTCCCTTTCAAGGTAAAACCTGGTAAAACTTGCTAATCTCAACAGCACAGCCGCGACGCCACTTTAGCCTAAGTCAATGATTTTATACAAGTTATTAAGGGGAGTTAAGCAGGACAGAGGGCAGGATGTATGCCTACGAACCAGAAGGTCGGGAGTTCGAGTCCCCCCAGGCGCACCACTTTCCTCCGTTTGCTTTCCATCACATCGCTCGATTCGCTGGAGACCTTTGGCGGCGCCGGCGTCGTACACATTCCGCACTTGCAGAAGCTCCTCCGCTATATCTGTGAACGCGGTTTCGAACATCACGTGGCCGCAAACTTTTCTTCCGTCGCGTCAGCCGTCCATGAAGCCACCAGCCGCTACTTGGGCTGAGACATGTACCGGCACCGGCCCTGACCCGCAGCGCCCGTTAAAAGCTCAATCGCAGCGACATCTGAATCTGTCGCGGGCTGCCGATGGTCTTGTTCACGATCCCTAGGCCACTCGCCGTGGGCGAGGAATAAAGACTCGAACCATAGACCGGAAAATCGTTGAAAAACAGGTTTTGCGACACGTTGTCGACGGGGATGTCGAAGCTCGCCGTGTTGGTGAGGTTGAAGACGTCGAAGCTAAACTTCAGGGAAGCCCTCTCGGTGAGTTGCGTGAGCTTCACCACAGAGAGGTCCGTCCGCTTTTGCCAGGCTTGGCGGAAGATATTGCGCTGGCCGGTAGTGAAGTTAGTTTCATACGTATCGCCGGCAGGAATCGCTCCGCCTAGATCGCCCGGGCTGAGGAGCGGCAAGGTGAAACAAGCAGCATTCAGCGCGGGCGCGCCCGGTGTAGCTCCACTAGCCCCTGTCAAAGCCTTCGAGGGTGTGCAGGAACCGAGCGGCACGACCGGATTGGTGATGCCGTCAGACGTGCCGTAGAAGATGCTGCCCACCGCACCGGAGTAGTCGACCACGCTGTAGGGCTGGCCGCTCTGGATGATGGCAAGACCTTCGATGGCCCAGCCATCTGCGAATCTGCCCTTGAGCGATGTTAGTTCAAAAAATTTGGGAAGCTGGTAGAGATAGGTGAAGTTAAGAACGTGTTTGCGGTCGAAGTCTGATAAGCCATAGCCACTGCGAAGATTAAGGGGATTGCTTCCGTTATAGAACAGGCCCATGCCGCTTTGCTCATCGGTGGAATGCGAGAAGGTATAGGAGAACCCGACTTGCAGCCCGTGGCTCAAGCGTTTTTCGACGTGCGCCTGCAGCGCATTGTAAGCCGAGATGCCCGCCGCCGTGTAGGACTCGGACTCCGATGAGTAGCCGATATAGGGAACGCGGAGGTCCACGTTGCCGCCCTCATACGTGGCGATCATGGAAGTGTTATCGGGAAGGCCCATGAATTGGCAATTGCTCGTAGATGCCGGAGCACCGCTCAAATCGCAGCCTGGGCCGTAGTTGGTGCAGGCAGCCACTGCAGCGGCGCCGGCGGCTCCTGAAGGATTACAGCCAGGAGGTGCCAGAATGTTGTAACCATACGTGTAATTCTGACCGTGAATGGGGTGGCTGGGTGTCGCGATCCCTGCCTGGTTGAACGGAATGGGAATGACTTCATGGCGGCCGAGGTTGCCAACGTAGCCTACCTCGATCAACAGGTCGTTTCGCGGCTGCCATTGGATATCAAGGATTTGATTGAAGGTGTAAGGGAGTTTATTTTTCCGATTGTAATCCGCAAAAGCGAAAAGCTGTGAGCCACCGGCAATAGCCCCCGCGTTGGGCAAGGTGATGGTAGCGGGATTGCCAGTCGGAGGCGCCTGCAGCTTTGCGCCCCAAGGATTGTTGAAGGAGCCACCGTTCGACTGACCGGGGTCGCATGTAGGGATGAATCCCTCGTAAAAGCTCGGGAGCAGCGCGGTGCAAACCTGGGAATTCACGAACGGCGGAGACTGGTTAACCCCGAAAGGTCCCCCTGGGATGACACCGGCGGCGACCCCCGGGGAAAGATAGGTGAAGAGTTCGCCGCGATCGTAGTACATGCCCCAACCGGCGCGGACCACGATCTTGTTGTGAAACTTACTGGGGCTCCAGGCCAAGCCCAGGCGCGGAGCCAGGCCCCATTGCCTGCCGGTCAGCGTGGAGTCGCTTACACCTTTCGTGGGGAACAGTTTATTGTTGCCCCCGATGATCAAGCCGTTGGAGACAATAGTGTCTGTGGAGGCGTTGTAGTTGTAGAGCGAAGGTTCGAAATTGTAAATGCGCCCATTTTTCTCGGTGAGGCCGCCATGGTCATCAAAGCGAAGACCGGCGGTGATGCTTAGATTGGGGCGAAGCTGGAATTTATCTTGAAGATAGGCGCCGGTATCCTTGGAGCGATAGTAACGATTGGCATCACCCTGGAGAAACGCGGAGGTAACGAAGCCGTTGGGACTGTAAGAAGTCTCCAAACCCTGCAAGAATTGTGAGAAGTCAGCGAAAGCAATCACGCCCTTGTTGGTGCGCTCATCCCGCGTCTTCAGCTGCGTATAAGAAAAGCTCCCGCCAAAAGTAACGGTGTGCTTCCCGTGCACCCAAATGGCGTTTGCAGAGGGCATGAATCGGTTTTGGAAGACGCCGGTAAAAGCTCCTTGGGAATTGGCGCCGCTGCCGATATTCACACCCGCGTTGGGGACAAAGCTCGTGTTGTAGGGAGCGGCATTTCCATAATTATCGACGATCGAGATCCCTGGGAAGAAGGTGGAGCCGAAAGTATTGAAGGTAGTGGCTGCCGCGGGCAGGCCAGGGACAAGAGTCTGAACGTAGGAACTGAACTGCTGTGGGGTAAAGGGCTGGTCGATGGTGCTGTAGACCTTTTCGCGAATGAAGCCGAAAACTTCCGCTACGCTCAATCTTGGCGTAAGAGTCTGCGTATTGGTGATGGAGGCCACCTGACTGCCGGCATCCAGATGCTGGGTGAAACCGGGAGAACCGGAATAGGCGTAGGGCGCGATGCTGGGGTCGTGCTGGTAATAATATTTCAGGGCCAGAGTGTCTGCAGAAGTCGCATTCCAGTCCAAATCCGCGACGGCCTGATTGGCCAGAAAATAAGCCGTTCCGACGGTGAAGGCGTTTTCCGGAAAGTTGATGCTGATGGGATTCACCGCGGGATTGGTGCTGGCGGAGGGGATCAAATATTGGCCGTTGGGAAGTTTGTAGTTGAGCAGGCCGAAAGCAATGGGATTGATATCGCCAGATGCTGTGCCCACTGTCGGATTGACCTGAGCGGAGGAAGGGAAATTGCACGGAAGGGCCGGGCATGTCGAGGTGGTGGTACCGTTGATCAGCGCGGCCAGGGCAGCGGCGCTGCGGTCGTTGGTCAGACCCGGTGGGACCGCGACTCGGGAACTGCCGATCTCCTGATCCGAATCATGCGTGTGCTGGAAGCTGAGGAAGCCAAAAAGTTTGTCTTTGATGATGGGTGCGCCGAGCGTGCCGCCGGCGGTGTAGCGATGAAGTTCTGGAACTTTGTCGCTTGCGGGGATGTTGGGGTCAGCGTTGTAGAAAAAGGGCGCGGCGTTGAGGGCATCGGTTCCGCGGTGGACATAGGCGCTGCCGTGGATATCGTTCGTTCCTGAAGCCGTGCTTATGTCAATATGTGCGCCGCTGGTCGAGCCTTGCTGCGCGTCGTACATGGAAGTGTTCACGCGAAATTCCTGGATGGTTTCCGGAGCCGGAGTGGGCAGCGCCTGGCCGATGGCCAGATAGGGCGATGCCGTGCTCTGGATTGGTTCCGCCGTGGTACTGGAAAGGCTGGCCGCGCCGCCGATGCCGGTGTTGTTCACGATGCGCGCGGAAGCCACCGAGCTGGTGCTCTTCCCGTTGAACAAGTTGCTGGCGTCGACACCGTTCATCATGAAGGTGTTGCTGGTGTCGCGCTGCCCGTTGGCCCAGATTGGCTGGTTACCCAATCCATTGTTCACACCCACTCCGCCAGAGAGTTCCGCGTTCACGCCCGGAGAAAGAATGGCAATGCCGGTAAAGCTGCCCGTAGGCAAGGGGACCGACTCGATCTGATCTTTTTCCAAAATGTAGCCGTTGGTCGTATCCACCGCGTTCATCAGCGGGCTGGCTTCCACTGTTACCGTTGTTCCCACCTGGCCGACCTTCAGCGTCGCATTGACTGTCGCCGTGCGATCCGCCTGCGCCACGATCGAGGGAATCTTTTGCGACTCGAATCCGTCATGGCTGAAAGTGAGCGTGTAGCTCCCGATGGGCAGGTTCACAAAGTCGTAGATGCCGCTGGCGTTGGTGGTCTGCGTTCGGCTGAGCTTGGTCTGGTCGCTCACGATGTTCACCGTCGTGTTCGGCAGAATGCCGCCGGATGCATCGGTAACCGTGCCGGTGATTCCGCCAAGGGTTTGCTGCGCTTGCGCAGGAGAGGAGAGAACGAACTGGACGAAACCGCAGAGGAAGGAAGCGAAGAAGAAGACGGAGAATGTGTTTTTCCTGTTCCTAGTCATTCGAAACGGCCTCCTGAACTTGTCGAGATACACTTGGCCGATAAAATCCTCCCAGGACTTTCTCGGAACTGCGATTTGTTAAAGCGAAGCTCACGGCCTCGCCATACCCCTGGACAGAACGCAAAATGTTGCAGACAAGCTATTCCAATTCCGCTCGCAGTAGTAATGAAATTTTTGATTTGCACTGATTTGTTTTCCACTTCCTGTGGAAAACCTTCATGGGCATAATGCCGCGTTCCGGTCGTCCACCGTCGCGGGAATCGCGCTGCCTACCGCCCCTTCGCGAGCGAAACTGCAGTCTTAACCGTTGGTTGCCCCAGCTTCTTTGCCGCGCCTCTTTAGCGCAAACCAGAGCAAGCCCGCGCACAAGTAAGCCAGGTAAATGTAAGGCAGCTTGCCGTAAGGCCCTTCAGGAACCGGATACAGATTGCCGATCAGCGCCAGCAGCATCGCCGTAAACGCCAGCCACGGAATGATTTGCGCTCCGGGACGGTACGCGCCGTGTCGGCGCAAATATCGAGGAAGTGCAACGCAAACAAGCGCGTAAGCCACAATGAAACCGTAAGTGGCCAGCGAACCCATCCAGCCATACACATCTAGCCCGCTTGCGCCACGCGCCGCCAAAATCGCCACCGGAGCGACCGCCGCGATTCCCGTCACGACGATAGCCCGCCCCGGCGTCTCATGTCGCGCATGCGTCGTTCGCAGCGAGCCATGCGTAATCCCGTTGTGAGACATCAGCAGAAGCACGCGCGCCGCTGCGGTGATGCACGCCAGTGTCCCGGCAAACATGCTCACCAGCACGCCGATATCGATAAGCAATCCCAGAGCCGGCACGCCGCCCACTCCCGCCAGCACGCGCATCGGCGCTTGGCTCGCGCCTAAGTCTTGCCCCACCGTGCGCAAGCCCAGCACTTCGGTGTAAGCGCAAACGATGAAAATCGCGCCGGCCAGCAGCGCGCTCTGGATCACTGCGCGCGGAATGGTTCGCAGCGGGTTGCGCGCTTCCGCGCCCAGCGTGGTCGCGCTTTCGAATCCCACGAAGCTGAAGAGCGCCAGCACCAATCCCAAGCGCAGCCCGCTCCCGGTCATCCCGCGCAACCGAAGCTGCGTCCAATCCAAATGTAGTCCATGCCGCACCAGAACGAGCACCACCACGGTCATGATCAACGTAACGGAAACGGCTTCGATCCACAGCATCAGCCGCGCCGAAATTTTCACGTCGCGCCACGCGATTCCGATCGATATCGCGGTGACCAGCAGGGCCAGGAAAACCGCGGAAGTCACATGCCCGGTGGCGTCGTGAAGCAGCAAGTTGCCGTAGTGGTAGAAGCCGCCGATCACGCTCGACCCCGTGGCGATGTACGCGAGCAGCAGGCTCCACGCCGCGGTTGCCGCGAGCCACGGCGGAAGGATCATCGAAGCGTACGTATAAAGCGAGCCAGGCGAAGACGAATAGCGCGCGAACCGGCTGATGCACCATGCCACCAGAAGAATGGCCGCCGTCGCCAGCGCATACGCGAGCCAGGTACCGTTGCCCGCGAGAGCGCAAACCAGCGGAATCGTAGCTGCCGGTGTCGTTGTGGGCGCGATAGTGGAGACCGATTGCGCCAGCGTTTCCATCGGCGAAAGCACTTCCCGCCGCAATCCATAGCCGGCAGACGACGAACTCGCTTGCGCAGTCGTTTCCATTAAGGGCCGTTCCTTTCCGCTCGATTCGAACGAGAATAAAGGCGGCTACGATACAAGTCTTGTAGATTCGGTGCAAGGCGCAACTACAGGCAAGGCGGCTTCCGTTTTTCTTGCAGTTCTCAAAAACAAGTAGTACGGCAACGGCAGCGAAAGGAATTGACTTCACAATCCAGTTTCAAATGCCCGGAAACGCCTCTCAAGTTCCCACTGCTGCCCGGCTTTTTGGTTAGACCCGAGAAAGTCAGCGCAACGCGAAGAGTATTTCTCCGCGCCCAGCGAATCCTGCGAGCAACCGGAAACAACACGCGTGAACGCATCCGGCGCGCTCCACAAACTAGCCCCCGGCAAAAAGCTGTGCTCCAAGCTCGTCCGCACCATCTTCTTGAGGTCCGCGTATTGCAAATCGTAACTCTGCACCGCCCGCACGTATTCATGCGTCAAATCGATCCGCGAAACCCCCTCATCGTCCGAGGAAAGCGCCACCGGCACGCCAAACATCCGGTAAAGCAAAAAGGGATGGTCTTTGCCGCTCACCCCGAGGATCACGTCATTGCTCGTCAGGCTGATCTCCACCATCACATGATTCGCCGCCATCTCTTTCAACAGCGCGTGCGGTTTGTTTTCGTACATGATGTCCACACCATGCCCGATGCGTTCCGCCTGCGCCTGCTCGACCGCCAGCCGAATGTGGCAGCACAGCCCTTCATAGGGAACAAAGCCCGGCGCAATCTCCCCCGCATGCAAACTCAAGTGAACCTTCGGATAGAACGCGTGAAGGAAGCCGACCATGCGCATGTGCAGCGCATAATCCGTCATCGCCGTGTAGCTGTCCTCCGGCATCACCAGGTTGATGCCCACGAATCGTGGATCAGCCGAAGCCGTTTCGAAACACATCAGCGTCTGCGCAAAAACAATCTCCTTCGGAAGCCCGCGCAAAACCTGGCAGAGATATCGCACTTGCACGCGGCAAGCCGCCGACGCATCCGCCTGCCCGCAATGTTCGCGCTTCATCCGTAGCCCTTCCGCTTCCTTTAGCGCCGCGCTTGCTGGCGCCACGTCCTCGCGCAAGCCGTGCTCCAGCAAATCTTTCCGCATCTGCTCAAAATCGTCGTGCCACCCGATTTGCGTCGCCAGCGCGGCCGTGTGCGTAAACTCCGGCGTGTGCATCAACTCGAGGTACTGCTCATTTTGCCCCGCCGCTCGGGTCGCGACTTCGTCAATCCACTCGCCCAGATGCCGGTGATCCGTCCCCCCAAATTTTGCGAACGCATCAAAAAAATGATCGTGCCCCGTCACCCCAGGCGAAGGCACGAAACCGCGCATCGAGAAAGCATCTACCAGTGCGTCAAACAGATGCTGATCCTTGTAAGCAGCCGCCGCCGCGACTCTGCCTTCTCCGCACACAGGTTGCTTGGCCCCGCCGTCTGGAGAAGTCTGCGGCTTCGCGAAAGCAAGCTTTGCAAGGTCCACGCACAAATGATCTTCCGCCGCCGCCCGTATCCACGATTCCGCGTAAACCGCCCCGCTCAAATGATTGTGCAGATCTCCGCCCTTGGGCATGCCCAGAAGAAAGTGCCGAAGCTGCAGCGGATTCTGCCGCGCCGCTTGAAGTTGAAGCTCGATCCGCTGTTCGGGACTTTTTTGCGCCGCCGCAGTTTGCGGAGCCTTGTCTTGGCCCAAAGCAGCCGTTACGAAGATCAATAAGAAAACTGGCACTTCGCACGATCTCCGGAGGGAGAGCCTTCGCAAAAGAATTGTTTTCGAGTTTTTCATACTGGTTTTCACCCGTAGATCGCGGCACGAGCGAATCGCCCGCGCAACAATCCAACACTCGCGGCCGCAAGCGCGTGATGCAATTTCTCATTCGCGCGCCACAGCATAACATTTCCGCCGTTGACGCCGCCGCGCTCCCGGCCTATAGTGGCCCACGTTTTATTGGAAGGAAACCGTTTGCTCGACCGCCTCTTCCATCTCCAACAAAACCAAACCACCGTCCGCCGCGAGCTCCTCGCCGGCCTCACCACCTTCATGACCATGGCCTACGTGGTCGTCGTCAACCCGCGCATCCTCTCTGAAGCCGGCATGCCCGTTGACGGTGTTCTCTTCGCCACTTGCGTTTCCGCCGCCGTCGCCACTCTCATCATGGGCCTCTGGGCCAACTATCCCATCGCCCTCGCTCCCGGCATGTCCCTCAACGCCTACTTCACCTACTCCATCGTCCTCGGCCGCGGCGTTCCCTGGCAGACCGCTCTCGGCGTCGTTTTTCTCTCCGGCCTGCTCTTTCTCATCCTCACGCTAACCAACGTCCGCGAACAAATCGTCAACGGCATCCCCAATTGCCTCAAATACGGCACCGCCGCCGGCATCGGCCTCTTCATCGCCTTCATCGGCCTGCGCAACGCCAACATCATCGTCGCCAATCCCGCCACCTTCGTCGGCCTCGGCAAAATTTCCGACCCGCGCGTTCTCCTAGCCGCCGGCGGCCTCATTCTCAGCGCCATTCTGATGGCCCGGCGCGTCAGCAGCGCCATCCTCATCGGCATCGTCGCCATCACCCTAGCCGGAATTCCCCTGGGCCTCAGCCACTGGCCCCACACTTTCTTTTCCCTGCCCCATCCCTCCGGCACATTTTTCAAGCTGGACCTGCGCGCCGCGACAAAGCTCGGCCTCGCTGAACTCATCTTCGTCTTTTTCTTCGTCGACCTCTTCGACAATGTAGGCACTCTAGTCGGCGTCTGCGAAGAGGGCGGCTTCCTCCGCGACGGCAAACTCCCCCGCGCCAGCCGCGCCCTCCTAGCCGACGCCTTCGGCACCATGTTCGGGGCCCTCACTGGCACCTCCACCGTCACCAGCTACATCGAAAGCGCCGCCGGAGTCGCCGCCGGCGCCCGCACCGGCCTCGGCAACGTCGTCATAGCCGCACTCTTCTTCATCGCCATGTTCTGTGCCCCGCTCGTCGCCGCCATCCCCGCCTACGCCACCGCTCCCGCCCTCATCCTGGTCGGCGCCCTCATGTGCGGTGCCGTAGCCCGCGTCAAGTGGGACGATTTCAGCGAAGCCTTCCCCGCCTTCCTCACCCTCGTCGCCACTCCCCTCACCTTCAGCATCGCCACCGGCCTAAGCCTCGGCCTCCTTTCCTTCACCTTCGTCAAACTCGGCACCGGCCGCCGCCGCGAAATCAGCCCCCTCATCTGGGTCCTCAGCGTCCTCTTCCTCCTCCGCTACGCCTTCCTCGGCGCCGAATAACTCAAGCCGCCGTCCTCGGTTCGCCAAATAGTTCGAGCGCCTGGCAGTGGATCAATCTCCGATAACGCATTTATCGCGACTTAAATCAGTTTTGGAAGTCAGCAAGGAAGCCTTAAGGTTCTTTTTCAAAGTATGGATCAAGTGTGAAAAGCTGCTGGAAGTAACTCTGTTTCCATTTGGGATGTAGGCGGTCGAGCAGCAATCCTTCGCAGGCGCCAAACGAATACACCACAACCCGCTTCCAAGTGGCCAGCTCAGCCTTTTTCAATTCACTGAGGGTATCGGACCGAGCCTCCCGCGCATAGCTTCCGAATGGTTGGTAATCCGGAAGAGCTGCGTATTCTGCCGTTCGCTGGTAGTTTGCAGCCGCTTCGGCAGACTTGATCTGTACATAACGCGCTATTCCCTCCTTCCAGAGCTGGAGACTAAGGTATTTGCGATCGTCCGGAGAGAGCTGCGCGAAGAACGCTTTGCGCGCAATGATGTACTGACGGGCAGGAACTTTGAATTTCTTTCCGTCGGGCTCGTTCAGCACTGTCAGCAAGAGATCGCGTAGTTGGGCGAATGATTTTCCGAGCTCAGCGTTATCGTAGGGGAAAGGATAATTGAGCATCCACATCCCCGTATTATCTCCATGAGTCAGGCCGAGCCCGTTCACAGCCTCGTAAAAGCCGGGTTTGTCGTCCTGCAACTGATGAAAGTGTTCGTGCATGACAATGAAGAGCCAAGGTGTGCTGGTCTTCGCTTCGGTGTTTTCGGGTTCGCCGATCACGATAACCGAAGGCGGCCCGAACGCAGGAAACGTCGCCAGGAGCGAGGTGGGGAACTGACGTGGCCGCGCATACTGGTCGTCAGCGATCTTCTGAAAGTCTTTGGGCGGAGAAGGATGATGAGTAAGGAACTCAGTGTCCTTAGTGACCAGCAAGAGTGGCGCAGAAGTGCCGCTCCAACCAGCCCAAACCTCGTCCTGAATTTGCGCGGACAGGCGATAGAACTCGTGGATGCGCACAGCGTCGTTGGACAGAAGTTTGGCCGTTGGAGTTTGCGCTACGTCCGCCTTCAACCCGAGCGCCTTCAAATACCCTTCATTCACGCGGCACTTTTGCACCCGCACACTCTCCAGCAGATCGGCGAAAACACGGTTGATCGTCTCCTGTTCCGGCCGTGCCTTCAGCCGTTCCTCCGCGTGTCCAGTCCCGCGTGGCAGCTTCGCGAACTCCACGATCTTTTCCCATTCCGCGGGCGGCACAATGCTGACCACCGCCGACGGCTTCCCCAACTTCTTATAAGGCCAGAAGGCCCACCCGATATTGTTTTTCTCCAGCGCTTTCACGAATGGCGCGATCCACTCATCCGTGTTTTCCCCGGACTCGCCCAGCCAGATCGGCACGTCATAGCGTTCGCGAAAATCAATGTATTCCCGCAGCACGCTTTCATCCGGCGCCGTCCAATATTTGTGCAGCGTGTAGGCCACGTTCGCATCGAAAGGTTTGCCGAACACCGAAAAGTTACTGTCCCACTGCGCCCCGCCCAGAAACAGAATATGGTGCCCATCGACCTTGCGAATCTCGGCGGTCACCTTCTTGTAGAGCGGTTCAAGCGAAGGATTCAGCGGCGCCAGCTTGGGAAAATGCGGGATCGGCTCATTCAGCAGGTCATAACCGAGCACCGCCTGCTCATCGCGATAGTGCGTCGCCAGCCGCCGCCAGATGGCCACCAAGTGCTCTTGCTCTTGCGGACTTTGGTATAGCCACGGATATCCCGCGCTGTCATCAATGTTCGTGCCCGTCTGTCCCCCCGGCGCCGCATGCAAATCCAGAATCACATACAGGTTTTCCGCCCGGCTCCACTCAATCAACCAGTCCAGCAACCGGAAACCTTCCGCGTCATCGCTCTCGAACAAGCTGTAATGCAAAGGAACCCGAATGGTGTTGAACCCCGCCCGACGCAGCAGCGCAATGTCCTCCCGCGTGACGTAGTTCTCGCGCCATTTCTGCCAGAATGCCGCCGACCCTTCCGGTCCAAGCAGCTCCAGCACCAACTCCCGAATCTCACTCGCAGATTGTGGCCCGCCCTCGAACAGCCACATGTAACCCTCGGGCACCATCCAATTCCCCAAATTCGTCGCGCGAACAAGGATCGGCCTGCCAGCGGCATCTACAATCTGTTTGTGCTCCGTATGCACATATTGCGCGCTCCCACGCCCAGCCCACGCCAGTAGCAGCATCACCAACCCTAGCATTCTGAACTTGATCATGATTCTCTCCCGCCGAAAGCCTACACCAAACTCGCTGCCCCTAGCAGTTTGCACATTCGCCCCGATTTGCGTACTGCTCGTCCTCAACATCCTCTTCCTCCTCCGCTACGCCTTGCTCGGCTCCGAATAAGTGCCACGGATTCACGAGGCAGGACAAATAGGCATGGTATTCTCGTGCTTGAAACCGTTTGCAACACCTAAGATGGGGGGTCTGCACGAATGAACTCAAAGAAGGTCTTGGCAGGCTTCGCAATCCTGTTCGTGACACCATTCGGCCAACAGTCCTTGCAGCGTGAACGCGATCCTAATTCCATGATTGCTTTTCACGGCGGAACAGGTTCGCACCTGCTGCCATCCTGTCAAGCAGCGCTGAAAATCGGAACGGGCGGTAACAAGACGATCATGATCAAGCCAACTGCGACAGATATCCAGGACGCAGTGGACGGCTCGTTCTGCAGGGGATACGTCTTGGGCGTTGTGGACGCACTCATCTCCGCAAGCGTCACAACTGACACTACGTACTGCATCCCCACGAACACTGACAGCGATCAACTCGTCCGCGTCGTGGCGAAGTACCTCAACGATAATCCGGCCAAATTGAACGACCCCGCAGGCCTATTAGTGACTAAATCCATGCTTGATGCGTTTCCGTGCAAGTAGGCTGCTTTAGGCGGCCATGGTGTGCCACATTTTCCAGTTATCTGCGCGTGGCAGCACCCACGCGAAGGAGCAAAGATGCAAGCAGCGTCGCCAGATTACCTCACAAAATTCTTGGCGGCTTGGGGCGCGACTCTTGCAACATTCGGTCTGGGCTGGACCCTCTATCGAGATTTGCTTGACCGTGCGAAGCTTCAGGTATCCGTCTCCGTTCGCCGAATTGCGGTTGGTCCTGAAGGAACGCTTCTCGCCGTCGCGCCTGACGTTAAGGTTAAAGCAACCGAAGAATTGTTCGTAGTAATGAATGTAGTGAACGTGGGGCGGCGTCCGGCCATGTGGCAAGGCTGGGGCGGGAAGTACCATAGGCCCGAAGTTGAAGCCAACGCATTCTTCATACCTGGCAAGAACCTGCCGAAGATGTTGGGAGAAGGCGAATCACACAGCGAATTTGCGAAGCTAAAGGCGAACCTTTGGCCACCCGGTGACAACGTGCGGCGACTGTACATATGGGATCCTGCGGGCAGGGAGTGGGCGCTGTCAAGAAAACAACTCAGGCAACTGAAGAAGGAAGCCCGCGAAGCGACAAGATAGGCGCGCCGATCTCTAGGAGCCTTGCGCTTTTGCATCAATCTTGCATCAGTCATATACTTGCTTTTGGATGGCATCCGATTTCGGAGGAGGTACAAAGTGCTGCTTACCGTAACGATAGCTAAGGTCGCAGAGGGCTACAAGATTGAACCAACAAGCCGCATAGCTGCGACCCTCCAAGAAACACATCGTTGGGTGCGCGCCAACTTTCAGGTGACCCCGGAGGAGTGGTTCAAGTTGGAAGCGGACCTTGAGCACTCGGAAAAAGCTTCGATAGAAGTAAATGCCGGGAAATTTGTACAGGTTTTGTAGCCGGGTGCACCGCCTCGGTTTTTGAGGTGAGGATTTTTCTTCGCAGTTTCCTATTGACAACCCGGTCACGACTCTGGTACATTACTCCCGTAAAGAAGTGCGCCTCGCCTTCCGCGAGACTCCCCTTACAACTCAAATCTAACTTTTCAGGAGACTTCTATGTCCACGAACCGTTCCGTCGGCCGCTCTGCGTCCACACGGGGAAACGACCGCCCTGCGGCCACCAATAAAAAGGACCGTTCCCGTCTGTGTGCTTTCACCTTTGCCGATGGCCGCCAGTGCCGCACTCCGCGCCGCTCCGGCCATCCGCATCTCTGCTACTTCCACGCCCAAAAGGAAGCCGAACGTCTCGCCGCCAAACAAGTCGGCGAGGACATCTCTCGCTTCCTTCCAGCAAAATTGCTCACCGCTTGCGATCTCAGCGGCGCCATGGCTCGTGTCTTCTGCGCCATCGCCCGCGGTGATGTAAAACCCAAAGTCGCCTCCACCCTCGCCTACCTCAGCCAATCCATGCTCCAGTCCATCCCCATCGCCCAGCACGAATACTGTGAGGCCTTCGGCTCAGATGCCTGGCGCAGAGAGATCCGCTCCTGCTTCAATGTCCCCGCTCCACAACCCAAGCCTGCGCCTCAGCCTGCACCCAAGCCCGCCACACCGGCTCGCCCTCCAGCTCCACAACCAACCCCACAATCGAAGATCCCGACCTTGTCGGGACCAACTCCCCGGCCTCAATCGCAACCTAATCAGCCCGCGGCTTCTGCGCTCCGGACGAATCTGCGGAGCGAATCACCCCAACCCCAGCCAGCCCAAACGCCCGTGAATTGTCATTCCGAGCGCAGCGAGGAACCTGCTTTTTCCTCAAACTCACCACTCGCCACGTCCTGCCTCTCTCCCGACGTTCCGACGTTAAGACGTGCAAGCGTTCCGACGATCTTCGCGCTCGCCACTCACCACTCGCCACTTCCTCTACCCCCCACGAGCGCCGAATTCGCTCAGCAGCTCCTGGCCGGGCGGAATTCATCCCGATCGGAGGTCCCGACCAGGTCGGGACCCGGTCAGGAGGCCGGCTCTTCAGGCTCTTCCTCTTCTTCCGCTCCCTCTCCCTCCGCCCCCTCTTCCACCTGTTCTAGCACCAACCAAACTCAGCCGACGCCCGCCCCAACGCCACTGAATAGTCGCTCGCCACTCGCCACTCACCACTCGCCACTTCCCCAAGCGCCACCCGGCTTTGGTGCTCCCGCCAACTGGGACGTCTTGATTCCCCCTAAACCGCGCCGCAGATTCTCCCGCCACTGGCAGTTGCGCGAATGACCGGCCAATCCTTCTTAACTCCCTTTAGAATCAACACTTCCAAAAGTGTATCAAAACAAACGACTTTAACTATCTTTAGAATGAACACTTACGGAAACAGGGGGAGGGGGGGCAGTTATTGTTAACTAGACATGCGATGAAGCATGTCTATCCTGAACGACGAGCGAAGTTTGCGAGTCCCGACCCGGTCGGGACCATCGGGAGGTGATCGGAGATTCCGACCAGGTCGGAGAGGATCTCTCTCGGAACTTTGGGAGTGCTGGCGGTCTTACCCCGACCTTGTTGGGGCTTGCCGCCACTTTTCATCGAGGTCAGCCTGACAGCTTCGCCAGCGCCTCCGCCAGCACTAGCGTCCCTCGCGCAATATCCTCCGGCGAGGCGTACTCATCGGGCCGATGGCTGTATCCATTCCGGCACGGAATAAAGAGCATCCCAGTCGGAGCGATCCGCGAAATGAAAAGGGAATCGTGGTAAGCCCGGCTCACCATTTCGAGAAACGGGAATCCATGTTGGCGACAGGAATCCGCGAGCGCCCCACGCACCTCAGGAGCGCAATCCGCTGGAGCATCCGCATTGAGCACCTCGGATTGAACGGAGACTTGCCGCTTCGCGGAAATAGTTTGCGACGCACGCTCAATCGTCTGCATCGCGCCATCGCGCCGCGCCAAATCCGTATCGCGAATGTCGAGCGTAATTCCCACGCGGCTAGGAATACTGTTCACCGCGCCCGGAAACACGTCGCACACTCCGACAGTAGCGACAGTGTCAACCGCGCCGCCCGAACGTGCCGCATTTTCGATCGCCAGGATCAACTCCGCGGCCGCGCAAAGCGCGTCTTTCCGGTCCGGCATCAGCACGCCGCCTGCGTGCCCGCCGGAGCCTTCAATCGAAATCCGAAGACTCGCCGGCGCTGCAATGCTCTTCACGATTCCTAGAGATGTCCGCGCGCGTTCAAGCAGCGGCCCTTGCTCGATGTGCAACTCGACGAAAGCCTTGTAATTTCCTTTCGGGAGTTTCACCTCTTGAAGACTTCCATTGAAGCCGGCTTTTCGGCGAACCTCGTCCACCGATTCGCCGTCGCGGTCCTTCAATTTCGCGGCTGCTTCCGCCGAGAGTGTTCCAGAAAGCAACCGGCTCCCCAGGCAGCCGATGCCAAAGCGAGTTGGTTCTTCCGTCGCAAACACAAGAAGTTCAATCGAGTTCTTTGGCCGGAATCCGCTCCGCTGCAGCGCGCGAATCGCTTCGAGGCCGCCAAGCACTCCAACCACGCCGTCATATTTGCCGGCATTCGGAATTGCATCAATGTGCGAGCCGGTTCCAACAGCTGGAGCCGCGAGATCGGCGCCGTTCCAACGCGCAAAAATATTTCCAATCGCATCCTGCCGCACCTCAAGCCCGGCTTCTTTACAGCGTGAAATCATCCAAGCGCGCGCCTTCAAATCTGTGGGAGTGAAAACAATTCGCGTGACCGCGGGGGGCTCCGCGTCCGAAATCGCGGCCAACGTCTCAATTTCCGCGCTCAGCCGCTGCTGATCAATTTCCAATTTCATATTTTCTAAGCGCATCGTAGCGCCGGCATCTTGCTTGCCCTGAGCTTGGAAGGACCGGCTCTTTTCATCTTTCGCCGAGCGGATGCCGGTTCCAGTTCTTGTAAATCAGATACTTGGCAGGCACTTTGCCGATGGCCCCAAACCACTGCGGGCACCAAGGTCCCATCCAGATGAAATCGCCCGCCGTCACCGGATACCACGCATCGTCGAGACGGTAGATGCCGCCGCCTTCAAGCATCATCAGCCCGTGTTCCATCACGTGCATTTCCACCATGCTCAGCGCCGCCCCCGGCTGGTACACCATGGTGTTCACCGCAAAATCAAATGGCGGCTCGTCCGGCAGCAGGCATTTGACCTGCAAGTCCGAATCCGCATCAAGCGCGTGCGAAGAAACAGAATCTTCGCTCGAAACGATCAAGCGCGGCGGCTCGATTGTCTCGATTCGCTCGTAGACTTTTTCAACGACGGCAGCACTGCTTTTTTTCTTGGCAACAATTTTATGCGAAAGTCCTTCAGGCAAATAAGCGTATCCACGTGCGCCCAGCTCTTGCCGCTTTCCTTCAGCCTCCAGCGTCAGCGTGCCTTCCATCACGTAAATAAATCTCTGCGCGGACGTATTTCCCAACTCGCCCTTGGGTTCAAATTCAGCAGTGTATTCGGTGAACGCTGCCCCGAGCGCCGGGCCAA
>WNFF01000629.1_pt1 | contig 26999 bp, 27 predicted proteins | sample 5400441 | NCBI WGS metagenome assembly WNFF01 (sample SAMN13153345, study PRJNA577476) | soil metagenome | isolation source: 120 cm saprolite under Douglas fir tree site 2 hole 3 replicate 1 | place: USA:California | collected 2015-04-18
AGGAGCAGTACAATTACGGCTTCGACGCTCAGAACGGCGAGTACGGCAACCTCATGACCAAGGGCATCATCGACCCCACCAAGGTGGTGCGCGCAGCGCTGCAGGGCGCGGCGTCGGTCGCGGGCCTGCTCATCACCACAGAGGCCATGGTGGCCGAAATGCCTAAGAAGCAGTCCTCCGCGCCGGCGATGCCGCCGGGCGGCGGAATGGACTACTGATCACACGCGATCGCTGCAAAATACGAAGGCCCGGGCGCAAGCTCGGGCCTTCGGGTTTTTGGAGCAGGGGATTATGGCTAAGTCATTTCGTACCGACTTCAATGACGACCTTGATGCCCGCAACCAACGCGAGCTGCTGTTCAGTCCTTGAATGGATCGAACTCCCCCTCACCTGCCATCGCGACCGCGAATGGCCGTAGCGTGTGCAGCACTCGCACGGAGCCAGCGTGATGGGCCAGAACGTCGGGAAGCCGGCGATAGGCCATCGGGCTTTCGTCAAGGTCCGCGCCCACCAAAACGACACCACGCTCCTGCAACCAGCGATCCATTTCGGCGCGGGTAAATCTCCGCCTGGCCTCCTTGCGTCCGAACAGCCGGCCGGCGCCATGGACAGTGGAGTAGAGCGATCCCTGCGCGTGCGGACTGTCAATACCTTCAAGGATCACCGCATCGTCGCCCATCGAACCGCCGACGAACCCACGCTGCCCGGGAAAGGCCGGCGTTGCGCCTTTGCGCACCACCCACAAGTCTCGTCCGCCATGGTTTTCTCGCCATGCGTAGTTGTGGTGGTTGTGAACCATGTCGGTGACGTTGCCGCCGATAATTTGCCGCACGCGTTCGACGACCCATTCTCGACCCGCATAGGAATAGCGGCCCGCCAGTTCCATTGCCGCGATGTAGCGCCGCCCGATCTCACTGTCCTCGTCGACCACGGCGGGCGGCACATTCATGCCATCCTTCCCACCGGCCAGCTTGAGATATCGCGTCGCGCTGGTATGGCCGAGTCCACGACTGCCAAAATGGACTCCGATCCAGACCAGCCCGCTCTCATCACGCATCAGATCGACATAATGGTTCCCGGCACCGACGGTGCCGAGCTGCGCGACGGCTTTCGGCCGATATCCGTCCATGCCAGAGGCCTTCCACGCCTCAGCATCGTCGAACAGGTCGTGTTCGACGCGCTCGTCATTGGTGCGGCCCACACCGAACGAAATTGCGCGGGACACGTCCTTGATGATCGGTCCGATCCGATCGGCAATCGCGCTGTAAGGCACATCGAGGCGCACCGCCATGTTGCCGCAGCCGATATCAAACCCGACACCGGAAATGCTGATTTGCTTTTCATAGGCGATCACGCCGCCTACGGGCTGGGCGTAACCAAGATGACCGTCGGCGCAGATTGCACCGGCGACGACGTTGCCGACCCTCATGCAGTTCCTCATTTGCGCGATGGTGGCCTCATCGTGCTGTCCGAAGATCTGCAGCGGCGCCTTCTGGAATTCCGGCGCCTGCGGCGCCAGTTCGACCGCCAATGCGGAGGCCTCACGCGCGAGGTGCTCGGCGCGCGCGGCATCGCGAAACGTACACCACACCGGCATGGAGCGCTGGCCGGGCCGCTCGATCCTGGCATCCGGATCAAGGCCAGCAGCGGTGGCGAGTTCGCGGGCGCGCTCTTCGTAAGGGTCAGGTCGGCGCATCGTTTTTGTCAGACGTGGACGTAGACTGCATCAGATTGTAGGACCGCCCGTGGGTGACCCTCTTTGGTTTGCCTCATGCCCGTTCCGAATCCGCCTCGGCGCCCTTGAGGCGCACGAGCCGCGTGAGCAGGGCGTCGAAACCGGCGCCCTCGCCGGCATGCAGGTCTATGCGGCCGACCTTCTCGACCAGGCGCTCGATCGACTCGAGCTCCTTGAGCCGCAGGAGGAGCGGGTTCTCCTCCATCAGCTTCGCGGTGTTGAGGAGCGAACGCGTTGCTGCGGTCTCCTCCTGGCGGCGGATCAGGTTCGCCTTGGCGGTCCGCTCCGCCTCCACCACCTTGTTGACGAGTTCACGGATCTCGCCCGGCAGAATGACATCCTTGACGCCGAGCTCCATCACCTCGACGCCGGTTTCCGCGACGCGCTCGCGCACATAGGCGCGCAGCTCTGCATCGAGCACCGCCTTGGCGGAGAGCACCTCGTCAAGGGTGCGCGCCGCCACTGCTTCCCGGATCGCGAACTGCACCAGCCGGTAGAGCCACGCATCAATGTCGGTGACTGCCGCCACGGCGCGCTGCGGATCGGCGATCCGGCGCAGCGCCGTAAGTGTCACCCGCAGCGCGATGCGATCCCGCGTCAACATCTCCTGCGCGGTGATCTCCACTGCCTGCGGGCGCAGATCGAGCCGCTTGACCTCCACCTTGCGGTCGACCGTCCAGAACGCGTGCCGACCCGGCTCCAGCCGCTCGATCAGCCGGCCATCGACATAGAGCAGCCCCGCCTCGTGGCTCTCGATCACCACCTCCGTGAAGTACGGATTGCGCTCCCGCGACACCATCTTGAGATGATGCGGCGCGACCCGCGGGTCGGCAGCCACATCGATGCGCTCCGCATCGATCTTGGTGGCGACCTTCCAGAACACGCGCGTGGTCCACGGGCCGACGAGATGCGCCGGCCGGCCGTCGTAGCTCACAACCGCAAGCTCGCCCGCCTTGGTCTCGACCGCCTCGAACAGGGTCGCGGCTAGATCGGGATGGGCGGCCTTGAGCACGGCGTAACGGTCCGACGGGAACTCCGCCCGAACAATTGCGAACACCTCAGCGACGAGTTCGCGCGCCGGATCGAACAAGCGGTGACGGCCGGGTTCGAGCACCCGCTCGAATCGCCCGTTGCGCGTCAGCAGGGCGCGCTCACCATCCTTCACCGTCACGTGCAGCGTCAGAACGGACCGACTCATGGCACACATACTCCTGTCATGCCCACTGTTTCCGCAAGCGGGCGCGGTTATCGAACGAGGATCGGGTTCCGGGCGCGCCTTCCCGTGGGAACGGCGGGCCGGGGCTTAAGTCCGCGCAAGGCTCCGGGCGCATGCGCACTCCCTGCGTGCGCGTGCACGCAAGTCATGCGGCGACCCGGCGTCTGCGCGGGCGGTATCCGCCCCGGCGCATGGCCGGTCTCACGGTGTCGCGATGTCGGGCGAAGAGCCGTTAGGCCAACGACCGGATCGCGACTGAAGCGCGCCCGGTCCCCTTCAATGGAGTCAGCTTTTCAGGCTGAACGGGAGCGCTGGAGCGGGATTCGAACCCACGACCGGATGATTACACGTCATCTGCTCTACCAACTGAGCTATCCTCGCATGCTATCGAACTTTACGGGTTCGACGTTCCTTCGTTTGGCGGAACGCGGTACTGCAAGGCAGCCGCGCCAGCCGGGTCTCAGCGAGCCCGGACACAAGGCCGAGCGAAGGAGGCTGGCCTGTAATTGAACTTGCGCCGCAGAGCAAGCGCAATGATGTGGCGTTCAGCCAAACGTGATGTATTTTGAAATTTGCCCCATACGTGTGGTGCGGTGGACACAGGTTGTGACGCAACCGTGTCGGGGCGATGTCGTTGTTGTAACGATGTGCCGCTCCGTCGACGCTTGGTCCGAACGCCGGCGCGGCCGGCGCGCCTATCTTCCACCAGTGGCAGCTGTTACAATTGCGATCAATGAGGCGGCCATGAATTTTCAACCGAACCTGCGCATGGACAAAGCTGCCTTCCTTGCCTGGATGGAGGCGGGCGAGGAGCGTTGTGAGCTGGTGGGGGGGCGCGTCATCATGATGCCTGGCGCTTCGCGCATTCATGGGCGCATCGTTAGAAGATTGGTCGCTGCACTGAGCAGCCGGCTCGATCCAACGCGATGGGAAGTCATCGCAGAGTTCGGGCTTGACGCGGGACCGGACACGCTGCGCTATCCAGATGTCGTGGTTGACAAGGCAGATGGCGGCGACAAGGACTATACGGCTACTGCGCCAGTGCTCCTGGCCGAAGTGCTGTCGCCCTCGACCGCAGAGATTGATCTTGGTGACAAAGCCGCGGAGTACCTGCGGATTCCGAGCCTTCTTGCCTACATTGTGTTGTCGCAGGATGAGCCAAAGGCCTGGGTGTATGTACGAACAGATCCACGATTGATTCAGGTGCCTGAATTGATCTCGGGAACCGACACCATCATTCGCATCACGGCGTTGAAACTTGAGTTGCCGATGGGGGAAATCTACGCCGGCATAAAAGCAGGCTGACCAGTCAATGAAGGGCTGACGAGGCAATCATGAATATCCGGCCAGACCTGCGCATGAGTAAAGCTGCGTTCATCGAATGGGACGCGGGCGAGGGGCAACGCTGTGAGCTTGTTGGCGGACGTGTTGTCATGATGCCGCGCCCGTCGCTGGCCCACGGAATGATCGTCATGAACCTTGGCGTGCTCCTGCGCGCGAAGCTCGACCCAAAGGATTGGGTCGTCATCGCAGAGTTCGGTCTTGATACCGGGCCGGAAACGATGCGCTACCCTGATATCGTGGTCGATCGCGCCGGCGGCCCTGGTAAGAGTTATACGGCTGGTGCGCCAGTCTTTCTCGCGGAGGTGCTGTCGCCTTCGACCGCAGAAATCGACCTTGGCGACAAGGCGGCCGAGTACCTGCGGGTTCCCAGTCTGCACGCCTATATCGTGCTGTCGCAGGATGAGCCGAAAGCCTGGGTTTTCGAACGGACAGGCTCGCAGTTCGCGTCCGGGCCGGCGGTTGTCAGCGGGGCGGATGCCGCCATTCGTATTGCCGCGTTGCAACTTGAGTTGCCGATGGCCGAGATCTACGCTGGGATCAAGACTGACTGACCGTCCAACTGGCGCGGCCTGTGGTCACCGCGGGCAAAACATCCAGTGCCAAAAACGCCAACGACCACGAATCCGAGTTGTGCGCGTACATCCGGCGTCACTCACCCAAAATCGTGGTCGCAAAGGCAAGCGCGCCTTTCGGCGCCATGCTCGCCGAGAAACTTAAATAAGATCGAATTTGGGTTTTGCAAGCATCGCGGACGAATATGTTAGCGTTGCAGGGATCGACACGGATCAAACGCCATGCCTAAACCCGATCAGGCCGCCAAAAATATCCACGTCGGCATCGGCGGTTGGACCTTTGCGCCGTGGCGGGGCGTGTTCTACCCGGATGGCCTGCCGCATGCGAAGGAGCTCGGCTACGCGGCGAGCCACCTCACCTCGATCGAGATCAACGGCACTTTCTATCGCACGCAGACACCAGCGACCTTTCGCAAATGGGCGACGGAGGTTCCGGATGGCTTCATCTTTTCCGTCAAGGGACCCCGCTATGTCACCCATCGGGGCGAGTTAAAGGAGGCCGGTGAATCGATCGAGCGGTTCCTGAATTCGGGGGTGATCGAGCTCGGCGATCGCCTCGGGCCGCTGCTGTGGCAGTTCCCGCCGTTCAAAAAATTCAACGAAGCGGATTTCGCCAGCTTTCTCGAATTATTGCCCAAGGATTTTCATGGATCGCGGCTGCGGCACGTGGTCGAAGTCCGCCACGCGAGCTTTTGCGTGCCGGAATTCATCCGGCTGCTGCGCCAATTCGAGACCGCGGTGGCGTTCAGCGAGCACGAGACCTACCCGGCTATCGCGGATGTGACCGCCGACTTCTTGTACCTGCGCCTTCAGAAGGGCGAAGACACCATTGCAACCGCCTATCCGGAAGGCGCAATCGCAGATTGGGCCGCGCGTCTGCGCGCTTGGACCGGCGGTCGCGCGCCTGCCGACCTCCCGTGCATCGAAGCCGCGCCCGCGAAAATCAAGCCACGCGACATCTTCGTCTACTTTATCCACGAGGGGAAGGTACGCGCGCCTGCCGGCGCAATGGCACTGATCGAGAAGCTGAAATCATAAGGCGTCCGTTCGCCGTCGCTTCGCTCATCCGCCCTACAGGCCCTACAGGCGCCCCAACAACGTAGAACGCCTCAAAATTCGGCACAATCCGACAGCAGTGCTGCTTTACGGCCATGGTCGCGTTGGGTAGTTTTGCCGGCATGCTGGGTCATCACCGGCATGTCCCAAGATAAGCTTTGCGGCTCTCAGCATCGGTCGGTCGAGTGGGAGCCCTCCTGGGACCAACTGTGGGAGGAAAGGTATGAAAATCCAACTAGGGACGTTGTTTGTGACATCGGCGTTTGTGACATCGGCCGTGCTGATGGGGCCGGCGATGGCGCAAAATGCCGGGCCAAACCCGGCGCAAGCTGCAGCCAAGGCGCTGTTGCAAGCCGCCGACAAAGCAATCGGCGCGAGCAGCGTCAAGTCCTTTACTTTGGCCGCCACCGGGTGGATGGGCTACCCGGGCCAGCAGTTCGCGACGGGAGACCTGCCGCGGTCTGACTTGAAGAGCTATAACTTGACCGTAGACTTCGCCAGCAAGTCCTCCAAAACGGAGTATGTGCGCGTCCAGGGCAACCAGCCGATACGTGGCGGCGGCGCCGGGTTCCCGGTACGGGGTGAGGTGAGCTTTACGGAGTTTGTCGCCGGCGATCTCGGCTGGAACCTCAATCCGCAAGGCCAGCCCGTTCCGATTCTGGCGCGGGACGCCTCGGATCGCCAGCTCGGACTCTGGCTCCACCCGGCGAGCTTCATCCAGGCTGCCCTGGCGGACAACAATGCGGCGGTCACCGACCGGTACTTCGCCCGGCAAGACCGCACCCTTAAGGTCGTCGCGTTCACGACCAAAGTCTGCGATCGGCCACAACCGCAATGCACCCGCCGGGTGACCGGCGAGTTCAACAACGACAACATGCTTGAGCGGGTCGTCACCTGGATTACCGACCCGGTCCTGGGCGACAAGATGGTCGAATATCGTTGGAGCGATTATCGCGACGTCGGCGGCGGCGTGAAGATGCCGTTCCGGCTTCACGGCCATGTGGGCGATCATCCTTTGATCCCCGGCGGGCATAACTTCATCGATCTGCGGATGAGCGACGTCAAGGCGAATGTCGCGAACGCCGCGCAGGCGGTTCCCGACGCCGCGCGCACTGCAGCGCCCCCGCAACAGAACGTCGTTGCAACGACCCTTGCTCCCGGCGTCGTGCTTATGGCCGGCGGCTCACACAACAGCGTCGCCGTCGAGTTCAAGGACTTCGTCACAGTCATCGAAGCGCCCCTCTATCAGGCCCGCTCGAACGCCGTGATCGCAGAAGTCAAGAAGACCTTCCCCAACAAGCCGATCCGCTATGTCGTCAACACCCACAACCACTTCGATCATCTGGGTGGGATACGCACCTACGTGGCGGAAGGCGCGACGGTCATTACCGACGAGCGCAACAAGGATTTCTATCAGCGCGTCGTCTTGGCGCCGCAGCCGCGCTCGCTCCTCCCTGACCGCCTGTCACAACGGCCGTTTGCGCCCACGGGCCCCGGTCAGAACATGCTGCAGACGTTCACGGACAACTACACGATCACCGACGGGCAACAGGTGATCGAGATCCACTACGTCGAGCAATTCAATCACAGCGACAACATGAACATCGTGTATCTCCCGAAGGCGAAGATCGTCATCAATGCCGACATGTACGGGCCGCCGGCGGCGGGCGGGACACTGCCCTTCGTCAGCCCGAATGCCGTTGCGCTCTACCGCAATATCAAGCGGCTAAAGCTTGATGTGACCACACACGTGCCGATCCACGGCAACCCTGGACCGCAAGCCGACTTCGAGCGGATCGTGGGACCCGAGGCAGCGCGAGCGCCACAAGTGGGTGGCGGCGGCTAATCTATGTTTCGATGAAATAGGATTATCGCGTAGCCGCTCTGCTCCCTCTCCCCGCTTGCGAGGAGAGGGAGCGTTTTCCAATGTGTCATTGGCCAACTTGACCCAGGCAATCCAGTATGCGCGCTCGGTGATGACTTGACCGCTCGATTGATCCCCGGATCAAGTCCAGGGAGGGCGGTGACAGCATATGTTTGCGTGTCAACCTGACCGGAACGCACTCTACCGCCGCAAAGCCCCAATCCTGTCGTACAGCTCATCAAGAAACAGGATCGCCCGCCCTCCGAGCAGGGCCTCGGCGCGGGAGCTGTAGGCGGTAAACACTTGGTTCGCCGGGTGCGCGACCGCCATGCTGGCGATCGCATCCTTCTTTTCATTCAGGTAGTTTTTGCTCCGCGGCAATATCTGTCTGTAGAGCACGTCCAAAACGAGAAACTGATCGGACGGCGACTCCATGTAGCCGGAAACTGCCACCAGCATGAACACAGTGTTCAGCCGCTCGTGGGCGGCCTCAAGGTTCAGTTCAACATAGGCGTAGGATTCGATTTGCTCAGCATCATCCGATGACAGGTTGTGCAGGGCGGAGCCGACATCGTTCTCGAACGACTGGATCGCCTCATTGATGGCGGCGAACCGGGAGGTGTCACGCTCGTCGAAGACAGCGGCCCGCGTCGGAAACGTTGCCATCGTGAAACCGATCACGAGCACGCACACCCTTACCGCCAACCGAACATTCATTCTTGCGCCCGATCTCTCACCTGCCGTCCAAGGCAATAATGCGGAACTGTCCCACACCTGTGACCGGCGTTTCAACGGCTTTGATTTGCGCAGGTGGACTGACCGTTCGTCAGCAGTGTCGTGGTAGTTTATTAGCGAAATGGCGAGCCGGAGGGTACGATTAGGTACCACAACGCCAAGTTACGAATCGAGAGGACCCGGTGAAAAAAAGCAAGGCCAGAAGGAGGCCGATACCGCCGTCGCGGGCGCCGCTTCGGGAACGCATTCTTGAGGCCGCGTTTTGCGCTTTCATGGAAAATGGTTATGCGGGCACGAGCATGCTGGAGATTGCGACGCGGGCCAAGGTTTCCAAACGGGAAATCTATGCCGTCTGTGAGGACAAGGCGGCCTTGCTCCGGGACGCGATTGCAGACCGTGCCCAGCACATGCGGCTTGCACTCGAACTGCCGGCCCCAAAAGGCCGCGGAGCACTCGCGGCGACGCTCGCCGCGTTCGGCACGGCGCTCTTACGCGGCGTATGCAATCCGGCGGTGCGGGCCGTTTATTGGCTCGCCATCTCGGAAGCTGGCAACGCGCCCGAGGTGGCGAGACTGCTCGATAAGGTCGGGCGGGGCGCGAGCCGAGCGGCGCTGGCGCAAACGTTGGCACAGGCGCAAGCGGACGGTCTGGTCGGCGCCGGCGACCCGGCAGCGATGGCTGTCGATTTCGTCGCGTTACTGTGGGGCGATCTATTGCTTCAATTGTTGTTGCGCATCGCCGATCCGCCGACACCGCAAGCCCTGGAACAACAGGCGCGGCAAGCGACGGACAAATTTCTCAAACTCTATCCGAAGCCGCCCGGCTCATAGTCCAGCAAAAAGCACTTGACTGGTCCCGCATGGTACCATAGCGTAAGCGGCTGTGGTACCTATAAGTACCATCGGCGTAGACCTTCAGGATATGCCGCCAATGAACTGACAAGGAGGTGGTTATGACCAAAGCCCGCGAGTGCATGATCGCCGCATCCATCGCCGCGATGGCCTGCGTTGCGTTGTCGATGTCAGCCTTTGCTCAAGGACCTCTGCTCGGCCAACCGGAGTTTGGAAAACTTCTCGTCGAGGCGGCCCAAGCGTCGCCGGGCTGTCTCGGTGTCAAGTTAGGCCGAACCGGCGATGGTACGAACGTGATTTTCGCATGGTTCGAGAACAAGCAGGCACTCGTCGCATGGTACAAATCGGATTTCCATCAATGGGCGATGAAGACGTCATTTCCGAATCAGAACTTCGACCGCGAACCGCTGCCGGATGTGCCGGAGAACAGCGGGCAAATTCTCGCTCTTGTCACGTTGAAACTGGCCGACAAGGCAGTGCCGGGCTCGCCGATCCCGATCGATACGATCGGCATTGAGCTCTACTCGCCCTTGCCGGACGGCGTTGTAGTCGGCGGACGGTTCGCACCTCAATCCGTCAAGGTTCCCGGGCTGAGACAATTCGATCTGGGCACGGCTGTGGGACAGCCCCGCTGAGCCGATCCGTCACCATAAACATCGACTACTGATCGGATCGTTGACACTGCGGTTTGAGGCGTCCACTATCCCGACGTGGCGGAGGCAAACTGCAGCAACGGGGAGACCCATTCGGTTGCGGGCGATGCCATGGCCCTATGCGTCCCGCGGAGAGGATTGATTCTCCGGCTCTTCAAACGAGGACGCGACCACATAAAGGAGGAGATCGACCATGGTGACCCGGCGCCGGTTTTTATCTGCAGCCGCCGCAGGCGCGGCAATGTTCGCCCGCATTCCGAACGTGCTGGCGGCGACCTATGATCTGGTCGTCAAGGGCGGACGCGTCATCGATCCTTCGCTCGGAATCGACGCGGTCCGCGACGTGGCGGTTGCCGGCGGGCGCATCGCCGCTGTCGAGGAAAATATCACGGCTGACGCCACCGAAACGATCGACGCCCGCGGCAAGATCGTGGCGCCGGGCCTCCTCGACATCCATTCCCACGCCGCTCGCACCAAGGAAGGTCCCCCGCTCTGCCTGCTGGATGGCGTAACCGGCTACGTCGATGCAGGCTCGTTCGGAGCGGACGGCATCGACCAAGGCGCCGCCAACGTGAAGGCGGGGCCGAACCTGGGCCGCCTCCTGGTCAACATCGCGCGAACAGGCGTTGCCCCTGGCGGCGAACTGCACGATTTGAGTCGCGCCGACGTGAGCCTGGCGCGCGGCGCCATTGCGCGCAACCGCGACGTCATCGTCGGCGTCAAGGCGCGGCTGTCGAACAACGTCGCCGACACCGGCGACCTCGAAGCGCTCCGGCGCGCCCAGGAAGCGGCCGCTCCCTTCGATCTGCCGGTGATGATCCACATCGGCCAATCGTACTCGCCGCTGCGTGCGATCCTCCCGCTGCTCAAGCGCGGCGACATCGTCACCCACATGTATGCGCCCGCTCCGAACGGCATTCTCGACGACAACGGCCGCGTGTTCCCGGAGGTGCTCGCTGCGCGCCGGCGCGGCATCTGGTTCGACTTCGGCAACGGCGTGGCCGATCACTTCAATTGGGACGTGGTCGAGCGCGCCATGAAGCAGGGCTTCGCGCCCGATACCTTCTCCACCGACTGGAACACCATGTCGCGCACCACCGGGGTTATCGACTTTCCCAACGTGATGTCGAAGTTCCTGATGTTCGGCATGCGGCTTGATCAGTTGATCGCCTGCGCCACCGTCAATGCGGCGCGCGTATTCGACGCATTCAGCGACCGTGGCACGCTCAATGTGGGCGCGCCGGCCGACATCGCGGTGCTCGAATTGAAGGAGGGATCATTCGAATTCCTCGACAATTACCAGGGCAAGCGGACCGGCAAACAGCGGCTGTTCCCGGTCGCCACCGTGGTCGGCGGCAAGAGGGCGCCGCCGCGGGCTTAGTGGATCGATCCCATGAAACCAATCGCATCGAACGGTCGAAAATCAAAGCCTCGGACCTCATCCTGAGGAGGCCGCGCTCTTCGCGCGGCTGTCTCGAAGGATGGCAGCGGGCACGGTCTCGCCTGTGGCCGTCCTTCGAGACGCGCGCAAGAGCGCGCTCCTCAGGACGAGGCTGATGGATGAGTGTATGGCGATACGGAGGGCGCGATGAAAAACATGTCCGCAATGCGTTTGCTCCCCTGTCCCCTCGGCGCGCTCGTCCTCTGCCTCGGCGCAAACCCGGGCCTCGCCCAGGCGACGCCGCCGGCCGATCACCCGGCCGTCACCGTCAAGGGCAAGACCTATACGCCCCGTTCCATATTGGCGCGCAACATGGGCACGGAAGCGGACCGAATAACGGCGTTTCCCCCTCACCGGATCATCGGCAACATTTACTATGTGGGGACCAATACGCTCAGTTCCTTCCTCATCGCAACGCCGCAGGGGCATATCCTGATCGACAGCACCTATGAGCGCAGCGTACCGGCGATCGAACAGTCGGTCGGTCAACTCGGTTTCAAATTCTTGGATGTCAAAATTCTGCTCGGCAACCACGCCCACGGCGATCACCAGGAGGGCGACGCCCTCGTCAAGCAGATGACGGGCGCCCAGGTCATGGCCATGGCCGAGGACGTGCCGGCGCTGCAGGCCATGAAACCTGGCGGCAAGGAGCACCCGATCGACAAGGTCCTCCATGACGGCGATGCGGTGGTGCTGGGCGGCACCACGCTCGTCGCGCATCTGACGCCCGGCCACACCCCGGGCTGCACAACCTGGACCACGACCGCGCAGGACGGCGGGAAGACCTACAACGTGATGTTCGGATGCAGCCTGCGTCCGCCAGCGGTGCTGACGCCCGCGCTTGTCGATCAGTTCAACCGCGCGTTCAAGACCGTGCGCGCGTTGCCTTGCGACGTCCAGCTCGGCGATCACGGCGCCCAGTACAATATGCAGGAGAAGTACGCGAAGCTAAAGGACGGTGGTCCCAATCCGTTCGTCGATCCCGCCACCTGCACGCTGGAAGCGGATGTCGAGGAGGCCATGTTTAACGCGATCCTGGCCGAGCAGCAGCAAGCGGCGCGGCCGTAGCGTGCGCCGGCGGGCGGGTGCTGCCCTCGGCAAGGACTGCATGCACTGAATAGCGTGCTGGCGTCGCCGCCGGGCTTGTGCCGGCGACCACCCCCACCCTACCCTCCCCCGCTTGCGGGGGAGGGTAGGGTGGGGGCGCAAAATAATCGAGGTGGCCGGGACGAACCCGGCCACGACCCCGGTGGGGTGTCGCATGCCGAGATCACGCATTCCGAGATGACAAGCTGATGCGATCGTGAAACCGCTGTTCACCATCGGCTACGAGCAATCAACCGCGGGCGCTTTTTTCGATGCGCTGGCGCAGGCGGGGGTCGGGCTCCTGGTCGACGTGCGTGCGGTGGCGGCATCGCGGCGGCCGGGGTTTTCGAAACGCCAGCTCGCCGCCGGACTTGATGAGCGCGGCATCGGCTATGTGCATCTGCAAAAGCTCGGCACTCCGAAAGAGGGGCGGCTCGCAGCGCGCAGCGGTCATGCTGACGAGATGCTGCGCATTTTCGAGCGCCATCTGAAAACCCCGGAGGCGCAGCACGAGCTCGATGAGTTGACCGCGCTGGCGAAAGCCCTCGTCGCGCGATCAAGCCGGCCTTTGTGCCTCTTGTGCTACGAGCGCGACCCTGCCCACTGCCACCGGCAGCGGCTGGCCGACGAACTTCATGCCCGCCTCGGGCTCCAGGTCGAGCATTTGTTCTGTGCGCCGGTGTAGGATGGGTTGAGCGAAGCGAAACCTATCGGCGGCCGTCGGCGTGCAGTGCACCTGATGGGTTTCGCTCCGCTCAACCCATCCCACGCCAAAAGCAATATGGCTCGCATGCGTATCGGGAGAAGACGATTCACCTGCCTTCTCGGCGGCGCCATCCTGACGGCGCCGCGCGCCATCAGTCAGCCGCGGCAGCTGCCGTTGATCGGATTCCTGCACGCCGCCACGGCCGAGAGCTACGCATCCGACGCAGCCGGCTTTGCCCAAGGCCTGGAGGAGCAGGGCTTTGTGGAAGCGCAGAACATGGCGGTCGATTACCGCTTTGCCAACGGCCAGCCCGATCGATTGGCAATGCTTGCGGCCGATCTCGTCCGCCGGCCAGTCGCGCTCATTGTTGCCGGCGGCGCCGCCGCGGCCCGCGCCGCGCGGGCCGCTACTGCGACGATTCCGATCGTCGCAGTATCCGGTTTTGATCTGGCGCGGCTTGGCCTCGCCGCGAGCCGGGACCGGCCCGGCGGCAACGTGACCGGCGTGACCTTCATCACCGCCGGCCTGATGAGCAAAAGGCTTGGCTTCGTGCGCGAACTGGTTCCCGGGACGACGACAATCGGATATCTCGCAGAGGATCGCGGCGTATACGCTTCCGACGCTGCGCTGCTGGACGCAATTGAGGAGCGCCGGCGCGAAATACGCACCGCGGCGGAGGCGCTCGGTTGGCAAATCATCGTCGCGGAGGTCGGCAGCGACCGCGATTACGAAGCGGCCTTCACCAAATTCACCGAACGCCGCGTCGACGCTCTTGTGGTCGCTCCGTCCGCGGTCTTCGCCAGCGATGCCGACGACATCGTTGCGCTGAGCCTGCGTTACGAAATTCCGACGATGTTCGAACGCCGCGCCGATGTCGTGGCCGCCGGACTGATCAGCTACGGCGCCAGCCGGCTGGACGCCTGGCGGCACGCCGGCATCTATGTCGGGCAGATTCTCAGGGGCGGGAAGCCGGCCGATATGCCGGTGCTGCAATCGGCGAGGCTCGAACTCGTGATCAATAAGACAATCGCAAAATCGCTCGGCGTCACGATTCCGCCAAGCCTGCTCGGGCAAGCGGACGAGATGGTTCGTTGAGGGGGCGGCTGCGACACTGGAGCAGGACAGCAAAAAGCCCGGCATTTCAAATGCCCCTTCGCTACGCGGTGCAGACTTACCATTGGCAAAAGTAGCTTCTAGTAGCTACATTTCGGGTATGCGCTCAGTTGGCCTGAAGGTGCTCAAGAATAAGCTCAGCGAGTATGTCCGCCTTGCCGCTGGCGGCGAGACCGTGCTCGTCACCGACCGTGATCGCGTCGTGGCGGAAATCGTGCCGCCCCAGGCGGGCCGCAGCCCGCTTCTTGCCGATGCGCTGTTGGCCCAGGCAGTGCGCGCGGGCTGGCTGACGCCCCCGGTGCTCGCCGGCCGCGGCCCGCCGCCACGCGAGCCGATCATGGCGTTTCGCGAACTGGTGAAGGAGTTGCAGCAAGACCGGAAAGACCGGTGATCTATCTCGACAGTTCGGTCGCTCTCGCACACCTGCCGGCGGCGGGTTTGCTGCTGTACCGCCGCCCTGACTCACGTTGGCCAATCTGGAACAACCTGAACTTGACCAAAGGGCGTCAAGATCGATGAAAGCACAAAGGGCTCGGACGCAGCCACGCAAGCGCTCACCGGCGAGGCATCGCAAACCGCTGCCCCGCGAGCTCAACGTCGGCGAAGCCAAGGCCCTATTCTCGCAGCTCGTCGATGAGGCTGCGCGCGGCGCGAGTTTCGTCATTGCGAAGGCCGGAACACCGGTCGCCAGGATCGTTCCGTTCGACGTTGAGCCAAGAAAATTCATCTTCGGCACCATGAAAGGTCTGCTCAGCCCGGAGGACGAACAGGCCCTGCTCGACGCCATCGAGGCGCCGCTGCCGGATGATGTCCTCGCCTCCTTTCATGTCGGCCCGCTTGAGGCGTCAGAATGATGTCGCTGCGCGAGCGCAGCGTCGTCGCTCACGTAGCCTTCCGCCACTCCCTCAACCCACGTACCGATAACATCGAGGTCGGGCGTCAGCGCAACCATGTCGGCGCGGGCGCCGCAAACCAAGGCGCCGCGTTCGCGCTCCAGCCCAAGGAACCTCGCCGGAGTGGGCGATGCGGCGCGAAGCGCGTCGTCAAGCGGCAACTTCGCCAGCCTTACGGCATTCCGGACGGCCGAAGCCATGTCCAGATGGGCGCCCGCAAGGGTGCCATCCTGCGCCGTGAGACGTCCTTCGGAGAGCGAAATGGTCCGCCCCATCAATTGGAACTGGTCGAGGCTTGCGCCGACAGACGGCATGGCATCGGTCACCAGCGCCATTCCCTCGGCCCCTTTGGCGGCGAACGCGGCCTGCACGGCGATCGGATCGACGTGAATTCCATCCACGATGATGCCTGCAGTCAGGAGTTGCTCCGCAAAGGCTGCGCCGATGATGCCGGGCGCGCGGCCGGCAAATGGCGGCATGGCGTTGAAGAGATGTGTTATGCCGGTGAGCCCGTCGGCGAAGGCTCGCATCACGACTGCGGCCGTGGCTTCGCTGTGGCCGACCGAAACCCGAATTCCGGTGGCCGCGAGCCTCCTGAGAAAGCCGTCGGGCAATCGCTCGGGCGCGAGCGTGACCAGTGAACGCCCGGCGCCGGCGAGATCGGCCAGCCAGTCGAGGTCACCCAAGTGGGGAACAGCGATATGGTCCGCGCGATGGATGCCGGGCCGCGCGGGGCTGATGAAAGGACCTTCGAGGTGCAGGCCGAGCACGCCGTCATTGCCGGCAGCCGTGCGCGCCGCCGCGATGGCGGCCTGTGTCTGCTGCCGCGAATCGGTGATCAGCGTCGGCAGGCACGCCGTCGTGCCATAGCGCCGATGCGCGCGCGCGATTGCCCGCATGCCTTCCGGTGTCGGATCATCGTTGAGCAGAATCCCGCCGCCGCCATTGACCTGGAGGTCAATGAAGCCGGGCGCCAGCAAGGCGCCGTCCGGCAACCGTCGCTGCGGCCAGTCGCTTGGAACCTCGCCCCATGCCGCAAGTCCGCGAATGCGGCCGTCCTCAATCAGCACTGCAGCGTCGTTGTGCCAGCGGCGGCCGTCGAAAACCCGGTGGCCGACGACGGCATGGTGCCCCTGGCATGTGATGATATCTGGACGCTGCTGCATCTTGGGATCGTTACCCGATTAGCTTGAGCCTCACTTGCCTCACCGCCCCTCCCCGACTTGATCGGGGGAGGGCAATGACACCTCTAGGGTCAAACCTAATCGAAAGACGCGGCAGCTCTCCTGCGTCACGTTGGCCGGCTGGATTGTCGGCCCGCCAAACGCCAATTTATCCAGAAAGCCCCATGAAAGGTTTGGGATGGACCGGCTTGTAATCCGCGGTGGCAACCAGCTCAAGGGATCGGTGCAGATTCACGGGGCCAAGAATGCTGCCCTGCCGCAGATTGCGGCCGCGCTGCTCAGCGCCGAGCCGCTCGAGATCGGCAACGTCCCGGATCTCCTCGACGTCACCACCATGTTGGGGCTGATGCAAGAACTCGGCGTGACCGCGGAGCGCCGCGCCGGGGGCAATCTGTTCCTTGATCCGAGCGCGGCGCGCAGCACGCAGGCCCCCTATGACATGGTCCGGCGCATGCGCGCCAGCATCCTTGTACTGGGCCCTCTGGTTGCGCGGTTCGGCTCAGCGCGGGTGTCGCTGCCGGGCGGCTGCGCCATCGGCGCCCGGCCCGTCGATCTGCACCTCAAGGCGCTGACGGCGCTCGGAGCAACGGTCCGGGTCGATGCGGGATACATCACCGCGGAGGCCGAGGGCGGCCGGTTGCGCGGCGGCCGCATCATCCTGACCTCGCCCTCGGTTGGCGCAACCGAGACCGCGCTGATGGCGGCCACCCTTGCGCGCGGCGAAACGGAAATCGTGAATGCAGCGCGCGATCCCGAGGTGTGCGATCTCGCGCTCTGCCTCACCGCGATGGGCGCCTCCATCGAGGGCGCCGGCACCCACCGCATCCAGGTGGAAGGAGTTGAAACCCTCCATCGCGCCCGGCACGATCTGATCGCAGACCGCATCGAGGCCGGCACCTATGCGATCGCGGCCGCCATAACGGGCGGCCATCTCGAACTACTCGATGCTCATCTGGAGCACCTCGCAAGCGTCGGCGCGGCGCTGGAGCACGCGGGCGTGCAGATCTGGCCGACCGACCGTGGCCTGATGATCTCGCGGACCGGGCCGCTGCGTGCGGTTGATGTGGTGACGGAACCCTATCCGGGATTTCCGACCGACCTGCAGGCTCAATTCATGGCGCTGATGGCGGTGGCCCCCGGCGCCTCAGTCATCCGCGAGACGATATTCGAGAGCCGCTTCATGCATGTGCCGGAACTCGGGCGGCTCGGCGCCAACATCCTGCTGCAAGGCACCACGGCCCTCGTGCGCGGCGTCGCACAGCTCCACGGCGCCGAGGTGATGGCGACCGACCTGCGCGCTTCGGTCGGGCTCGTCCTTGCGGGGCTGGTCGCCGAAGGCGAGACGGTTGTTCATCGTATCTACCACCTCGACCGCGGCTATCAGGCTCTCGACCGCAAGCTCGTGCAGTGCGGCGCCGAGATCAGGCGGATCGCAGAATGAATGCGCCTGCCCCCCGAAAGAACGTGCGCCTGCTCGTCGGCGTCGACGGCGGCGGCACCGGGTGTCGAGCCCGCATCGCGGATGCGGAAGGCGGCGTGCTCGGCACCGGCATCGCCGGTCCTGCCGCGGTGCGGCTTGGCATCGACCGCTCTTTGGCGGCCGTGGAAAACGCCTGCCGGGCGGCGGCGGCTGAAGCCGGACTGCGACCCGACGCCTTGGCCGAAATGGACGCCGGCGTCGGGCTTGCCGGCATCGGCCGCAAGGGCGTGATCGAGGAGATCGTGGCGCGGCCGCACCCGTTTCGCTCCGTCATCTATGTCAACGACGCCAACATCGCGTGTATCGGCGCGCACAGCGGCCGCGACGGCGGCATCGTCATCATCGGCACCGGTAGCGCCGGCTTTGCCGTGGTGCAGGGACGGGAGGTGAAGGTCGGCGGCTACGGATTCCCGATCTCGGACGAAGGAAGCGGCGCTGACCTCGGTCTGCACGCGATCCGGCTGGCACTGCGTGCAAATGACGGCCGGGCGCTGGCAACGAGCTTGACCCGTCAAGTCATGGCCCGTTTCAACGGCGATCCGTTCGAGGTAGTCGCCTGGATGGATCGCGCAACCGCAACGGACTATGCGACGCTGGCGCCGCTGGTGATGCGGCATGCCGACAGCGGCGATCCGGTCGGCCGGCGCATCGTGCGCGATGCCGCCGAGCAGATCGACGAACTGGTGCGCCGCCTGATCGAATGCGGTGCGCCGCGCATTGCGCTGGTCGGCGGGCTCGCGTCGCCCATGGAGCCATGGCTTGCCCCCGATGTGCAGCGCCGCCTCTCTCCGGTCGAAGGCGACGCGGTTGCCGGTGCATTGCTTCTGGCCCGGCGCGCCGCAATGGCGCGGGCGGGCTAGCCATATCGAGGATGTGAATGCTCACGGAGAAGATCAGCCAACGTTACGTGGAACTCGATTCCTGGTCGTCGGGCGAGATGATCGCTGCCATGTACGAGAGCCAGCTTGCCGCCGCTGCCGCGGTGCGCAGCGCGCTGCCCGATATCGGGATGGCGGTCGATGCAGCTGTTCCGGCCCTGCAGCGCGGCGGGCGGATCGTTTACGTCGGGGCTGGAACGTCCGGCCGCATCGGCGTGCAGGACGGCACCGAGCTGCCGCCGACATATAACTGGCCGGCCGACCGGGTAGTCTTTGCCATGGCGGGCGGCCTCGGAGCGCTGGTGCAAAGCACCGAGGGCGCCGAGGACGACGAGGCGACCGGCGCGCGCGCCATGGCGGATGCAAAGATAGGACCTGATGACGTTGTGCTCGGGATCGCGGCGAGTGGCACCACGCCCTTCACAATCGGCGCCCTGCGTGCGGCGACTGCCGCCGGGGCGGTTACGATCGCGGTCGCCAACAATCCTGGCGCACCGCTGTTCGATGCGGCAGGTCACCGAATTCTCGTTGAAACCGGGGCCGAGGTGATTGCGGGCTCCACCCGCATGAAAGCCGGTACCGCCCACAAGATCGTGCTGAACCTATTCTCGACCACCGTGATGGTGAAGCTCGGCCGCGTCTATCGTGGGCTGATGGTGGACATGCGGGCGCGCAATGCGAAGCTCAAGCGGCGCGCTGCGGTGATTGTCAGCCAGATCGTCGGCTGCGCGGCGCCGGATGCAGCGCGCTTCGTCGAACAGGCGGACGGCGACGTAAAGGTCGCCATCCTGCTTGGCTTCGGGCTCCCCCCGGTGGATGCCGCTCAGGTCCTGCGGCGCCACGACGGCAATCTGCGGATGGCAATCGCCGAGGTTACCCAGAAAACTTAACATGAAAGCTAAGCATGACCCTGAGCGCATGGCCTCAACCGCCATGGCGCGAGAGATCGCCGAAATCCCCGCCGCAGCCGGGCGACTGCTCGCGAGACATGATCCCGTTTCCGCGATCGCCGATCGCATCCGGCGGGCGGCCCCGCGCATCGTCATCGTATGCGGCCGTGGCAGTTCCGGTCACGTCGGCGTCTATCTGCGGTATCTGATCGAGGCGCGTATCGGCCTTCTCGTCTCGGCTGCTGCACCGTCAGTCGTCACCGCATATCGCCGGCAGCCAGACATGCGCAACGCGCTGTTCATCGTGATCTCCCAGTCCGGGCGCAGTCCCGATCTCGTCATGGCGACGCAGTATGCGCGGCAATCCGGGGCATTGACGCTGGCGATCGTGAACGACGAGGCGTCGCCGGCGGCCAGCGCTGCCGATCTCGTTCTACCGATCGGCGCCGGGCCGGAACACGCGGTCGCCGCCACCAAGACCGTGGCGCTGTCGATGTTGGCCGGCGCTCAGTTGGTTGCGGCGCTGACGGGCGATGATGACCTCAGCGACGGACTCCGTCGCGTGCCGGACCGGCTTGAAAATGCGCGCGCATGCGACTGGTCGGCGTGGAGCAACAGCCTTGCGGCAGCGCCAGCCGCGTTCGTGGCGGCGCGGGGATATGGGTTCGGCGCCGCGCGCGAAATTGCGCTGAAGGTCACCGAGATTTTGCGGCTCCCGGCACTCGGCTACAGCGCCGCCGAATTGCGGCATGGGCCGCGCGCCGCTATCACGCCGGCGACGCCGGTCCTGCTGTTGCGTCAGAATGACGAAGCAGCCGCGACGGTGGATGAGCTGATGAGGGACCTGCGCGAGGCGGGCGAGACGGTGTTTTCTGCCGGAGGGCCGGCCGGCACCCTGCCGTGGATCGGCGATGACCATCCGATCTGCGATGCTGTTACCATGCTGCTCCCGGCCTATGCGGCGATCGAGGCAGCGGCGCGCCGGCGCGGTCTCGATCCCGACAACCCGCCGCACTTGCGCAAAGTGACCCGCACGTTGTGAGCAGCGAGCGAGGCAAAGGTCCCGCTCGGTCTTAGTCAGGATCGCCGCCGCGCGAAAACCAGACGGCGTTGATTTCATTTGGAATTCCAAAATTAGTTCGTTTTGTCTAAAGCCGCCCCCCAACAGCCCTATACCGTACATATGGTATTTTCATACCTTATCCGACCGCCGCTGGCGCGGCCTTCCCCCAATAGGATTGAGGTGTTTTTATACCTTGACCGGAGGGCGAGGATTTCGCGGAGGTGTCGCTCAGGCAAAAACGCCAGCGCCATTAGATATATCTTGCGTTACATCTAAGTATGAGCTATCTAAAGATATATCTGAACTTAACAAGAGGACTAAAATGCGTGGAAATTTCGAACCTTACGGTGAAAAGTGGGGAGCTGGCCGGCATCGTCGCGGTCATTTCGGTCTGCGGGGCTTGTTCGGCCACCGCGGCGTCGGCGGGCCGGGCGGAATGGGCGCCGACGACATCCTGCGCGCCAAGCGCATCTTGGCGCAGGGCGACCTTCGCCTCATCGCGCTGGCGCTGATCGCCGAGCAACCTCGCCACGGCTACGAAATCATCAAACTGTTTGAGGAGAAAACCGGCGACTGGTACAGCCCAAGCCCCGGCATCGTTTACCCAACGCTGACCTACCTGGAGGAGGCCGGCCACGTCACCGCGTCGGCCGAAGGCAGCAAGAAGCTTTACACAATTACCGACGAAGGCCGCGCCTGGCTTGAAGCCAATCGCGACGTTGTCGACGCTGTGCTCGACCGCTTGACCGCGCTGGGCGAACGCGTGAACGGCTGGCGGCGCGCGGTGCGCCGCGAAAGCAACAAGCGGCGCCCCTTGCCGCCGTTGGTTGAGGCCGCCTTCGACCATCTGCGCGAGACCGTCGGCAAGCGGCTTGAAAACGACGACACGGCGGAAGCGCGGCTGGTCGAAATCCTCGCCCGCACCGACGCCGATCTGCAGCGATTGTGACGGGGCGCCATCATGCGGGCGCCATCGGCCGCCTGATCCGCCGGCGCGGCGGGTACGTCCGGCGGGTGGAGTGCTCCCAAACCCGCTCGCTCCCTCATTTCCGCCCATTTTTTCGTGGTGTTCTCACGTCGACGATGCCGGGGAGCGCGTAGCATCGTCAACGCTTTTTGACCTTTGCACTTCGTGAGATTCGAATGACCACAGTTCTCAAGACTGGCGGCGGTGATGCTGCGGCGGCACCGGAGAAAGTTCTGCCGCTAAAATTCTCCCGCTATCAGCGTTTCATGGTGGCGCTGCTGGCGTTCTTGCAATTCTCGATCATCCTCGACTTCATGATCATATCGCCGCTTGGCGCGATCATCATGCCCGATCTCGATATCAGCCCGCAGCGATTTGCCGAGATCGTATCGGCCTACGCCTTCAGCGCCGGGGTCTCCGGCTTTTTGGCAGCCGGTTTCGCCGACCGCTTCGATCGCAAGAGATTTCTCCTCTTCTTCTATTGCGGCTTCATCGCCGGTACGACGCTTTGCGCGCTCGCGCCCAACTATCCCCTGCTCCTGCTGGCCCGAATCGTGACCGGACTGTTCGGCGGGGTCATCGGCTCCGTCGTCCTTGCGATCGCCACGGATCTATTCCCTCTTGCGATGCGGGGCCGTGTGATGGGGGTCGTACAGACCGCCTTCTCCGCCAGTCAGGTCTTAGGCATCCCAACGGGACTTTACATGGCCAACCATTGGAACTGGCACGCTGCATTCCTGGCGATCATCCTCGTCACGATACCAGTGGGCCTGATTATCGCTTTCTACATGAAGCCTGTGGTGGGCCATCTCGCGCTGAAGCAGAATGAAAGCCCTTGGCGGCATCTGACCGGCACTCTCTTGGTGCCGCGGTACGCTATGGCCTTCGCCACGACGGCGTTGCTGGTGACCGGTGGCTACATGCTGCTGCCATTCGCCAGCGTCTACACGGTGAACAACCTCGGCATTGCGTTGACCGATCTCCCCACGCTTTATCTGGCGTCGGGAATGTTCACGATCTTTGCGGGTCCGCTGATCGGGAGAGCCAGCGACGCGTTCGGAAAGTTCAGGACCTTCATCTTTGGCTGCGCCGTGTCTATTGTCATGGTGCTCGTCTATACGCATCTGGGCCGCGTGTCGCTGGCCGTCGTGATCGTCGTCAATGTGTTGCTGTTCGTCGGCATATTTTCACGCATGATCCCATCGCAAGCGCTGATGTCGGCGATCCCTGAGGCATCGAAACGGGGCTCCTTCAACGCCGTCAGCGCCTCTGTGCAGCAAATGTCAGGCGGTATCGCCTCGATAATCGCCGGCATTGTCGTTGCGCAAAGTCCCGCCGGCGACTTGCAGCACTTCGATCTCTTGGGCTACGTCGTCGTTGCGACCACGCTGCTGTCGCTTGGTTTGATGTACTTCATTCAAAGAGCCGTGGCCGAGGCCTCCGGCCGCTGAAGGCGCGGCGTCCTCCAACAGTGCCGCTGTAGGGGCGACCCTTGTGGTCGCCCGGTCTGCGCACCGCATGTCCCTGACGCCAGCACCGGGGCGACCACAAGGGTCGCCCCTACGGCGGCACGAATCCGGCGCTATCGCTCGGCGGCATAAAAAAACTACCCTCCAGACACTAAAGCTATTGCCTAACTATCTCCGTCATGATACTTAGGCACATGCTTAACCAATCACCTGATCTGGACCGCCTTTTCCACGCCCTCGCTGACCCCACGCGACGCGCGATGGTCGAGCGGCTGAGCCGCGGGCCGGCGCCGGTGAGCGAACTTGCCCGTCCTCTGCCCATGTCGCTGCCGTCAGCCATGCAGCACCTGGGCGTCCTGGAGGCGGCGGGCCTGGTGCGTTCGGAAAAGATCGGCCGCGTGCGCACCTGCACCATTGAGCCCAAAGCGCTCAGCCTGGCCGAGCAGTGGATCAACGCCCGGCGGCTTGAGTGGGAACACCGGCTCGACCGCTTGGGCGACTACCTGAAAACCCTGGACAACGAAACCCTGGACAACGAAGGAGATGGCAATGGCTCGGGTGATTGAAGCGAATAAACAGGCAACCGTACCGCAACCGCCGCCGCTGCGGCTTTCCCGTGTCTTCCATGCGCGGCGCGAGACCGTGTTTAAGGCCTGGAGCTCCGCCGACCATGTGAAGCGCTGGTTCAGCCCGGAGACCTATTCCGTGTCAGACGCCAAGGTTGAGATGCATATCGGCGGCCCGTTCGAGGTCTGCATGCGCTCGCCTGCGGGCGAGCAGCAGTGGGCCCGTGGGACGTTCGTCGAAGTCGCGCCCCACACCCGGCTGGTGATCGACACGCGGGTTGAGGGCTATGCCGGCGAGCCGCTGTTTCGCGCCTATACGGAAGTCGACTTCGCCGACGCGTTGGGCGGAACGCGCATGGACGTGGTGCAGACCTATACTTTCACCGATCCGTCGATTGCTGCCCGGATGGTAGCAGGCGCGCCGGAAGGGTGGCGCACCACGCTCGACAAGCTGGAGAAAGAGGTCGTGCGCATGCAGGGCGGAGCGGAGACCGGCGTTCGCTCGGTGGTGCATGCCACCTTCCATCTGGAGCGCACCTACGATGCGCCGGTCGCGCGGGTGTGGAAGGCGCTGACCGATGAGAAAGCCAAGCAAAAGTGGTTTAGCGGCACACCGGACCGCTGGGAATTGCTGGAGCGGCACATGGATGTGCGCGTCGGCGGCAGCGAGCGGGTGAAGGGACGTTGGGAAGGTGGCATGGTCTCCACCTTCGACGCCACATATCACGACGTGATCCCGAATGAGCGGCTGGTCTACTCTTACGTGATGCACCTTGACGACAAGAAGATCTCGGTGTCGCTCGCGACCATGCAGTTGAAGGCCGAGGGCGCAAAGACCACCTTGCAGGTCTCCGAGCAGGGGGCGTTCCTCGATGGCTACGACGACGCGGGGTCTCGCGAGCACGGCACCGGCCATCTCCTCGATGCGCTCGGCGCATCGCTGAGAGACTGAGCGCATCGCGGCATGTCCAAGCAAGCGTAGCAGCGTAGCCAGGATTGAGCCACCGGGTCCGGCCTCTGGCCGGCCCGATGATAAACTTAAGCGAAATTCGGGACGGCGTTGTCAACACGGCGACGCCACCCCCGGGTTTCGCTGCCGCTCAACCCGGGCTACGTTGCTGCGAGCAGATACAATTTACTTGACCAGCCCGACCTCGAAGCCGAGCGGTTGCTCCGCGATGTCACATCGGCCGAACGGCGTGGCCTGCGCCATCCGCTCGAAATCCGCCTTGGAATAGGCCCGCTTCCTCAGCGCGGACAAAGTGGTCCGGGTGAGGAACGCGTCGATGCGGCCGAGATGCATCTTCGCCACCTCATCGACGATGGCCTTGCCCGACGCGTCGTTGCGCATGTCGATGATGAGCGCCCTCCCGCCTGGCCCCAGCACGCGATGCATCTCGCGCAGTGCGCCGACCGGATCGCTGAAGTTCTTGAACGCCGCTCGGCAGACGATGAAGTCGAACGCTTCGGCGGCAAACGGCATGGCCGCCGCGTCGCCTTCCTGGAAATCGACCTCAACGCAGCCGCGCGCAGCATTCTCGCGCGCAATGCGAACAAATGTCCGGCTGACGTCGAGCCCGGCTACGCGATAGGAACCAAGCTGCGCCAGCGCGATGGCGAGATAGCCGGGTCCGGGGGCGACTTCGAGCACCCGGTCGCCGGGCCGCAGTGAACCGGCGATACGCTTGGCCAAGTTGCGGTATTCGGCGATGCTCTTGCCGGTGTTCCTTGCGTACCAGGTCGCGATCATGCCCTCCATGCCTATGCCCTTGTACGGTTTCGGTTTCCGCTCCACAGAGGTCTTCATGGCCAACTCCATATATCTTATCATATAAGATATTTAGCACATAAGGAAATTGCGAGACGATGTCAACGAAGACCAAGCGGCGGCGGGAGCTGGAGGCCGCGCTCAACGCGGCGATGCGCGATGCCAGCGGCCAAGGCGTGCTGTACAGCCAGGCCGTGGCCGACCGGCTTGGCATGAACAGCACCGATCTCGAATGCCTTGATCACATTTCGCGTGGTCCGGTCACCGCCGGCAGGCTCGCCGAGCTGACCGGGCTGACGACCGGTGCGATCACTGGCGTCATCGACCGGCTCGAGCGCGCCGGCCTGGCGCGGCGCGAGCGCGACGCCGGCGACCGTCGCAAGACCCTGGTCAGCATGCTGCCCGCCGTCGCGGAGCGCGTCGCGCCCCTGTTCGAGCCGATGGAGCGCACCGCAATGGCAGTCCTGTCGAAGTATCGCGACGACGAACTCGCTCTGCTGCTCGATTTCCTGACCACGGCGCGCGATGCCGCTTTGACCGCGATGTCAGAGCTTCGCGCACTGCCGCAGCCGCGGCCGACGCCAAAGCTGTCCAAGCCGAAATGACGGTGTTGGTGGCGGATGCCGTAGGGCGCAATAAGCGCAGCGCATTGCGCCGCTTCAACGTTGGCAGCGTCACGCGGCTTTCGCACCGGAATGGCGCAATGCGCTACGCTTATTGCGCCCTACGGTCCTGCATGGCCGGCACCGCCGCTCTTGAGCCAAGGCGGACCTCGCCGTTGCGCCAGGAGATCGAACAACGGCCTGGAACTTCCGCGGCCCTACTCCGCCGGCTGCGCCGCCCGGTGCGCGGCCTCGGCCCCGTTGACGGCCACCGCCATCACATAGACGCCTGCCATCATTACGAAGCCCGTCAGCGCGATGGCGGCGAGCACGAGGTCGAAGCCGCCGCGGCCGTAGAGCTGGGCGATGAGCTGGACCGCGATGCCTGAGGTGATGAAGGTGAGGAAATAGCGCACCGCGTACACCCGGCCGCGCCAGGCGTCGGCGGTGTAGCGGGCGATCACGATGTCGCCGACCGTCGTCTGGCCGTAGATAGCGCCGATCGCCACTCCCAGCGCAACGACCAGCGCCGCGCCGGTCGCGTGCCCGGCCCACACCACGCCGACGACCTGAACGGTCGCCACCGCGGCGAACAGCATATGGGGCGGCGCCCGCTCGAGCAGACGGCCCATGGCGAGTTGCACCAGCGCGCCGCACAGGAAAATGCCGGTCGCAAGCCAACCCACCACGATGAGCGGCACGCCTTCGCCGACCCGCTCGTCCACGAGCTTCGGAAGGGCGATCAGAGCGGTGTTGAAGGTGAGGCCGCCGGCCAGCGAGATCGCCACGTAACTGCCGAACATCACCGCGGCGGCGCGCCGCGACAGCGCCACGTTGGCGGTGGCGCTGCGCTTGCCGATGCGGTGC
>WNFF01002552.1_pt1 | contig 26999 bp, 22 predicted proteins | sample 5400441 | NCBI WGS metagenome assembly WNFF01 (sample SAMN13153345, study PRJNA577476) | soil metagenome | isolation source: 120 cm saprolite under Douglas fir tree site 2 hole 3 replicate 1 | place: USA:California | collected 2015-04-18
CCGGCACCGTGCTGTGGACAGCCGGCGTGGAGGCCCCTCCGATCGCCGAGGCTCTCGCGAAAGCCACTGACGCCAAGCGCGACCGGGCCGGGCGCATCCTCGTCGAGGCGAACCTCACCATCCCCGAGCACCCCGAGATCTCCGTCCTGGGCGACATGATGAGCCTGAACAAGCTTCCGGGCGTGGCCGAGGTGGCGATGCAGTCCGGGCTCTACGCCGGCAACCGCATCCGGCGCCAGGTGTCGGGAGACCTGGCTGAGAAGCCCTTCCGCTACCATGACCTCGGCTCGGCGGCCTACATCTCCCGTGGCCGTGCCGTCGTCTCCGCGGGGCGCCTGCACGTCGGTGGCTTCCTCGGCTGGGTGATCTGGCTGTTCATCCACATCGCGTTCCTGACTGGCTACCGCAACCGCCTCGGAGCCCTGCTCACCTGGTGGCTGGCCTTCACCCGCGACATCCGCCGCGAGCGGACCTTCACGACCCAGGAGATCGAGACGCTGCGCGACGTTTATACGGCAGGCCGACCGCCACCCGGCCCAGTTCCGTGATCGTCGAGCCCGACAGCAGCCGCACCGCCCGCGCGGCCGGAGAGGGCCTGACGGCGTGGCGAGGCAGGCGGACCCGGAGCACACCCGGGCGGGACTCGAAGACCAGCGGAGGATCCAGCAGCAGAGCCTCGCCGTCGATCCCGACCTCCAGCGGCCCGCCGGAGCTGATCTCGAAGCGGGGCGCGGTCCACTCCTGCCAGCCGGGGAAGCGGCGGACCTGACCGGCGGCCTCGAGCGCCACGAACAGCCTGGCGTCATCCGCGCCGCCGATCCTGGCCGCCACGATCCCGAGCACGCCGAGATCCAGCCGTTCCCGCGTTCCCCGGCCGCCGAGATGATCCAGCTCATATGGATCGTTCGACACCAGGATCAGCTGGGCGGTCGGGTGGTCGATGCCATCCGGTCCGCGAAATTGCAGGTCGAGGGGGGCCGCATCCGGGCCCAGGAGATCCGGCAGCATCGACGCGGCCGTCTTGAGCTTCGCGTCGCGGTACTCGGGTGACTGGACAACCTTCGCGTACAGCCCCAGCGAGGCGTTGTTCACGAAGATCCGCCCATTGACCGCCGCCAGGTCGATCCGGCGCTCCACCCCGTCCGCGAACGCCTCAAGCGCGCCTATGACATCCTCTCGGTCCAGGCCGAGGTCGAGCGCGAAGTGATTCCTCGTCCCCGCCGGCACGCACACATGCGGGATACCGTGCCGGGCGGCGACGGTGGCGATCAGCGCCTGCGAGCCGTCGCCTCCCGCCATGCCGATCACGTCGGCGCCCCGCGCGACGGCGTCCTCCGCCAGCTGCAGCAGGTCATCCCCGGGCTGTAGCACGACCGGCTCGATGCCCCTCTTCTGGCATTCCTCAGCCAGCCGGAATCGCTCGGCCTTCCCGCCCCCCGATTTCAAATTCATGATCAGAACGGGATGCTCGGCGGCTGAGGCCGGCCTCAGGTGGCCAGCCGGGCCCAGCGCGGTGGTCCTGGCCCGCAGCGCGAACCGTGCCGACGCCAGCGACACCACGGCCAGCACGAAGATCAAGATCATCCGCAGGATGCTGAGGTTGGCGAGGACCAGGCCAGCGATCAGCACGCCCAGGGCCACGGTCATGGCGATCAGCCCGGCCGCGCGGACCATCCCGCGCCTCGACACCACGTACCAGCCGGCCGTGACCCAGACCAGCAGGCCGACGATGGTCAGAACCGCGGTCACGAAATGCACGACGACGCCGACCACCAGCCATCCGAGGCCGGCGATGAGGGCAAGCAGCGATAGCAGGGCGGCGGCCCGCCCGGCGATCGCCGGGCGGGCCGTCTCAATTTGCGGCATCTGACCCCCAAGCCCACGACCTAGGTGACGCGCAGGAAACCATTAATCGCCTGGACCGTTCTCCCCGGCCGCCGGACCCCGGTCATGTATACGGCGTACCTCCAGGACCTCCACCCCGAACGTCTCAAGCCTGGCGAGCAGCCCGTGCAGGGCCGCCTGATCAGTAATAGGGCCGTGCAGGACGGTTTCCACCGGCTCCACGGAGGCCGTGAGCCGCTCGAAGTCAAGCAAGGCTTCGGGCGGGAGGACCCCTACTACGCGGATCTCGTAGTAGGACGGTGTCACCGTAGCCCCCTCAGCAAGTCGGAATGGGCAACGCAGACCTCCACGGTGCTGCTTGTCGGCTCGCCGCGCCCCACTCACGGCGGGTGAATTCGGTCACCCTGGTGAAATCCGTACAGGGTGATGACATATCACCCGCATACGAGCGGTGATCACTTGTAGGCAAGCTAACCAACCCGCCTCTGGACCCCGGGCGGAGCAGGCCATCACCCACAGGATGAATGTCCGGTCCTGGGGTTGGCAGCCGCAGATCGGGGAGTTGGTGGCGAAGGTGACCAGCACGGCCGCGCGTGGCCCGGCCCGTTTGAGAGCACACGCGACCGGCAGTGACGATCCGGTATTAATGTCCAAGATCACCATGCCCGGCCTGCCCGGCTGGGCTGTCCCGCGTCCACGCATCGAGAAACTCATCGCTGAGGGTGCGCGCGGCCCGATGACCACCGTCACCGGCCCACCCGGCGCCGGCAAGACGATGGCCATCACGCTGTGGGCGGCCGCCAGCACCAGCCCTGACCGCCTGGCGTGGGTCACCCTTGACGATTACGACAACCGGCCGAGTGTCTTCTGGTCCTATGTCGTGGCGGCGTTGCGGCGAGCCGGCGTCGCCCTTCCGCAGGTCTCCTCGCCTCCCGCCCGTGCGGACGCGGTCGACCATGTCTTCCTGCTGCGGCTGGCATCGGTGCTGGCGGCGCAGGACCCGCCGGTCGTCCTGGTGCTCGATGACCTCCACCTGCTGACCGAACCCGGCACTCTGGACGGGCTGGCCTACGTGCTGCGGAACGCGAGGCCAAGCCTGCATCTCGTGGTCTCGTCACGGATGGACCCGCTGCTGCCCCTGCACCGGTACCGGCTGACCGGGGAACTCACGGAGATCCGGGCCAAGGATCTCGCCTTCAGCGTTCCCGAATCCGGCTTGCTCCTGGCGCAACATGGCGTCGCGCTGTCTGCGGCGGCACTTGAGCGCCTCACCAGGCGGGCTGAGGGCTGGGCAGCGGGCATGCGCCTGGCCGCGATCTCGATGGACGGGCACCCCGACCCCGAGCAGTTCGTCAAGGAGTTCGACGCCGAGGACAGCGCCATCACCAGCTATCTCGTGGACGAGGTTCTCGACGCTCAGCCCGCGTCGATCCGGGACCTTCTGCTGCGCACGAGCATCCTGGACCGGGTCAGCGGGGGAATCGCCTGCGAGCTAGCCGATGACGAACAGGCCACGAACGCATTGCCCGCCCTGGCGCAGGCCAACACGTTCGTCCTGCCCATCGGGCACGGGTGGTACCGCTACCATTCGCTGTTCCGCGCGGTCTTGCGCCTGAAGCTCCGACGCGAACGCCCCGGCCTGCTACCGGACTTGCACCGGCGAGCGGCCCTGTGGTTCCGGCGCAACGGGTCGCTCACCGATGCCGTGCGGCATGCCGGGGAGTCGGGTGACTGGCAGCTCGCGGCCCGGATAGTTCTTGATGAGCTGGCCATAGGCCAGCTCATCGAACCGCGGGGCAGCCAGCCGCTGGCCGATGGGTTCCGGCAGATGCCGCCGGGCGTGCCGTGGGCGAAGCCGGAGCAGTTGCTCGTCGCCGCCGCGCTGGAGTTTTCCGGCGCCACCGGCTACCCAGGCGGCCCCTCGCTCGGCGCGGCAGAAGGCATCCTTGAGCATCTTCCCGCTGATGACGAGATCCCGGCCCGGCTGGCTGCGGCGCTGATCCGGCTGGCCGTTTCCCGCCGCACCGGGGAACTCGATGCCGCGACGGCCGCGGCCGCCAGCGCGGAGGGATTGCTCGCGGCCATCCCCGAAGGCCTCCTGGCCCGGCATCCCGGGATTCGCGCTCAGGTGCTGTCGGGTCGCGGCGCCGTGGAATTCTGGGCCGGCCATCTCGATGAGGCGGCCGCCACCCTCGAGGAGGGCGTGGCTGCCGCCTGCGCTCCGGACAGCAGGTATGAGCGGGCTGACTGTCTCGGGAATCTCGCCCTCTTGGAGGCCCTGCGGGGAGGGCTGAGTCGCGCGATCGAGCTAGCCGATGAGGCCGCCGGCGCGGCGGAGAGCAACGCCGACGAACCTGCGGCGCCCGCCAGCGCCGCCGCAAGTGTGGCCCTCGCGTGTGTGCACTTGGAACGCAACGAACTGCAACAGGCGCGTACCCAGCTCAAGGTGGCCAACGCTGCCCTGCGGATCCGGCCGGACAAGCTGACGTACGCCGCCGCCTGCCTCGTTGCCGCGCGCCGCGGGCTGGCCGAAGGCCGGGCCGGGGTGACGACGGAGATGGTCGGCCGGGCACGACAGGGCTGGTCGCCCCCCTCCTGGCTCGAACACCGGCTGGTACTCCTCGATGCGCGGGCGTGCGCGGCGGCCGGGGACATCCAGTCCGCGGTCTACACGGCCGGGCATGCCGGCCCGCAGTCCCAGCTCGATGCGGCCGTCACGCTGGCGCATGTGCGGCTGGCCGCGGGAGATCCTCAAGCAGCAGGACAAGCACTCGCGTTCGCATCGGCTGGTTCCGCCGAGCAGCCCAACAACATCCGCCTGGAGGGATGGCTGCTGGATGCCCGGCTCAGCTATGGGAGCGGTGACCGGGCACGCGGTCGTCGATCACTCGAGCAGGCGCTGAAGCTGGGCCGGCCAGAGCAGCACCGGCTGCCGTTCGCCATGGAGCGGATCTGGATTCGGCCGGTGCTACGCCGCGATCCTGAACTCGCCCACGCATACCGGCACCTGCTCGAGCCCGGTCTGGTGGGCACTGGCTGGGCCCCGGCCCGGCCAGTGAAGGGCGATGCGGCGCCCCTGATCGTCGAGCGCCTCAGCGACCGTGAACGTGAAGTGCTCAGGCACCTGTCGGGGATGCTGAGCACCGCCGAGATCGCCAGCGAGATGTACATTTCGGTGAATACGGTGAAGACCCACCTTAAGAGCATCTACCGCAAGCTGGCAGCGGCGCACCGCAGCGAGGCAGTCCGCCGCGCGAGGCTGCTCGAACTGATCTGAGCTGTGTTTTCCCGCTCGCCGCCGGGGCGCTTAGCGCGCCCCTTTGGCTCGCCGGGGGCGTGCCTCCCGGCTCGCCTCCGGGCGTCATAGGATGCCGATCTCGCGGCCGTGTTCGACGGCTTCGTCCCTGGCGGACACGTCGAGCTTTCGGTAGATCGCCTGCACATGGGTCTTGATCGTATTTCGCGACAGAGACAGCTCCTGCCCGATCTCGCGGAGGGATAGCGTGCCCCGGAGCAGGCGCAGTATTGCCACCTCGCGTTCGGTCAGCGAGTCCACACGTCCCACCGAACGTGGTCGGCCCTCGAGTCGGCGGTCGAGCCTCTCCAGGCGGGCCAGCTGAGCCTCCGCGCCGTCCGGAAACGAGTTCAGCACATCCCTTGCCTCCTCGATGAACTCCCTCGCTCTGGCGTGGTCTCCTAGGTCGAGCAGCACCTGCACCAGCACGAGCAGGGCTTCGACGGTGGGCCAAGGGCTGATCCTGGACACTCTCCGGCGGGACCGGACGGCATGCTCGAGCTCGCTCCGGGCTTCGTCGAGACGCCCCAGCGCGGCATAGACCGCACCGGCCGCCGTGTACGCGAGGGAACTCTGCGGCGCCTCGCTGAGGTCACCGCGGATCGCCAGGCTGCGGGCATCGTCCGCCAGCTCATGGGCCTGCGGCAGTCGGCCCAGTGCGACCGCGACCAGGGACAGGACGGACTTGGCCACCAGGCGCGTCAGCGGGACGGATGCCTCGCTGAGCACTGCCTCCTCGAGCGGTCGCGCCGCCGCATATGGCTCGCCGGACAGATAGAGGCTGAAACCAAGCGCTCCCCTGGCCAGCGCGTACCAGGGCGATGTCGGGTCGCTTTCCAGCTCGGCGGCCGTGGCCGCCGACTCGCGCATCACCCGGAGGCCGTCGAACCCGCAGATGCTTTGCAGCAGCGCGGCTGAGGACTTCAGCGACCGGATTCCGTCCGGTAGCGGCCCCTCATGCTGCCCGGCCTCAATAACTGGGAGCCAGCGGCGGAGCGCCTCCGGCTCACCGGTGAAGGCCGCCGCCCACGCCGCGCAATGCGCCGCCACGGGGTTGGCGGCGATCTGGTCGTCACCAAGCGAACGCAGCCAGCCGCGAACTGTGCCCACTCTCCCGAGGTCCGTGTAGGCGTACCAGTGACTCGCGATAAGGTCGATGGCCCCGGCGATGTCGCCAGCCGTGAGCGCGTGGTTGATCGCGTCGTCCGTTGAGCCCCACAGCCGATGCCAGGCGCTGGCGCGTTCATGCAAGGCGGGCACCAGATCAGGCTCGGTCCTGGCCAGTTGGCTGCGAAGCACCTGCGCGAAGAGGTGGTGATAGCGGTACCACTGCCGGATCTCGTCAAGGGGCACGACGAAGAGGTTCTCGCGCTCGAGGACGCCGATGATCTCCGCCGCGTTCGTCGACCCGGCGACGGCGTCGCAGAGTGGCGCGCAGAACCGGTCGAGAACGGCGGTCCGCATGAGGAACTGCCGGAGCTCGGTGGGCTGGCGGCTGAGCACCTCCTCGGCCAGGTAGTCGACGATGAACTGGTTGTCGCCGGTGAACTGGTGGATGAAGGCGCTCGGCGAGGGGTGATCGCGGAGAGAGAGCGCCGCCAGGTATACGCCGGCCGGCCATCCTTCGGTCCGCTCGACGAGATCGGCCAGGTCGGGCGCGCTGAGCTCGACGGCGGAAACAGCGTGCACGAGCGCGGCGACCTCCGCGGGCGCGAAGCGCAGCTCCTGCGCGCGGAACTCGACCATCTGGCCGGCCGCCCGCAAGCGGGCTAGCGGCAGCGGCGGGTCAGCTCGCGTAATGATCACCAGCTGGGCAGCTGGCGGGAGGTGGAAGAGCAGGAACGCGATCTGGTCGTGGCAACTTCGCTCCTTGATCACGTGGCCGTCGTCAAGGACGAGGGCAACCGGTTCGGGGAGCGCGGCCAGCTCGTTGACCAGCATTGGGAGCGCCGTTCCGTCGATGTCCGGAACCTGGAGCCGCAAGGCTCTCAGGATGTCCTCGCCGCCGAACTCAGGGCACGCTCGCTGCAGTGCTGACACCACATGCCACCAGAGCCTGCCCGGGTCATTGTCGCCGCGGTCGAGCGAGAGCCACGCGAACCGGCGCTGTTCCATGGCGCTGGAACGCCACTGGGCGACGAGGGTGGTCTTGCCGAAGCCCGCGGGAGCGTCAACGAGGATGAGCTTGGCGGCGGAGGAGTCGGCCAGCGACCGCACTAGCTCCCGCCGCTCCACCCACTCCCTACGCGACCTGGGAGCGTGGAGCTTCGTCTCGATCGGCGCATCCAGCAGCGGCCGGGCCGGAGTCGAGTCGGTGACCGCCCGAGGACCATGCTCCGGCCGTCGTCCCTCTTGCGCACCTGAATCGCTCACGTCCCCCCACACTCTCGATGAAGTCGGCTAGCGCTAACCACCCGGAGGCGTCACAAGATCCCGCTTTCGCGAGCGTGCTCAACGGCGTCGTGCCTGGTGGACACGCCGAGCTTCCGGTAGATCGCCCGAGCGTGGGTCTTGATTGTGTTCGGAGATACGTACAGCTCCTGCCCGATCTCCCGGAGGGACAGCGTGCCCCGGAGCAGGCGCAGCACCGCCACCTCGCGTTCGGTCAGCGAGTCGGCCAGTGAGGCTCCTCGCGACGGGGCCACGAGCCGCCGTTTGAGCCGGTCCAGCCGGGCCTGCTGAACCTCCACGCCGTCCGGGAACGAGGTCAGCACGTCCTGTGCTCCCTCGATGAGTGCCGCGGCGCCGGCATCCTCGCCTAGGTCGAGCAGGACCTGCGTCAGCACGAGCATGGCTTCGAGGGTGGCCCAGGGGCTGATCCCGGGCTTTTTCCGTCGGGCCTGGATGGCATGCTCAAGCTGGCTCCGAGCTTCGTCGAGCTGTCCCTTCGCGGCATAGGCCGCGCCGGTGGCCGTATAGGCGATGGAACCCTGCGGCGCCTCGCTGACATGACCCTGGCTGGCCAGGCCGCGGGCCGTGTCGGCAAGCTTTGTGGCCTGCGGTAGCCGGCCCATTTCGACCGCCACGAGGGACAGGGTGGACAAGGTCAGGATGCGTATCATCGGGACCGGTGCCTCGCTTCGTTCCGCCGCCTCCAGCGCTTCCTCGGCCGCCTGAAGTTCACCGGACAGGTAGAGACTGAAACCATGCGCACCCCTCGCCAGCGCGTACCAGGGCGACGTCGGGTCGGTTTCCAGCTCCACGGCCATGGCGGCCGACTCGCGCATCACCCGGAGGCCTTCGAACCCGTAGACGCCGCGCAGCAGCGCGGCGGAGAACTCCAACGATCGGATTCCATCGGGTAGCGGTCCCTCATGGCGTCCGGCCTCGATAACCGGGAGCCACCGCCGCACTGGCCCCGGCTCGCCGGAGAGGGCCGCGACCCACGCCGCGCAGTGCGCCACCAGGGGGTTGGCGGCAATCTGGTCGTAGGTGAGCGAGCGCATCCATCCGCGAACAGTCCCCGTCCTTCCGACGCTCACGTACTCGTACCAGTGACTGGCGATGAGGTCGACCGCCCCGCCGATGTCGCCCGCGGCCAGCGCGTGACTTACCGCCTCGCCCACCGACCCCGACACCCGATGCCAGGCGCTGGCGCGTTCATGCAAGGCGGGCATCAGATCAGGCTCGGTCCTGCCCAGCTGGCTGCGAAGCACCTGCGCGAAGAGGTGGTGATAGCGGTACCACTGCCGGATCTCGTCAAGCGGCACGACGAAGAGGTTCTCTCGCTCGAGGACGCCTATGATCTCCGTCGCGTTCGTCGACCCGGCGACGGCGTCGCAGAGCGGCGCGCAGAACCGGTCGAGAACGGCGGTCCGCATGAGGAACTGCCGGATCTCGGCGGGCTGGCGGCTGAGCACCTCCTCGGCCAGGAAGTCGACGACGAACCGGTTATCGCCGCTGAACTGGTGAACGAAGGCGCTCGGCGAGGGGTGATCGCGGAGAGAGAGCGCCGCCAGGTATACGCCGGCCGGCCATCCCTCGGTCCGCTCGACGAGATCAGCCAGGTCCGGCTCGCTGAGCTCGACGGCCGAGACCGCGTGCACGAGCGCGGCCACCTCGGCAGGCCCGAAGCGCAGCTCCTGCGCCCGGAACTCGACCATCTGGCCGACGGCCCGCAACCGCGCCAGCGTCAGCCCCGGATCAATTCGCGTAATGATCACCAGCTGGGCCGTTGGCGGCAGATGGAGCAGCAGCAGCGCGATCTGGTCGAGGCAGTGTGGATCCTTGATCACATGACAGTCATCGAGGACGAGAACAACCGGTTCCGGGAGCGCGGCCAGCTCGTTGACCAGCGCCGGGAGCACGCTTCCGCCGATGTCCGGCCGACCCTGGACCCGCAGAACCCGCAGGATGTCCTCGCCGCCGAGTTCGGGGCACGCTCGTTGCAGCGCGAACACGACATGCCACCACAACCGGCCGGGGTCATCGTCGTCACGGTCGAGCGAGAGCCATGCGAACCGCCGCTGTTCGATGAGGCTGGAACGCCACTGGGCCACGAGCGTGGTCTTGCCAAAGCCCGCGGGAGCGTCAACGAGGATGAGCTTGGCGGCGGCAGAATCGGCCAGCGACTGCACGAGCTCCCGCCGCTCCACCCACTCTTTGCGCGACCTGGGCGCGTGGAGCTTGGTTTCGATCGGCGTGTCAAGCAGCGGACGCGCCGGATCGGAGCGGGCTACCGCCCGTAGTGCATACTCTGGTGCGTCCCCCTCCGGCACACGTGCATCATCACACATTTGCCACAATGGGCCTAGCGTCCCCGCCCACGCCAGAGCCCAAACTGCGACGGAGGGTAACCTCGGTCAGAGGGCCCCGTTCATCGGGTTGCGAGGGGCCGGGTAGCGGCATTCCGCGCCCGGAATGCCCAGGCGGCCAGCAGGACGCCGTAGAGCATCAGCCACGCGCCGAGCACCGCCAGCAGGAACTTCAGCGAGATCGTGGGCTTGAAAATTACCAGAAGTCCAGCTCCTAGGCTGATCACGCCGGACGTCGCCTTCAGCCACCGTCCGGGCACCGGTCCGGCGATGGCCGCGATGATCAGGTCCACCACACCGTGCAGCGCCCAGAACAGCCCAACGATGAACGCGAGTAGCACCACGGTGACTGACAGGTGCCGGATGCAGTACAGGCCCGCGGCCAGGCCGAACAGGCCGAGTATGACATAAGCCGCCCGCGTCCCGCCGCTCTCGTTACGCACGGTAAGGCCCGCGAACAGCCGGGCGAGGCCGAACACCAGCAGTTGGACGCCGAGCAGGATCGCCACCACGTTGAGCGTCGCCTTGGGCCATACGAGCACGACGAGACCAAGGGCGAAGGTCGCCGTCGCGCCCGCCAGGAGAACGAGCCACGATCGATCACGAGACTTTCCAGCGGCAACATGCCCCCGGACGGTGCTGTCGGCGTCGGCCGCCGCGTGACGGCCGGGCAGCGCCTGGTCTGCGGGCTTGGGGTCGGATGCGGTCATGACGTCCCTCCTGGGCCGTGTTGATCCGACACCATCGTGCTCTGTCCGGGCATTCCCGATCTTCACCCGTATGAGGTGAGTGGCCCGGCCGACGGCGGGGCGGAGGCGGAGCGGCGCGTCAGTACAGCCGGCCGGGATTCACCCGTGCGGAGGGAGGCGGGCTCCTGGCTTCGGGGGGAACCTAGGCCTGCTGAGCGCTCAGCACCGGAATGCATCCGGCGGACACGGCGTGGCGCTTATGCGCGCCGCAGGTCGCCGGACCAGCGGTCCGGTTCGAGGAAAGGCGGCAAGCCCCGTGACAATCGGCGGCAGCATCGCGCTCATCGTCATAGGCGCAATTCTCCGGTGGGGCATTACCTGGAAGCCCACGCACGTGAACCTGGAAGCCATCGGCGTGATCTTGATGGCCGCCGGCGTAGCTGGCCTGATCATCTCGATCGTGTTCATCGCGATGAGACGCCGGCAGCGGGCACCGGCTGCGGAGGTCTATGAGGAGCGCCGCTACACCGAACCACCCTCCTGACCGCGTACCGCGTTCTCGCCCGCGCCAGGTTCACCCGCCGGGGGTGGGGCGTGGTCTGCGGCAGCTTGGTGGACTGGGCCCGGCAGTGATCACCGGCAGAAGGAGAACACCATGGCTGACCTGATCGCGATCGGGTACCCGGACGTGGCGACCGCGGAGGCGGCCGCCGAGGAGGCACGGCGGCTGGCCCGGGACCTGATCATCGAGCCCGACGCGATCGCGGTGATCGAGCGGGACAAAGAAGGCAAATTCCACGTCCATACCAGCCACCACCTGGTCCGCGGCGGGGCGACCTGGGGCATGTTCTGGGGGCTCCTGTTCGGCGCACTGTTCTTCGTCCCGATCGCCGGGATCGCCATCGGCGCCGGGCTGGGCGCCCTGATGGGCAAGGTCACCAAGTCCGGCATCGACAAGCAGTTCCAGGACCAGGTCCGCGACATGCTGCAGCCCGGCACCTCGGCGCTGTTCCTGATGGTGGAGAAGGTCACCCCGGACAAGGCCATCGAGGCGATGAGCAAGTACGGCGGCACCGTGCTGAAGACCTCCCTGTCCAAGGAAGGCGAGAAAGAACTCCAGGACGCCCTGCACGGCGGAGGCGCCAGCACCACCAGCGCCTAGTAACTACGGGCTAGCTGTCCCGCCCGAGCGTGACCGGACGGAGGGGCATGGCGCAGGCATCGCTGGCCCGGCGGGCAGTCAGGCGAGGCAGCCAGCCCGGTCCGCCGGAGACGGCCGGCCGGGGCAGCCATCCGGGTCCGCCGGAGATGGCCGGCCGGGGCAGCCATCCGGGTCCGCCGGAGATGGCCGGGCAGGGCAGCCATCCCGGTCCGCCGGAGACGGCCGGGCGGTATGGCGTGCTGCTGCTCGTGCTGATCTCTACCTACCTGCTGTCAGCATTCAGCTTCAGCAAGCTGGCCGGCGATCTCCAGGTCGCAGCGTTCGCGGCGGTATTGCTGCTGGCGCTCCGCACGTCGCGGGTGCGCCGCCGGACGGCGAGGCTGGCCGGCGGTGTCGCGCTGATTGGCTCTGTCGCGGCTGGAGCGGCTGACCTGACCGGCACCGCCGCTGGCTACGGCGCCGCGGAGATATGGAAGGCGCTGCTCCTGCTCTTCACCGTGGTCCTCCTCGTACGCCGCGTGCTGGACCGGCCCACGGTCACCATCCAGAGCATCTACGGTGCCCTGAGCGCCTACCTGATCATCGGGTTGATGTTCGCCGCCTGCTACGCGGCTATCGAGCACCTGGGTAGCGCACCCTTCTTCGCTGGCGGCCAGCCCGCCAGCACCCAGACACTCCAGTACTTCAGTTTCACCACGCTGACCACCCTCGGCTACGGCGACTTCACCGCCGCTGGTAACGGCGGCCGGGCCATCGCCGTGATGGAGGCCCTGACCGGTCAGGTGTTCCTGGCCACCCTGGTCGCCCGCCTCGTCGCTGCCTTCCGGGCGCCAGCCGAACAAGCGCAACCGGTCATCGGCCGGCCCCGGCCGCCTCGCCCTGTCCGGCGCCGCTCCGGGGGGAGCCGCGGGAAGCCAGCGGGAAGCGCCAGCCGGACTTCGCGGCGCACCCGCGTACCGCCAGCACGTAATCACGATGATCTCTGAAAGGACGTCGCGTCATGTCAGGATTGGATTGGTTCTTCTCGCTCACCCTGGGGATCTTGTACCTAGCCCTGCTGTTCACCGTGGCCATCGTGACCTTCCGCAAGGGTCACTGGGTCTTCGGCCTGATCGGCATCTTCATCCCGATCTTCTGGCTCATCGGCGCGGTCCTTCCCGCCAAGCGCGGCTCCTCGTACCGGGCGTGATGCTTCCGGGGCCGAGACCGCCGGGGACGGTGTGAGCCTCGCCGAGATCACATACGCCACCACGACCGCCACGATCACCAGCGGCATGACGGCGAGGCCGTCCGACGCCAGCAGCAAGGTGGCCAGCAAGACGGAGGTCAGCGGGAGCCTGAGCATCACGACGGACATCGCGCCGATGCCCATCGCGATGCCGTCAACAAGGGGAAGTCCCGGCAGGTGGGACAGCGCGACGCCACCCGCCGCCCCGAGGAACAGCGCCGGGAAGGTCGGGCCGCCGCGGAAGCCGCTCAGCGACACCCCGTAAGCGACTCCCTTGCAGGCAATGAGCAACAGCAGTGCTCCGACGGTATAGCTGGCGCTGTTGCTGATGAACGGGCCGAGGGCGGATTGCCCGGAGAACAGCACCTCGGATGAGCCCTTTCCGGTGGCTGCCGCGAACGCGATGGCCAGGCCCGCGATGGCCAGGCCAGCTACCGGCGTGACCAGCACCATCCGCCGCTCGACATGAGGGCGCAGGAACAGGCCGAGCCATCGGATTCCGCTGCCCAGCGGGACAGCCATCACCCCGATCGCCAGTGCCCACAAGAACTCCGCGGCCGTGGGCGACCCGACGTGCGGAAGGCCGGGAATCGCCAGCGAAAACGTGCCGAGCCCGGTCCAGGCGTCCAGGCCGATGAACATGAGCGAACCGACGCCGGCCGCCAGCAGGCCCGGGATCAGCACCAGCTCCATCATGGACCCGGCCAGCCCCGAGGCCTCCATCAGGAGGAACGCCCCGGTCAGGGGCGAGCCAAGCAGTGTGCTGATGGCGGCGAAACTGCCCGCCGCGGCCACCACAGCCTGGGTTCTGGCCGGAGTGTCCCGTTTGACGAGCCGGATTGCGAAGACGCCGAGCCCGGCGCCGAGAGCGATCAGTGGCGCCTCGGGCCCGAGCACAACGCCCAGGCTCAACGTCGCAAAGGCCGCGAGCACGATGCCAGGCAGCTCGACCGGGGAGGGAGGGCCTGCGCCCACCTTGAACCCGTCGGCTGGTGAATGGCCGCCCTGGCCGGGCAGGTACCGGATGGTGAGGCTCACCAGGACCCCGGCCAGCAGCAGCGGCAGAATTGGCCACCACAGCGGTTCGGCGTGGAAGCCCAGGTCCTTGGGCAGGTCGGTGAAGATCCATCCCTGGAGCTTGCTGACCAGCGCGAGAAAGAAGTAGGCCGCCGCCGACACGGGCACGCCGATGATCGCGGCGAGCACCAGCAGCGCCACGTAGCTCTTGGACCGCAGCAGCGCAAGCGGATCGGACGGCATCGTCACCTGGGCAGCAGTCCCTTCTGCGCGGGTATAGCCACCCAATGGTGCGGCGGTCACGGCCGCGAACACCTCACCTGAGCGGGGTGATTGCCGCTACTTCAGGATGTTGACGGCGCGGGCGACCACCAGCAGCGCCACCAGGAGCGAGATCACATCCTCGGCCATGGTCATGAGCTTCGCCCAGGGCCTGATCGCCGAGACGTCCGTCGGGCTGAAGGCCATGGCGGTCGTGAACGACAGGTGCAGGTAGTCGATGAACTTCGGATACCAGTCAGCCCCGACGTACTGGGTGTTGCTCATCTCCGGGAAGACGAAAGCCGGCGGGCGGCCGGCCCCTCGGGCGCGGGCCGCCGCTCCGCCCCGGTCCAGGTCCCAGTACCACAGGCCAAAGGCGATCACGTTGGTGAGCCACACGGCGCCCCCGCTGGCCAGCAGGACGTTGGCATTGTTGGTGAACGTGGCGTGGGCGCCGATGATCGCCGCCACCAGGCGTACCACCGCCGTGGCGTTCACCAGGGAGATCACGCCGATGAGCGTCCCCGTCGCGATCCGCAGCCAGGTGGAGTCGCGGTCGTTGCGGCCTGGGTCGCCGATGACGAGAACCGCGAGCAGCACGACGAGGATCAGTATGAGCGCCCAGCGAACGTCTCCGATCACCTGGTCCCGGTGCGTGTCCAGCCAGGTCCGCAGCGCCTTGAGCCGGGCATCGGCCGCGGTCGGCCTAAAGGCCGCGTACAGCTCCAGGTAGAGGAAGCTGGAGGTGGCCAGCACGCAGAAGAGCGTCAGCGTCAGATAGTCGCCCGCGTTGGAGAGCTTGGCCTGAGTGACCGTCGCGGCGCCGGCCGCAACCAGCGCCCAAGGCTGAAGGAAGGCGGCGAGCCCAGCGGCGGTCCATGGCGAGAGCCGGTCCAGCCGCACCATCCAGGCCGGTGGCTGGCGTGGGCTGCCCATCCGGCGCCATTGGCGCACGGCGAGCAGGATGAGCAGGATGCCCAGGGCCAGCTTGACGGCCAGCGCCGCGGTCGACGGCGCGGTGTTCGGCTGGGGCGGATTGCCCCCGGTCACCAAGACGACAGCGGCGATCACCACGACCAGGCACGCCAGCCAGCCGAGAATGAACGCCAGGCCCTTCCTGGTGCCCTTCTCGGCGCTGAGGATCAGGATGAAGGCAGTAAGCGGGAAGGGCTCGAGGGTGATCCCGAGCCCGATCAGGAGAAGGTCAAGTACCACGTGCACAACCCGCTAGCGGCGCCGTGGGCGGCTGTGCGTCTCACCGGCCGGGGGAGCCGGGGATCTCACAGGTCGCGCTCGGCGGTGATCCGTCCGGATGCGACGGCGTCGACGAGCGACTTGTGGTCGCGCTCGTTCTGATCGGCGTACGCGGCGGCGAATTGCGTGATGGCCTTGTCGAACACGTCCGAACCGCCCAGATAGCTGGCGATGGCGATCCGGTCTCCGGAGCGGGCGTGGGCCCGCGCCAGGGTCCACCCGCAGAGCTGGCCATACATCCGCAGGCCACGGGGCACCATGGTCCCTATCTCCACGGAGAATTTCCAGTCCCGCAGCTGGCGGACATAGAAGTCGCGTTGTTTCCCGTCCAGCCCGGCTTCGATCCGCTGCCAGCCCAGGAAGATGTCGCTGGCGGCTTGCATCAGCCGCTGGCCCGCGACGACTCGCTGGCCCTGGTTGGTGTACTTGCTGGCGCCGACGAAGCGGCTAAGCACCGACGCCTCGGCCTCCTTCACCTGCAGGAACAGCGGATCGGACTCGTCGCGGCCGAGCATCAAGACGATCCAGCAGCGGGTCCCGACGCTGCCGACGCCGACGACCTTGCGGGCCAGGTCGGCGAACTCGAACTGCTCGAGCAGGAACCGGCGGTCGGTCTCCAGCGTCCGCCGGTACTTGGCAATCAGGTCTTTGATCTGCGATTCGAAGGCGGTTCGATCCGTTCGCTTGGGCAGCAGCTCATCGATCGGCACGAGCAGCGGCGGGTCAGAGATGATCCGCGGCCGACCGTCCACGATACGGGTCAGCTTGGCCACTTCCTGCATACTGTCCCTGGTCCGCGCCTTGGCCAGGCCCTTGCTCACCACCTTGCGCTGCCGCGCACTCAGCTGGGACTCGAACTGCGCCTGCAACTGCTCCATGTCCGCGTGGGCGTACCAGACGTCGAGGTTGGTCATCCCGGCGAAGGTGCGCATCGCCTGCCGATAGCCGGCGACCGTGGCCGTGACGATCTCGCGGCGGTCCTTGCCGGGGAACCCGTTCTCGCGTGCCGCCACTTCCATGCTGGCCGCGAGCCGCTTGACGTCCCACTCCCACGGGCCGGGCAGCGTCTCGTCGAAGTCGTTGACGTCGAATACCAGATTCCGCTCGGCCGAGCCGAAGATGCCGAAGTTCGACAGGTGCGCGTCGCCGCACGCCTGTACCGCCAGCCCCGACACGGGAGTGGTGGCCAGATCGCTGGCCATCGGCAGGGCCGCCCCGCGGTAGTAGGTGAATGGGGAAACCATCATCCGGCCCCACCGGACCGGCACCAGCTCCGGCACCCGCGACTTCGCCTGCTCTGCCAGCAGGCCGATCGGGTCCGGCCGGTCCGGCGGCGGGTCGAACACCGCATGGCTGTCCCGCGGCACCTCAGCCCGCGCCTCCTTACCCCGGACTGCGCGCTCAGCCGGGGTCAGCCGCCCCAGCCCTGTGTCCAGTTGGTACCGCCGCGCCCGCCGGGACGAAGCCTCAGCCGTCAGTGCACTCATCATCGGCTCCTCTCCATACGCTGCCGGCGCACCGACCGGAGCGCCCACACCGAAGCGCTGCCGACCGCCCCTCCGCCACGGGCAGGCCCCCAGGCGGCCGGCAGCGCGCCGCGCACGCCACGATGCCGCGCCGGCCGGCTGCATGCCTCACCCGGCAGGGGTGACGCCGTGTAGCCGCGCCGGTGGCGAGGATGGGCCGAACCGGGAGGGCGGGCATGAAGTTCGAATCTGTCGACGCAGCTTGGGTGATCGACATTTTCCTCCTGCTCCTGATCGGCATTGGGCCCAAGATCGCGCTGGTGCCCTTTCTCGAGGTGACCGCCGGCATGCCGGCGGCCACCAAAGGCCGCATCGTGCGGAAGATGCTCACGACCGCGACAACTGTGGCTATTCTTTTGCTGGTCCTGGGTGGGCTCTTGACCAGGCTGCTGCATTTCTCCCCGGGTGCGCTGGGCGTGTCCAGCGGGATCATCCTGCTGATTATCGCAGTCTCGATGGTTCTCAGCCCACACGACCCGGACCTGGCCAGCGGTCCGGTCACGAGCAAGGACCCGATGCAGCAGGCGGTCTTTCCGCTGGCGATCCCGTATCTCCTCAATCCAGCGGGGATCGTCGTTCTGGTCACTGTCTCAGCGGAGGCTGGATCGTTCGGTGTCTACGGTGTCGTCGTCGGGGCCCTCGCGGTCGTTATCGCCCTTGATGTCGCCGTGTTCCGGTGGGCCAACCGGGTCAGCGAGCGGCTGAACGAGAGCCGGATGCTGGTGACCGAGAAGGTCTTCGGCTTCCTCCTCGCCGCCCTGGCCGTTCAGCTCGCCCTCGACGGGCTGTCCGACCTCGGAGTGATCCACCTGGCCCCTCATTAACGCCTGGCCCAGGGCCCATGTTGACGACATGACCACCCGTACGGGGTGATGCGTCTTCGGCCGCCGCACTGGGAGCGTCGGCCGAAGAGAACCAGCGATCGGGTGAAAGAGGCAAAGAGATGGCAATCGGGCCCGTGCAGCTTCTCGTGTTGGGGTTCAACCACCCCAACTTCCACGGGGAGATCATCGCCGAACTGGAGCGCCTGAAAGAAAGCGACACGGTGCGCGTGATCGACTCGCTCGCCGTCTACAAAGACGCGGAAGGCGAACTGGAAGTGGAACACCTCAGCAACCTCACCGAAGCCGAGGCGATCGAGATGGGCACCAAGATCGGCGCCTTGATCGGTCTCGGCATCGAGGGCGAGGAAGGGATGGAGGCAGGCGCGATCGCCGGAGCCGAGGAGGTAGCGGCCGACGGCGGCGTACACGTGTTCACCGAGGAGGAGGGCTGGGACATTTTGGAAGACATCCCGAACGACTCCGCGGCGGCCCTCATCTTGCTGGAGCACCACTGGGCGGTGCCGCTGCGCGACGCGATCGCCCGCGCCGGGGGCTTCCGCCTCAGTGACGGCTTCATCAGCCCGCTCGACCTGGTGGAGATCGGGCTGGTCTCGGCGGAGGAGGCGCAGGAACTGCACGACCTGGAAACGTCGGCCGCGGCAGACAAAGCGTAGCGTTGAGCCAATACGAGAACCTGGAGGCAGAGATGATCGGTGGCCGTAGAGTAGCTCGGCGCACGGGACGGCGTACCGCCCGGCGCGTTTCCCGCCGCAGGTAAAGGCTCAGGACGAACTCGGCCAGACAGGGCCACCCCGATGCCGACCGCCGCGGCGACTGGGAGGAACAGCGTGGCGGCGAAGGTGGTGACGACCGCGATCTGCGAGCCGCGCCCGGTGCGCATGATGCTAGTGAGTTCTCCCAGCTGGAGCGAGCCGATGGCCGCGAAGATGAGTATCGCGCCGAGCGTCGGCACCGCGATCTTCGCAACCAGCCCGGAGAATACAGCGAGGATCACCAGTAGCCACAAGCCGGACCAGATCACCGCCCACCGGGTCCGGGCGCCGACCGACACATTGAGCGCGGTCTGGCCGACTGAGCCGCCCACCGGTATGCCACGGAAAAAGCCCGAGGCCAGATTGCCCACCCCTTGGGCGATGATGTCCTGGTTCGGGTTTGGCCGGGCATCGCCGGGGTTCGGTGCGGCCTCGGCTACGCCGACGCCCTGGACCAGGACGATGGCCGCGATCGCCACGGCGCCGGTCACCAGGCTGAGGGAAAAAAGCCGGAAATCGGGCAGGTGCGGGAGCGGGATGCCGCGCGGGATGTCGCCCTTGTCGCCGACTCTGGCGACGCTCTCCGCGCCCACGAGAACAACCACGACTGTGGGGATCACCAGGGCAAATAGCGAGCTGAGTACAGCCAACCGAGTGCGTGCCAGCAGCGTCAGGATCGCCAGCGCGCCCAGCCCGGTGAGCAAAGAGGCCAGGTTAATCAGGCCGGGATGGCTGAGCACGTCGATGGCCTTGGCCAAGGGGAAAGCGCCCTGCGCCGGAGCGCCGGTCAGGTCGGCGATCTGGCCGCACACGATGTTGATCGCGATTCCAGTCAGGAAGCCGATCATCACTGAGTACGAGACGAACCGTGTATAACGGCCAAGACGGGCGATCCCGGCGGCTATCAGCACGACGCCGACCAGGATCACGAGCAGCGCGACCGCCGCCGGCCGCTGGGCCGGGGCCACGCCCTGCAGCGCCGAGCCCGCGGCCAGCGCGGCAGCAGACGTCGTCGTGATCACCATGAGCCGGGTATGCGAGCTGAGCCCCCCAGCGATCGGCCCGGCGAAGCCGGCATACAGCCCCTGCACCGGGTTGACACCGACCAGGACAGCCGCGGCCATCCCGTCGGGCACGCCGGCGATCGCGCGCGGCAGCCCGGCCACGATGTCCGCGCGCAGGTGAGATCGTTCCGGCCGGACCGAGCGCAGCCAGCGGCCGACGGGAGCCATAGACGAGCGAATTCCGTGCGCCACCCTTGCTCCCTCCGGCCGCACATGCCGGGATCGCCGGAGATTTACCGACAGATGCACCCAAATGATCTGCGGCGGTGGCCCGCGCGACCTCACCCACCCAGGGTGGTGCCACCCCGCGCGGGCGTCCTTAGCGTCGGTTTCGTCGCCTGCCTCCCGCCGATCTGAGGATGGGCCACGCTCGCCTGGATGCGGCGCCGCGAGTACGTATGACCGCCGCTGCCCGGGAGGGCTGAGGTCCGGAGGGACGCCGATGGCCGAGGGAGTGATGGGCCAGGGTCCGCTGCGGGCCGGCAGCCCGCTGCGGACCCCACGGGCGGCCGCGGTGGCCGGGATCATCTTCTCCGTGCTCCTGATCTCCGCGTTTGTGCTGCTGAGAGTTTCTGTTCCGGCCGATCCCACCGTCCAGGGGACGTGGCTGACCGACCCGCGGCGGAGGACAGCGGTGGCGATCGCGTTGAACCTCGTCCCGTTCGCTGGAATCGCGTTCCTGTGGTTCATCGGGGTGCTCAGGGACCGGATCGGCGAGCGCGAGGATCGCTTCTTCGCGACCGTGTTCCTGGGCAGCGGCCTCCTGTTCGTCGCCATGATCTTCGTGGCCTCGGGGATCGGCGGTGCGCTCATCGCGGACGTGTCGTCAGGCCCCCCAGGTGCGGGCACTCTCGCGCTGGGCCGCAGTGTCACCTCGATCCTGCTGAACGTCTACGCGATGCGGATGGCGGCGGTGTTCACGCTCACCACGGTGACCATTGCCCGCCGCACCGAGATCGTGTCCCGATGGCTCACCGTGGCCGGGCTCGTAACTGCGCTCGTGCTCCTGGTCGGCGTCGGTATCTCACCCTGGGTGGAGTTGCTGTTCCCAGCGTGGGTCCTGGCCTTGAGCGTTGATATCCTCGCCGGCGGCTCGAGGGCCTCGCCGGGCCTCCCTCCTGGCGGGTGATGCCCCGCAGTTCTGCCCGCACCATCCTTAGGCGACGTCTTGGCTCAGATTTCTCTTCATGGCGGAAGGATCGGGCATGCGGCGCTTGGCTGGGGGCCTGCTCCTTGCGGCGATCGGCTTCGCGGCATGCTCCGTGACCGGATGCGGCGGCAGCGGCGCGGTCTCCGGCATCGCTCCCAGCCGGAGCAGCAGCTTCTCGCCCAGCGCAGGCGCCGGTATTGTGCCCAGCACACGCGCCAGCATCTCGCCGAGCGTCAGCATCGTGCCGAGCGCCAGCGTCTCGCCGAGCGTCAGCATTGTGCCCAGCACGAGCGCCAGCGTCTCGCCCAGCGCCAGCGTCCCCGCGACGCCTACCGCCCAGCCATCGGCGACCCAGAGTGCCGCCGCACCTGCACCTGCGGCCCAGCCGAGCGGTTCACCTGCGTCCGCCAGCGGGTCCAGTTCGCCGCTCATCTGGCTGTGGGTCGTCCTGGGTGCCCTGGTCGTCATCGGCGTGATCATCTGGATGGCCAGCGCTGCCAGCCGCCGCTCCGCCGCTACGGCGGGCTGGCGGTCCAAGATCATAGACGCCTACGCGAAGGGCTCAGCTGTCTACGACGCGATGAGCGTCGCCGAGGGACCTGGCGGGCTGGCGGCCGAGGACGCCGGGGCTCGCTGGTCCGACATCCAGCGCCGGGCGGATGACCTGACGCAGACGCTGTATGCGATGCGCGAGGCCGCCCCGAATGAGGAAGACCGCGCTCGGGTCGCTGACGTGCTCGCCTCGCTCCAGGCGGTGCGTTCCGCAATGGACGCCGAGCGCGCTCCCGGAGGTGCCAGCCCGCGGCAGGCCGAGGTCGTCCGCAGCCGCCTGCGGGCGTTCGAGGCGGCCCTGCGCAGCCTCAGGGCGCCCGATGACCGCATGCCTTACTAGGGGCGTGGCCCTAACTCGATGCGCCGTGGCAGCGTTTCCATTTGCGGCCGCTGCCGCAGGGGCAGGGATCGTTACGCCCGCGCCGCGCGTCCTGCGCGGCATACGACCGCATCAGCTCAGACGGGGCCCGGTTGGCCCGTAGGAGCCCGGCCATCGTTTCCATCGGTTCCCGGACGTGGTGGAAGAACTCCTTGTAGCCGGGGCAGAGGTAATGCTGCCCAGGTTCCCCGTAGGGGGAGGTCGCGAACCGGTCCTTGGGGCAGCCCCCGTTGCAGGCGAAGCGGACGTCGCAGTCCAGGCAGAACCGGGTCAGGGTGTTGAACTTGTCCTGCCCGAACTTGCGCTGGGCGGGCGAGATGATCAGTTCCAGCATGTGCTTGTCTTTGACGTTGCCGAGCAGATAGCCGGGCTCGACGTAATGGTCGCAGGAGTACAGGTCGCCGGTGTGCTCGATGGCCAGCTGCGACCCGCACGTCTTGGCGTGCACGCACATCCCGCCCGGCTCGCCGTAGAAGTTGGCCAGCGCGGTGTCGAACATCTGCACGTACACGGTCCCGATGTCGCGGCGCACCCATTCCTCGAACACGTCGATGAGGAACCGCCCGTACTGCTGTGGCCCGACCGAGCGGTGGGTGACCAGGCTCCCCTCCTGGGTGTACAGCGGACGTCCCTTCACTCCGTCACCCCAGCCGGCGTCGGCGATGGGCAGCGTCTGCTCCGTGGCTCGCTCGATGATCGGTATGTACTGGATGAACGTCGCGCCCAGCTCATCGCGCAGGAACGTGTAGACCTCGCGGCCGTGGTCGCCGTTGACCGCGTGGATGGTGGTCAGCACGTTCCAGTCGACCCCGTGCCGCTTGAGCACGTCCAGGCCGCGCATCACCCGGTCAAAGGTGGGCTTGCCGCCCTTGTCGACCCGATAGGCGTCGTGCATCTGGCGCGGGCCGTCGATCGAGATCCCGACCAGGAAATCATTGTCCTTCAGGAACGTCCCCCACTCGTCGTCCAGCAGGGTGCCGTTGGTCTGGATCGTATTGAGGACCCGCTGCCCCGGCTTCGCGTACGTGCGCTCCAGGTCGATGGACCGGCGGAAGAAATCAAGGCCCATCATCGTCGGCTCACCGCCCTGCCAGGCGACGATCACCTCCGGGGCCCGCGCGTGCGCCTCAAGCAGTTGGCGTAGGTAGGTTTCCTGCAGATCGGCGGCCATCCGGAACCGGCTGCCCGGGTACAGCATCTCCTTGGACAGGAAGAAGCAGTACTCGCAGTCCAGGTTGCAGATGGCACCCGTCGGCTTGGCCATCACATGGAAGGCCAGCGGAGCCCCCGCCATGGTGAGGACCGGGCCCGGGCTCCCGGCGGGGCTAGTCACCGGCTCCGCGCTGCCCGGGCTCCTGGCCATCGGCAAAGAACACCTCCCCGCCGCGATCCGTTTCCTTCCACTTCCGCGCCCGCGTGGCCTACTCCCGCGCTCGCGTGGCCTACTCCCGGGCCAGCATGGCCTGGGCCTCGCGTTCGAGATCGACATAGGGATCGCCGCTGACGTCAACCGCGACCCGCTTGATCGTGCCGCCAGTGAATGCGTGCGGGTGCTCGCCCGGGTAGTCGGGGGTCACCGGCTCGCCGCTGTCGCGGCCGACGCACAGGCCCTCGCCCGCGAGCGAGAACATCCCGGGCTGGGTCCTGATGCGGCCTTCGCCGACCTTCTTGTCCCCGTGGTACAGGGAGAGGATCCCGGTGGACACGTGCGGCGGGTTCTCTCCGTCTTTGTCGAACGATGCCGACAGGATCAGGTTCTCCCCGGTGGGAACGTCCTGGGTGCCGTCGATCTTCTGCTCCCCCATGCCGACGAAGTTGTTGACGTAATGCAGCCGGTTGCCCTTGACGTACAGGGCGTGCCCGCCGAACCGCGACCCGTGCGCGAACAGCACGCCCTGCGCGCCGGGGGCAGGGATGTCGACCAGGGCGCCGATCGTGAAGGACCGGTTGCGGACGTTCACCGCCTGCGCCTCCGGCACCTCCGCGGTATCGGGGAAGTACACGTACCGGGCGCGCGGACTCGACAGCTGCGGCCTGGGCGTCGTGATGATCTCCAGCGCGGACCGGTCGTCCAGCGGGAACGCTGCGTTGTCGCCGGCCTCGGCGAACCACAGGTTGACGAGTTCGCGCACCTTCTCCGGGTGCTCGGCGGCCAGGTCGTGCACCTCGGAGCGGTCGGTGTCGGTGTGGTACAGCTCCCAGGTGTCGTCGTTGAAGTTGCTCCAGCCGCTGAGCGTGGGATGGGTGGTGACGGCCTTCCAGCCGTCATGCCAGATCCCACGGGAGCCGAGCATCGAGAAGAACTGGGTCCTGCGGGCCGACGGCGCCGAAGCCATCTCGACGCTGTAGCGCATGCTCACGCCGTCGAACCGGCTCTGCACGTGGCCCTTGATGGTGGCGGGGGGCTCGACGCCCAGGGTGTCCAGGATCGTCGGCACGATGTCGATCGCGTGGTGGTACTGGTGACGAATCTCGCCCTTCCCCGCCGTGGCTGATGGCCAGGAGATGATGCACGGGTCGGCGGTGCCGCCGTTGAACTCGTACCGCTTCCACATCTTGAACGGCGTGTTGAAGGCCATCGCCCACCCGTTCGGGTAGTGATTGTAGGTCTTCGTCCCGCCCAGCTCGTCGAGCATCGCCAGGTTCGCCTGCATGTTGTCGGGGATGCCGTTCGCGAACAACATCTCGTTGATCGAGCCGTCGGGGCCGCCCTCACCCGAGGCGCCGTTGTCCGACACCAGGATCACCAACGTGTTCTCGCGCTGCCCGGATTCTTCCAGGTAGTCGAGCAGCCGGCCGATGTGGTGGTCGGCGTGGGCCAGGAATCCCGCGTAGACCTCGGCCATCCGCGCGAACAGCCGCTTCTCGTCGGCGGACAGCGAATCCCACGGCCTGGTGACGTCCAGCGGCGGGAATGGCTGGCCCTTGGGCCCCTTGCGGGTCTCAGGGGTGCCGATCGGGTTGATCGGCGGCAGCTCGGTATCGGCCGGGACGATGCCCATCTCCTTCTGCCGGGCCAGCGTCTGCTCCCGGATCGCCTCATACCCCATGTCGAAGTGGCCCTTGAACTTGTCGGCCCATTCCTTCGAGACATGGTGCGGCGCGTGGGCGGCGCCGGGCGCGTAGTACAGGAAGAACGGCTTGTCGGGCGCGACCGTCTTGGCGTCCGTGATGAACTCGATCGCCTTGTCGGTCAGGTCGTCGGTGAGGTGGTAGCCCTCCTGCGGCGACTTCGGCTGGTCGACCGGGTGGTTGTCGTAGACGAGATCCGGGTACCACTGGTTGGTCTCGGCGCCGAGGAACCCGTACCAGCGTTCGAACCCGCGCCCCGACGGCCAGTTCCGCCGCGTCGAGGCGACGTTCATCTCCACGGTCGGGCACAGGTGCCACTTGCCGACCATGTAGGTGTTCCAGCCCTGCTCGCCGAGGATTTCCGGGATCATGCCGTTCTCCGGCGGGATGGTCCCGCTGGCGTTCGGGAACCCGACCGCGGCCTCGGTGATACAGGCCATCGAGTTGCGGGTGTGGTTGCGGCCGGTCAGCAGGCACGACCGGGTCGGCGAGCACAGCGCCGTGGTGTGCCATTGGGTGTAGCGGATCCCGTCGCCTGCGATCCGGTCGATGTTCGGCGTCTCGATCGGCCCGCCGTAACAGGACATGGCCGAGAAGCCGACATCGTCCAGCACGATGTACACGACGTTCGGCGCCCCGTCCGGGGCCTTCGGCGGCTCGAACGGCGACCAGTCCGGGACCGAGTCGCGGATATCAACGTTGATCGTTCCCTTGAACGGCTGGCTCACTGTGCTCTCCTTGCCTGAGGTTCCGGATCCGCCCGTCCCGCGCCGGGCTGCGCTAGGCCATCCCGGGGGGGCCGGCGGGCAGCGCCAGGCCCAGGGCCACCATCAGCTCCGGGGCCGCCGCCACGATCCTGGGCAGGCCGACCTGCGGCGCGACGGCGCGCAGGACTCCCACCAGTTCTTCCGGCGTGGCGCCGGCATCAATCGCGTTCCCGACCTGCCACAGGTAGGAGGCCGGGGGGGCATCGAGGGAAATGAGCGCGGCGATCTTGACCAGGGCGAAGGTGCGCGGATCCAGGCCGCTTCTCTCCTGCATTTGCTGGCGCAACTGCAATCCCTCACCCAGGAGTTCCGGATCACCCAGAGCCAGACTGGCCAGTGCGTCAGCCGTGGCATCGTCGACGGCCGCCTTCGCGGGCATATTCATGGCCAGGGTCCTTTCCCGCGCTCGGGGAGCGGAGTTCCGCACGGCGGTCCGCCCGATTGACAATGGCATCTCCCCGGATTTCCGGGATCACCCGCAGCGGATGGTGCGCACCACCTGATCCAGCGGGCCGGTGCCGTCGCTCAGCCGTCCTCGGGTGCCTGGCCCACTCCATCGTCCGGCCCCGGGTCGTGCAGCCGGCGCATCTCGACCACCTCGGCGCCGAATTCCTCGAGCCGGGCGAGCAGGCCGTGCAGGGCCGCCATGTCGGGCAGTGGCCCGTGGACGACGGTTTCCACCGGTTCCACGGACGCGGTCAGCCGCTCGAAGTCCAGCAGGGCTTCGGGCGGGAGGGCACCCACTACCCGGATCTCGTAGTAGTAGGAGTGTGTCAACGGTGCTCCCCCCGTATGTGCGGGCAGTTCCGGTAACCACACTGCTGCCCCCGGCCGCGCAGCACCCCACTCCAACCGGGTGAGTCACCCTGGTGAGATCCGGGTGGGGGTGATGACAAATCACCGGGACGGCGCGAACGTCGGTATCAGGTGAGCCGGCCCACTCCCCAGGTCCGGCTCGACGCTGCCGGGTGTCCCTGGGAGTGCTGGCGGCCGGGGGGACGGCCGTCAGGAGAGGGTGGTACCGATGGCCGAGCGCCATCGTGCGCGCACCGTGCCCCATCCCGCTGATCCCCCGGCCGGGGCAGGCGATCCCGTCCTCATATCCAAGATCACCGCACCGGGTCTGCCGGGCTGGGCCGTGCCCCGCCCGCGGATCGCGACAATCATGGCCGAGAGCGCCCGCGTCCCGCTGACGATGGTCACTGGGCCTCCGGGGGCGGGTAAGACGATGGCCATCGCGCTCTGGGTGGCTGCCGGGACCAGCCCCGGCCCATGCGCCTGGATGACGGTGGACGGTTACGACAACCGGCCCGGGATGTTCTGGTCCTCCGTGACGGCCGCCTTGCAGGCCGCCGGTGTCCCGGTGGCCCCGCTCCCCCCGGCCGCG
>WNFF01000757.1_pt1 | contig 26971 bp, 27 predicted proteins | sample 5400441 | NCBI WGS metagenome assembly WNFF01 (sample SAMN13153345, study PRJNA577476) | soil metagenome | isolation source: 120 cm saprolite under Douglas fir tree site 2 hole 3 replicate 1 | place: USA:California | collected 2015-04-18
CTAGTGAGGCACCGACTGACGAAAGGGTCGGCACACCGATAGGCTCCACCTAAACCACCGCGCCACACCTCGACTCCACAAGTAATCCTCGCTTCGCAAGGTGTACACGACAAAACTGTCTCATTGTAGGGGTTCACTTCAGTAATCTGGTTCCAACTTGGTTCCAACGAAGGGCCGCTAAACCGGCGTTTTTTCGGTATAAGCGGTGCCGATTCAACGGTTTTGAGGTTTGTTAACAGCCGAATGCTCTACCGTTGAGCTACCGGGGAGTTGCGCAACACCACTGTTTTCATTGTATTACAGCAAACAGATTCATGCCATGACCATTCGGAACGACCCCCAAATGCTTTAGCGCAGAGCTACCAGGCATCATCCTCATCTTGTGATAGTTATGTGGCCCTTTCAAGCGAAGGCTTCGGGACTGTGGGGACATGATTTTCGGCGCGGATAAATCAGGGCGGCAGCCCGCGCAGAATCCAGAACGCCTGCCTGTCACGCAGGAGGTCGCGGGTTCGAGCCCGTGCGACAAATGATGCTGGAAGGACTCCAACGCCGTAATTACTCTCAAAATATCATACGCCACTACATTCGCGCGTCGAAGATTCTACTCAACGACTTCACTGTTCTCCCGATCGCTTGGGCCCTCGACCCATTCGCGAATATCAAGCCGCGCTCTGTCACACAGCTCCTGCATGAAGGTCGAATGCAAGCAAACGATCATCTTTCAAGGCGCAGCGGAAATTTGAATACAGGTACCGCTTGAGACCAGCATAGTATTCCAGCCACCAAAAGGTAGAAGAGACGAAAATCATGAAGTTTGCACCAGAGAGTCGTAGCCGCATGACCTCGCGAATGGCGGCCTCGTCATCCGCCGGCTTTCCCCAATAATATCCGTCCTTTTCAAGAAAAGGAATACATCGCCGTGGGGCGACCAAAGGCGCCGCTTCCAACTGACCCTCATCCACAAGAATGAATGCATCCTGCGGCGGGACAAGCTTGGCAATTTCCTGGGTCACCTCATAGACGCAGTGCCAGGCGGGATCTGCTCTTCGACTTCGCGGAATCGCGGCGAATCGATCGTCTGCGAATTGGAACACCTCCGCGTAACGGCCGACCTGCGTCATCGTGCCGCGGTACTCATTCAGTGCGCTTACCGCTCGATCATAGCGAACCTGCTTTATCTGCGAGCGGTGGGCACACACGGCTTGAAGCTTGCGCTTCATCGCCTGGCTGATGTTCTCTGCACGATCATATTCGGAAAGCGGCGCCCAGACCTCATAGCCCAACAGCGCAGGTGGAGGAATCAGAGTGCTGGATAGCGCTGCTTGGACAATCGGCCGGCAAGCACGGTGATCCGGATGCCCGTCGTTCGCGTGTGGCAAGTAGATGAGTTGGGGCTGCTGTCGCTCTAGCAACGGCCGGAGCTCTGTCGCTGCCTCTTCGATCCCATCGCCAAGGTAATGATCCGGGCGTCTCAAAAACGTTACACTTGTGATTCCAAGAATGTCCGCCGACTCCCGTGCTTCACCTTCGCGAATGACCCATGCTTTTTCTCGCGGCAAATCGCTCAGGGCAAACTCTCCGGAGGTCAGGAACACCGCGGCCACGTAGTCGCCACGATCGGTATGAAGGCAAATGGTTCCGCCGCAACCGATCGACTCGTCGTCAGGATGAGGGGCAATAACCAGAATATTCATCCGACATTCCTTTTCCACGCCGACACTACTGCCGAAGCGCGAACGTGAATAGGCAATTCCCGGCGTTGACTGCCACGTACTGCTTAACCCCCACGGAGTACGTCATCGGACCGGAAATGACCGCTGCGCCGAGGGAAGTTTTCCATAGCAGCGCCCCGGTGCGGGCATCCAGAGCGTAGAAATACCCCTCTCGCCCGCCGCTGAACAGCAAATCCGAAGCAGTGGTCAGGATGCCAGCCTCGGTAACGTCGGTCATCTTGAATTCCCACTTCGCTTCACCCGTTTGCGGGTCGAGCGCTCGGACCGCTCCGTAGCCCTCTTCCTCTTTTCGGAAATTCGGAGCAGGCGACCAGTCAAAAGGGATCAACGACTTGGGTATTCCGGCAGCATATTCTCGGCCTTCCTTGTACTCGACAGGAACCTTCATGAAAATTGAAGAGGAGTTGGCCCACGCCGGGATGTAGAAGAGCCCCGTGCGCGGGCTGTAAGAAGGCGAATACCAACTGGTCGCGCCAGGATTGCCCGGATAGATGCGGGTACCCTCAAGGCTGGAAGTCTGGCCGGGTATCCGTACCGGTCTGCCTTTTAGATCGAAGCCTCTAGCCCAGGTTACTTTGGCGAATGGTTTCCCAAGCAGGAACTGGCCCGTCAGGCGATCCAGCACATAAAAGAAGCCGTTCCGGTTGGCCCACAGGATGACTTTGCGCTTTTGGCCTTGCCACTCGATGTCGGCCAAGACTGGAACTTGTACGGAATCAAAGTCGAGATCGTCGTGCGGCGTGAATTGGTAGTACCACTTCAGCTTTCCGGTGTCCGCGTCTAAGGCGACCACGGAATCGCTGTAGAGGTTATCTCCAGGCCGAACGTCGCCGTTCCAGTCTGGGCTGGGATTGCCTGCACCCCAATAGGTCAGGTTGAGTGTCGGGTCGTAGGAGCCGGTCATCCACACCGGGCCGCCTCCTGTTTGCCAGGAGTCACCCTCCCAAGTTTCATGGCCGGGCTCTTCGGGTCCTGGGATGGTATAGAAGCGCCAAGCTTCCTTCCCAGTGTGGGCATCGTAAGCGGCGATAAAGCCTCGAATGCCATACTCCCCACCAGCGGTACCAATGATCACTTTGTCCTTAAGAACTAGAGGGGCATGCGTTATGGCATAACCAGACTTCGCTCTTGCGATCGTGGTGTTCCAGAGGGGTCGTCCGTTCTTGGCATCGATCGCGACCAAATGCGCGTCGATGGTTCCCATGAAGAGTGTGTCACCGAGAATGGCCAGTCCGCGATTGACGCGGCCGCAGCAAGGGTGCGCACGTCCCGGATTGTAGGAGTAGGTCCAAAACACGCGTCCTGTAGCGGCATCCAAGGCGAGTACATCATTCGGAGCCTGGACGGTGTACATGGTTCCGTCCACCACTAGAGGCGTGGCTTCGAATTTTTGCAGTGACCGGGCTTGATAAATCCATTGCAACTCTAAATTCTTCACGTTTGCCGGAGTAATCTGGTTGAGCAGACTATGACGCTGGCTCAGGGTAGTGCCGGAATACGTAAGCCAGTTTTCGGGCTCCTTGTTGGCATCAAGGATACGTTCGAACGAGACTTGGGCCCGCGAAGTCGGCCCCCAGAAAAAACTCGCCATCGTAATGAGCAGCAGCATTCGCGCATTCATCGACTGCCCATTCCTTTCAGAGAAACCAAATAGCTGACAAGGTCTGCGAGTTCTTGAGGACTAAATTTGCCTTCGTAGGAAGGCATCGGTGATTTGTCGAGAAAGACGTACTCCTTCAAGTTTGACCTTTCGAACGAAAGCAACCTCTCCTTGGAATCAATAAGCTGCACTGTGAAAGTATCCTGGTTAAGCAGTCTTCCAGTAATCGCGACATCATCCTTGGTGACCACCCGAACGAACCGGTTTTGAGGAAGTATTTCAGCGCCGGGTTCGAGAATAGAGCGTTCCAGTTCGGCCAACCGCCGGACAGACCCGATTTCTGTGAGGTCCGGGCCGACCCGAGAGCCCTTGCCCCTGATGCGATGGCATTCAAGGCACCTGCCATTGCCTTCGAAGATCGTCTTGCCACGCACGGGATCGCCTGGGGCAGAAGCGGTCTGGGCAGTGCCCGCGAGATAACGCAAGTAAGCGGCCAGCATCCTGATCTCGACCTCCGTAAGCTCATTCGAAAACCCAGGCATCCCTGTTCCCGGGATCCCCGCTTTGACGATCTCAAGGATGTCGCCATCAGACGATACGCGCCGGAACTTGCCGTGTCCAAAATCGACTCCTGCGATTGCGTCGCCGTCCGGGCCATGGCAAGGGGCGCAATTGGCTACGAAGAGCTGCTTGCCTTCTTCGGATCCACCGCCAGTATGCGTTTGCTGGGCTACCAGCAGCGGACTTGCTGTAAGAGCGAAGATACAAGCCCTGATGACCCACATCCCTGTGCCGCCTCTAAGTGGATGATTCACGATGTCATTCTAGCCCTCTCCCACGGATCACCCGAGTGATGTCATTAGACTTTACTCGTTCTCGCGATGTGCGATGGCACCTCTTTGACGACTAAAGCCGACTCTGCGCGCCCTTGGGCGATACCGGTGATGACCCTGCAGAATTCTGAAGCGATCTTCGACCAGTCGTAAGCTTCTGCCGCCCGGCGTGCGCTCCGTGAGAGCTCAGCCTGGTGGTCAGGATTGGACAAGAGCCTAACGACAGTTTGAGCGAATCTCGGAGCTGAATCGGCCAGTAGAAGATCTCGACTGTCCACGAAATTGAGCCCCTCGGCCCCCACGGAAGTGGAGACAATCGGTTTGCCGCAGGCGGCGGCATCAAGGATCTTGAGCCGCGTGCCGCCGCCATGGAGCAACGGCACGACCACAACAGAAGCTCGGCGAAAATACGAGCGCATGTCGGGCACAGAACCGTGGATGTACACGCTTTCTGTGGCGAGTGCCTTTACCTCGGGCGAAGGATTTGCGCCGGCGATGTGGAATGTTACGTTGGGAGCCTCAGCTTGGATCAGCGGTAGTATCTCTCCAACGAAGTACCGAACGGCCTGTACGTTTGGCTCATAATTCATCATCCCCGTAAATAGGAGGTAGCCCGGCGTAGCCGAAGCCTTTGCGGGAGTCATCATGGCGGTATCTACGCCATTGGGTATCACTCTCAAGTGCTCTATATTCAGGAAATGGCGCGCTGTTTCGGCGTCTTGCTCCGAACAGCAAAGACAGAGCTGACATGCACTACAAACCATCCGCTCAAAGGACCGAGTTCTCTCAAACTCTTTCAACATATCGTGTTTCTCGCTGCCAGATTTCTCTTGGGCGCGCCGCCAAGCCATCAACGTATGAACATTGTGCATATCCAGAACCTTTGGCACATCCGGACGCAAGAAAGGCAAGAACCTTGCCATGAACGAGTGCTCGATCAGAATCAAATCGAACCATCTTGACATCAGCTCGCTAAGAAGGTTCTCCAGTACGGCCGAGTTGTAATAGCTGACGAACCAAGGCTCGGCACTCTCATAGGCCAGGTAGCGGTACGCCTCTAGGGACTCCGAGGCATTGCCTTCGTGCATGTTACGGTAGGGTTCTGAAGGCGCCCACGGGACACGTATAACTTCGACCGGTAATGAACAAATGACAGAAGCGTCCTGCGAATCCCAACTGAAACCGAGTAGGGTCACGTCATGTTCCGCAGAGAGACGCCTGAGGAGGTGGAACGTCCGGGATTGGGCACCCGTAATCGGCGGAAATGGAATGTCTGAATTCAGCACTAGGATGCGCATTCGGGCTCCGGCAATCGCTCCTCGCCACAAGAGATCCTGCCAACGCTCGAGCACGCCATAGCGCGGCATCGTTTTTCGTCTCGTTTAGAAACGTTCGTAGCTTCAAATAGCCGGTCAGTGGGACCGAGGGTTTCGCGCAACCAACGCATATCGTTGAAAGGATTGACTGCAATCCCGGCGAGGCCTGGAGCGATCATAATTCCCTCGCAGGAGCGACTGGTGCCCGTGCATTCCAGGGCGCGTTGAGAAGCGCTTCGTAGACTTGCAAGTATTCATGCACCATCCTTACGTGGCCGAAGCGTTCCTTAGCGTGTTCCCGGATGATTCTTCGGTCGAGCGCCATGGCTCGAGGCACGAACAAGGACAGGGCCTGCAAGGACGCGGCGTAGAAACCTGTCTTCCCGAAATCCACTACCTCTTCCACAGAGCTTCTCTGAAACGCGATCACTGGGGTGCCGCATGCCATGGCTTCAATCATCACCAGACCAAAAGCCTCTTCGGCTTGGACAGGGAACAGAAGCGCGGCGGCATTTCTCAGCAAAGCACACTTTTGCTGATGGTCTGCTTGGCCGATGTACATGACGTTGTCACCGTCAATGAGCGGCTTGATTTTCTGCGTGAAGTAAAGTTGCTCCTCGTCGTCGAGAGGTTGCCCGGCCAAAACGATTGGCATCCCAGCTTCCCTTGCTATACGGATAGCGCTGAGTGGCGATTTTCCGGCTCCCATTCGCCCTAAAAACGCAAGGTATTTTCCCGGAGATGTGGAAAATTCATACGAGTCAAAGTCACAGCCGTTGTTGATCACCCGAATGCTGCGGCGACGCTGCTCAGGTACTCCAGCGATCTGCTGACGACTCACGGCAGTAACCGCTGCATTCGCATAGCGTTCCAACAGCCAGATCGCATCAGGAGTTATGGGATTATGGAGCGTGTGCAAGATTGGCGCCCGTGAAAGGGCCCCGAGGGAAATCGCGTAGCACCCCACGTGCGAGTGGATGATGTCGAACGAGTCGCTCCCTTGCAGCGCTTCGGCGATGTTACAGCACTCGTAATACTCGTACTCCCAAGCGCGGCCGATTTTCATCGCTTCGATCATGTTCCATTCACAAAGAGCTTCGACTTTGGCCGTAGTGGGCGAGTCGCTGGAGGTAAAGACCGTAACTTGATGGCCCCGCCTGACGAGTTCCTCCGCAAGTAGGTACACGATGCATTCCACGCCCCCATGCGTAGCGGGAGCGACACGAGCCCACAAGGGCGGGATTAGAGCCACTCGCAATCGCTGAGATGAGTTCCGTAGAGTCATCGCGTAGGAGATCCGATCTCGGTGGACACCAAGAGGCCTGGTAATGTGGTGAACCCGCACAGTTCGATTCCCATTTCCATCAGCGCCGACCGGACTTTGAGGTCGCATAACGTCTTCAATTCTGTTCCGCGTTCCTTGATATACGTCGTATTCGGAACCCATCCCTCTCCGGGGTGACAGGCTAACTCTGTGACGCCCGGTGGTAGCTGTGAGAGTATTTCAAGTAACGCGCCTGAAGTGATCCCCTCTGGATGGGGCGAGCCCTCAGCGGTTTGCCCGTAAAAGCGTCCGCAATAGTGTATTTCTGGGCTGCAATCGCGCACCGGCGCCCTCACTTCTAGAGCGGCTTCGAGCACCACTGAGCGTGCCGGCTCGCGAAGATGTGCGTGCTGGTGAGAATCGATGTGGCTGGGATCTCTGCCTGTCAGAATTCGGAAAACGGCAAGCTGGCGCGAAGTCTCGTTACGCAACGCCGTCACTTCATCGAGCGGCACTACATTGTAGACAGGCGTCCAGTTCTCGTCCTTATAGACCCATTCACCGAAGTCAAGGTGCAGTCCAAGGACAAGACCAGGACGGCTTTTAGCGTACTCCGCGGCTTCAACCGCGGCTGGCCACCGTACCATCAAGCTGGCGCTAGTCACGATGCCGTGCTCATGCGCATGCATGACGCCGCGATTCACCGGAGAGCTGTGGCCAAAATCATCGGCATTCACAATCAGGTATCTCTTAGCTGACATGTCTCACGATCCCAAATCGTTCAGCAGTCTTTCCAAGACGGTCTCGGCCTTGAAATATTCTTCGGCAATATCTCTGGCAGCACGGCTATGTCTCTCGTAATCGCACTCGATCGCCTCGAAAGCAGTCAAGATCTCGTCCATCGTGTTAAAGGCGAACAGCCCCTCCCCTGTTGGAAGGATCGTGCCGAAGCCGGTGTCCTGAGTGATAACTGGTCGGCCCGCCGCGAGGTAGCAGGCACTGCGATCACTAAACCATCCAGTCCTCAGGCGCACGTTTGCATCCTTAGCCACAGTAAATTCGCCTCGGGACGCCTGCAGATAATCCCTATAAGAACACACACTGAGCGGATGAGAGTCCGTCAGATGCCAACGGTTTGACTTCAGCATGTTGCTGTCCTCGGGGGACAGTTGGATCAAGCCGGTTGCTAGCTCCAGCGGTTGTGCCACGCGTTTCGGCAGGTCGATGAACTTTAGATACTCACGATGTTTGCTCCAGTAGTAGGTGTTCCCCTCGAACACGATGTCGCGACCGTTTTGTCTCCAGTTACCCACTGTCGTGAACTCTGCCTTGGTAGGCGGACCAGTCTGCCAGAGATCAAGCACGACTGGCTGGCGCGTCCTTGCCCGTAGATGGGGCAAAGGGGGCAGGGAACAATCAGAGTTGCCAATGTTCAGTCCAAAGGTCACGACATCATCATGCTCCTCGACCAGTGCACGGACGTCTTCGTCACCCTGAGCGAACCGTACCTCGTGGACGACGGGGTCGGTGCCTACATACACGAGCCGCCCCACTTCTAAGCCTTCTTCTGCCAAGCGCGTGGATCCTGTGATGCTGAAAACAACATCAGCGTGTGCCAGCAATTCTTCCGCTGACTCTCGGTCCAAACCAAACCACGCTTTGTCCCCATAGCTTCTCCGGTAAGCCCAACGGTCGCTGAAACCGAACATTTCGGCGACTTGCGCCAGATACGATACGGCATATCCCGAAGTATTGACCCTCGACTTTCGAACCGGATCGTATGGCCACGAAGACGAGGTTTCGAAGTAAAACGCATCGTGGCCGAGCCGTTGAAAGCCAACTGCATACTGCATTGCCTGCCATACAATTCCTGGGTAAGGCTCACACGCGATATTCCCAAGAACAACGATGCGAAGAGGCCTCACTTATAGCACTCCATATGCACAAGACTTCCGTGCTCCAATTCCAACATGACGTCGCAGTTTTCCAGCGTGCTACGGCGGTGAGCAACCATGAATGTAGTGCGGTCTTGCATGAGGCGTTCAGTCGCCTTCAGGATCGCCGCTTCGGTTTTCATGTCGACCGAACTAGTTGGCTCATCGAGCAGAAGGATGGGAGCATCTTTCAGGAACGCTCTGGCCAGAGAGATGCGTTGCCGTTCTCCTCCGGAAAGGCGAACCCCGCGCTCGCCGACGACAGTCTGGTAACCGTGGGGTAATGCCAAAATGAAATCGTGCGCATCGGCCATCTTCGCCGCCTGAACGATCTCCGATTCGGTGGCTCGCGGCCTGGCGTAAGCTATGTTCTCGGTAATGCTGGTCGAAAAGAGGACGGGTTCTTGGAGAACGATCGCGAACTGGCTGCGCAGATCAGCCAGCCGGTAGTCGCGTAGATCCACTCCGTCCAACAAGATCTGACCGCTTGTGGGGTCATAAAAGCGGGTCAATAGACTGAGCAGAGTCGTCTTGCCGGCTCCTGTCCTGCCGGCGATGCCCACACGCGCTCCGCGCGGGACCTCGAAACAAATATCTTGGAGGACTGAATGATCCTCCTCGTAAGCGAAAGACGTATGCTGGAACGCTATGGAGCCGGAGGCCCGGACCAGAGGGCGCGCGTTAGGGCGCTCGGGAACATCCGGCAGCTGATCCAGAACCGAAAAGGCACGTTCCAGACCAACCCAGTGCGATTGCAGCGAGGTTGCTTTGCGGCCAATGGTTCTTAACGGCGCGTACAGCTGGCCCAGGTAGCTGACTACGAGCAGCAGGCTTCCCAAAGTCAATGTACGCGCCCGGACGTGATAGACGCCAATCCAAAGAACGCACGCGGTCCCCAAAGCTGTCGTCATGCCCACGAGCAAACCGTACCAACCACCGAGCAAATCCAGGTGAATTCGAGCCCACATACCTGCCTGGGACTTGCGGGCATAGCGGTCCTCCTCATGCTTCTCTCTACCGAACGCCTTAACGACGCGGACGACCGACAGAACTTCCTGCAAGACTGCCATCGAGCTGCTTTCCAGTTGCTTCACTTCCTTCGAACGCTTCCGAAAGCGCGGCCGGTACGCGATGGAGAGCATGAAAAGGACGGGTGAAATGACCATAGCAACCATGGCCAACTGCGCATCGATACGAAACGTCACGTAGAACATAACCAGCAACGTGACTGTCGAAGTGACAAACGGTCCTAGTCCATCGACGGCTAGATACTGCATGGACGCGGTGTCGTACTGTATGCGGTATACAGAATCCGTCGTGCCCTTCGCATCGTGATAGCCCAGCGAGAGACGTTGCAAATGAGAGAAAAGGCGAACGCGAAAATCCAAAAGGAGTTTTTCCGCCGTCCAAGTGCGGAGAAATGAATTCGCAAGAGCAAAGAGGTTTTCGACCGCGGCGACGCCTAGAAGCAGAACGACCGCGATAGTCAAGACACCGGTGGGTGATCGAGTAGCGGATGCGAGCAACATTCGGTTAAGGAACCATGGCAGCGGGTGCGTGCCAATAACACTGTCCACTATAATCTTCAAAGGTAGCGGCGTGAGCAGGCCCAGCGGAGTCGCTAGCAGGCCCAAAAGGAAAATGGCGACGACATGAAGCCAGTAGGGTCTCGCCTGCTGCAGAAGTCTTCGGAACAGCGCTAGGTCCGGGTGATGCATTCTACTGATTCCTATTTCTCGTGCTGGTCTTGGACGAGCACGAACTCGAATGTTGGATTCACTTTAATCTTCATTACCGGTTCCGATAAGCACGCCTCGAATTGCCGAGCCAGTACGGTATCAAGCCCTCCCAACGCATGTTTCCATGGGCGAGACCTGAAGCGCGCCGCCTCGATCGATGAATTCGCGCTCCTCACCGCTCGCAATTAGAACTGCAAACGTACCAGCATTTGCAGGCGCCGGGGTGGCCCCGCGCCGACAGAACGTCCAAAAAAGGGCGAGCTCAGATTGCCCACAGGCCTACCGAGGTTAACGTGACTGAGAATGTTAAACGCATCCACCGCCGCGGTTGCGCGCAGCCCCGTCTGTTCCTCTTTCTTGTGTTTGCCAGTTTTGCCCCTAATTAAGGTGAATGACTTGGCCAGCCGAAGGTTGAGCGTGGTGGAACCCGGTCCTTCCAGACTGTTTCGCGGCACGCCGGGCGGCCGAGCATTGGCAAACGTGGTCCCATAATCGTCCGTGCCGGTGGTCATCGTGTAGGGTTGCCCGGAGTGGACCCACAGCGACGCACCGAGGCTGACACCCTTAGGGGCATTGAAGGTACCGTAGAAATAAAAAAAGTGCAGAGAGTCGAAGTTAGACCGAGACCACTCGCCGGTTAGATCGTACTGATTCGCAGGAAACGCGGCAATCCCGGCAGTATCATCATAGGATCGGCTCAAAGTATATTGCGCCATTCCATTGAAAAAGTGGCTGATTTTTGTGCGCACGGTCAGCTTCAAGGCATTGTTTGTTAGATCCCCATCCGATTCGATCTCTCGCAAGGTACCGATCTCAGGATTAGGGCGCTCGAGGTAGAGTGGAGGAAGTGGGGCGTTGAGGTCGCGCGAGCGAAACAAATCGAAGCCGCGGATACCGGCATAGGTGGCCGTGAATATCGTCGATTTTTGTAGCTGCGTTTCCACACCAAAGCTGTAGTGCAGGTCGTACGGCAAACGAAGATCAGGTGCAAAGCGGACAATGCTGCTTGGAAGGGTCTGAGCCAAACCGTCGGCCGCGAAGGGGTCTGGATAACTCGGATTCGAGAGCACGATCTGGCGTAAGGTTTGACCATTGAAGCGAAGCATGTCAGCGATCGCCGCCTGGCCAGTGGTTTCGTAGAAGATTCCAGCCCCGCCGCGAAATACGATCTTCCTAGATTTGCTGGGAGCTAAGGCGAAGGAGACTCGAGGAGCAAAGTTCTTGGGATTGGAAACATAGTTCTGCCAGTCATATCGGAGGCCGAGTGCTACCGATAACCCCGGGCGTATGCGCATTTCATCCTGCGCAAAAAGACCCATCTCTTTCTGCCAGTACACCAGCTGACTGGTTCCTTGCTGCTGCACGAAGGAGAAAGGCCTTCCTTGCAGGTAGTCATTGAGGGAAGAGAACTGGAAAGTGCCATCAAAATTCGTCCGGTCATTAAGGCTCCAGCGGCTGAATTCCGGAAGATTGATCCCGACCCTGACCAGATGTTTGCCGTGAGACCAGGAAAGCGTGTCGGTAAGTTGCAAGTAGTTGTGCAGTTCGTTGTAGTTAGTTTGGCCGCTACCACCCACGAATGCGTCGAGCACCACAATACGGGGCTGTCCCTGGAGCACACTCCGGTTGAGGCTTTCCGACGTGGTCGCTCGAACAGAGAATTCGTTGATCAGCTTCGGAGTAATTGCGGCTCGGTCGCTGACAAAGAGGTAGTGTCTGCTGGTGGATTCATTCGACGCGGCTTCAGGAAGATTCACGCCCCCGACGCCATTGCCCTTGTCCGACCAGTCGAAGAAACTGTATCGGACCGCCAGGGTGTTCCCCTTGCCGAACTGTCGATTTATCCCCCCCAAAAAGTAGGTACTGCTCTGTGGATTGGCAAAATTTTCGATCAGCGTTCCAGAAGGCACCTGGGCGTATACAATCAGTTGCCGGTCATCTTGCTTCTGGCTGGCGCTGACCTGGAATGTGGTCTTCTTTCCTATGGGCCCGGTGAAATAGCCATCGAATAGGGAGAGACGCTCAGGTGGCCGCGTGTCTGCGAAGGCATTTCGTGCGTCAAGCCTGTAGTCGCGGAAGGATGCGTCCAGAGAGCCGTGGTAGTCGGAAGATCCATTTTTGGTAATGATCTCGATCCGGTTCTTTCCAGGGGCTGAATACTCCGCGGAATAAGGATTCTGATTGATTCTGACTTCCTGAATGGCTGAAGCCGGGACTCCGACCTCCGAAGCCATTACCCCGTCGACGATTAGGATCGCGCCTCCCGAGCCCCCCGACCCCGGCCCCAGCATCTCGTTGACGGCCTGCACGACGTCGTTATCTAGGGCGGGTAATGAATCCAGTGTTTGCCTGTCCAGCGTGATAACGTCTGCGTTTTCGGTAGCGTCACGGCTCAGTTGGCCTCGCGAATTCGTCGCGGTGACTTCCTCGTACAGTTCGGCGAGCGGCAACACGATACGCAGCGGGGCCGAAGAGCGTGGCCCGACTTTCACACGACTTCTCAATGTCTTGAAACCCTCCCGCTGCACTTCCACCTCATAGTTGCCAGGGTGTACACTCGTGAACTGGAAGTGCCCCGTCAGATCGGTCGCGGTGGACGGTTCGTTCTTGAGGCTTCCTCCGTGGAGAATCACTTTCGCACCGGCGATAGCCGCATCGCTCGGATCAAGCACTACGCCGGAAATGCCAAGGACCTCAGTGGGGGTCGTAGACCCTTGGTCAAAGCGGCCAGGAGAGCCTCGCTGGTTGGCGGCAACCGAACTCACCGATAAGATAAACAATCCGGTCATGCACGCGGCTTTGAACGCCGAAACACTATTTCGCTCCTTTCTCATGTTTGCTCCAATTCTGTCACGAGGTTACGTAGCTGCATCCAGTGCCCACGCGCGCCCGCGCTTCGGGTAAAGTCGGGATCGTCACCCAACCATCGCACAGTCATATACAACCGGGCAGCCTTAAGGACTTTCGTAAACTCGGCGGGCGCCCCTTCGGGCCAGCGAGTCCGGATGTAGGCTGCCGTGCATACATCAGCGATCTTGCTTTCCCATCCATCAGTCAGACAGGCCAGATCTATCAACCCTTCGCCAACGGCAGCGGACTCCCAGTCGATCGGACAGACCCGCCCTTGGTGAAACAAAATGTTGTGCTGGTAGTACTCGCCATGGATAATTGCCGGCGCTGAGTCCAATAACGGAGACAGAAAGTCCTCAGCGCGCGCACGGAGATGGTGAAGCCAGGATGATTTCCTGTAATTCGGGCCGGCGAAATCGACCGTGCGACTAATCCATCCGAGGTAGTATTCCTTGTCGTATCTCTTCAGGAAGCGGACGTGTTTCTTGCTCAACAGGCGCTGACTGCTCACATGGAACCGGGCAATCCATCGGGCAGTTTTGCCCATCGCTACAGGGTCATTCAACTTTCCGACCCGCAGACAGCCATCCAGATACTCCAAAAAGAGCCAATATTGGCCCGTTTCCGAATCTGTGTAACCACCGTAGAATTTTGGCCGGAACTTGTTTGTCCGCGCCAGGATGTGCCGGTAAGTTGCGATCTCATGCCCCACGCCACGTCGATGCCCGTGACCCGTGTAGTCGACCCCAGCCGTATACTTGCAGAAGAGTCGGCGTGGCTTCCCACAGCCAATCCGGCAAGTCACGATCTCGCATGGAAATGTCGTCGAGTAAGGTGTGGGTTCACGGCCCACAATGGTGAGGGAGTGTCCGCTCAGATCTTCACCCTGGAGGGTTGACGTAAGTCCCTTCTTTAATGCCTCAGTCTTTGGGAGTCCGGACACGAAATCCTGCATTCCGCTAAACCTCCAAACCCAGAGCCTGTGTGGAGGCAGTCAGCCGGAGCGCGTAGATGCGCAACCGTCTCATCGCCTTTTCTTCCGAACCTGCTGCGAGCCGTACGATCTCCCAGCCAACGGCTGCGAGGATCTGGAACACCGCTCCACAACGTGCCTGCTCCTCAACTTGTCGGAGTTCTATGCCTGCCCATGTTCTTATCGCAGTAGACCAATAGCTTGTGGCGTCAATCTCCGCCAGGTCGGTTGCAGGAGATCCCCAGCCAGCGTCCTCCCAGTCCAAAGGCAAGAACGCAACTCCAGAGGGAGTCTGTCGAGTGAGGATGTTTTTAGGTTGAAGATCGCAGTGGACCAAAGTCCACGGAAGGCCTTCACAGCGTTCTTCGAGGATGTGCCAGTTTCGTTCCAAGACTTCGAAACAGACCAGCATCGTTTCGAAGGCCGACCGATCTAGCTCGGTCAGATTTCGCTCCGCTAGACTCTGGCAAAGTCCTAGTCGAGCCGCCCGTAGAATTTCGAGATACCATGCCGGTCCGCGGTCCGGTAGGCGACCGCGTATCGGCAGATTTGAGGCCGAGCCGTGCAGGAGCGCCAACCAGTGCGCAAATGCTGTCGGAAAACTCCCACCCTTCTCTGTAACCTTCGTAATCCCGCAGTCTTCGAGAAATAGCCAGCCGTGGTCTCCGCCATCCTCATTGATAAAGCCGTAGCAACGAACTGACTCCATCGAAAGCCGATCAAGAACTTCACTGTATATAAACGCTTCGAGTTCTCCGTCCGTTCGGGGGCACCGCTTGGCAACAACACCGGAGCCTCCCGGACCCATGCCTTCGATCCTGCACACTATCGATCTCGACGTGTTCTTAAGAAGAGTTACTCCACCGGGCTCCGAAGAACCAGGCCGAAGCCGCAACCAAGCTTGAACGGCTGGACGTGCCTTCTCCACGATCTGCTCTGAGCTGGCTTGCTTAGACAATCGTGCCCTTCCTTTCCGTTTCTCGTTCCGGGGGCGTTTCCCGGGCACGAGCCCCTGCTCAATCCCTTCGCTATCGACAACCTGAGTGCCACCGTGACCCTAATTAGGTCAATCTTTGCGCTCCACGATGGGTCGCATGATCGGGACGCAGCTTGCTATCGATTGGGGTACCGCGTGGGTGGCTCCTCTAAACATCCCAAAGACGAGCTCCACTGATGATTGCTCAACTTCTCTTTCTTGAATTGCGCGGATAGCGAATGCGGTGGCGACTTCACACTCCTGCAAGACAGAGAGACCAAGCAGCAGGCCCATCATCGTCACGGTCACACAGGCAGTCCACGCGCTAGCAATGCCTGCTCCAACAGAGATCGCAATCAATGTCGATAAAACTACAAGGCCGATCCCCGAGCATTTGGGCGACACTCTCCACCGCACGAGTTGTCTTCGCTGGCCGTGCTCTTCAGCAACCATCCGCAAACGCGCCGATCCCAGTAGTCCGCTGCGGATCTCTAAATCCCAGTTATTGAAGTCTCCACCCCTGCGGACGACAACGCCGATTTGCTTCAGAGCAGCTTCAACTCCTTTAAGCCGATCTTGTGCGCCGTGCCAGACTTCACTCCAAAGAACGACGGAACTCGTTCCCGGCAACGATGGGCTCTCTGCTTTGACCCACCGCCAAGGAGTAAGCCCCCAACGTACCCGTCCAAAGAGACGCGCGAACGGCTGCAACAAATGGAGAATCGTGGTCACGCCTATCAAACGAACCTTCTGCAAGAAGTTCCGAGTCGGTCCAGACGGACGGATGCAGATGCCGCTGGCAATAGCATGAGCAACGGGGGCTCCTAGCGCGACCAGCAAGAGCGGCGCTGCCAGAAGTAACGGCCTCCAACTGTAGCCAAGCCCGGTCAGCAAGGCGAGAAGCCCTACAATGAAAAACCATTCAGGCATCAAAACCAGAGACGAGACCAATCCTGGCGGGGACGCATAGAGGCGCTGGAAGGGCGCAGTCCCCCAAATTCCTTGGTATATTCGGCCGCCACGAGGAAGAACTGTGAAGAAACCGTTGCCATACACTCTGCCTGCCCAGGATACGTGACCAGCCGAGTTGTATTTCTCGGGCCACTTTTTCTCGAGTAGGGCTTCGGCCCGGCCGTAGCCCCTCTGCTGCTTCAAATACGTGCGAACTGAATTGCGACGATGGTGCCATACAACAGCCGCGGGGCTGAACCCCAACTTCCAGTTGCGTTTTTGGAGGCTCCAGCACACGTCCACATCGTCGCCCGCGACCCGAAAACGTTCATCGAAGCCACCAATCTCAAGCAGCGCGGACTTCCGATAGGCCATGTTGCAGCCTGGAATGTGCTCTGCCTGGCGATCCGTCAGCATCACGTGGATGGGGCCGCCCGGCGAATTTGCTACGCATTCGGCGACCCAGCCATCGCCGCAAGGAGGAAGATTCGGACCGCCTACGCCCACAAAGTCAGTGTGAAGAAATGTAGCCGCGACGTACTTCAGCCAATCTGGATCGGGATAGGCGTCGTCGTCGATATAGGCTACGATTTCGCCAGTCGCTGCTGACAGCCCGGTATTGCGAGCGTTGCCGAGGCCTAAGTTCGGCGTTCGAATTAGACGGAACCCGTAATCTCGCGCACAATCGGTGAATCGATCGGTCGAGCCATCATCGACCACAATGACTTCGTAGTTCGGATAATCGATCTTCTTCAAATGGCGGAAGCACTCTGCAAGCCATTTGTGGCTTCCGTTGTATGTGCAAACGATCACCGAGATCCGTGGCCAGTTCGTGTTGGTAGAAAAGGGGATCTCTGCGAAGACCTGTCGCATGATGTCTAGCGCCAGCTTTGGGCTTCGGTCACGTCGCGTGAGTCCAAAATTCCAGTCTTCGATTTCGTATCCACCTCGATGCCATTCATCCGTCCAGGAAAAAACAAATGCCCCAGCGCAGCCGCTTGCGAAGGCGCTCCGTGCTTGCCATGCAATCGAAGCAGCTTGAGCCTGCTCACCGTGTCGTCGGCTGTCCAAACCGATCTCCGCTAACAGCAATGGACGGTCACCAGCAAGGGTTTGCAAACGTGCAAGGTAGGCCTCGAATGCGCTCCGCGATTCGAGATACACGTTGAAACTGAAAAAATCGAGGAAGGGGAGTTCCAGAAATTCCGTTGTCGGAAAATTTACATAAGTAACAAGCGCCTCGGGATCTTCAGCCTTTGCCGCCCGATAAAGCTTCTCTATGAACCTCTCAACTCGCCGGCGACCCAGCCAGCGAACAATTCCGGCAGGAATCTCATTACCCACGGCATAGCAAAGCACAGCCGGGTGACCTGCACACTTCCTTACGGCCTCGCGTAGGCGTGCCTCAATTGCTCGGGCAGTGCGCGAATCATCCAGAAATGCGACGTGTTGTTCCCAAGGCAGTCCCACCATGACTCTCAGGTGGGCGCATTGCGCCGCATCCAAGAACCATCGAGGTGGGACATTGTAGGTCCGGATGGTGTTGATCCCTATCGCAGCTATGGCCTCCAAATCCTGAGCAACCCGTGCTGGATTAGGATATTCGGTGCCGTCCTGGCCGGGACGAAAGGGACCATATGTGACACCACGGACATACAGTTTTTCTTCGCCAATGAAGAGAAACTTTCCCCGCACTTGAGGACGCAGGGAAGTCCCAGGACAGGAAGTGGACCTGCACTCTAGAGCTGGGGCTGGGCTGCTCAAAGAGTTCCTATTCCCCGCGAATTGTCCCTGGGGCAAATCTGCCGGATCGCTCAAATCGCGACCGCCGCCGCCCCTCGGGTGAGCGTTCTCGCGCTTGCTACCTCGCTCAGTGCTTCTGACAACATCAGAGACTCCTGCCATCGCAAGGCAGTTCGAACAATCGTTTCCAGATTTGACTGCCGGGGAGACCATTTCAGTAGTTCTAATGCCTGGGAACTTCGCGCGACCAACATAGGTGGGTCGCCCTCGCGCCTTGGTCGTATGCGCACTCGAACCTTCTGGCCAGCCAATTTTTCGACCGTGTCGATCACTTCACGCACCGAATGGCCGCGCCCCGTTCCGAGATTTAAGGTACAGTTCGGCCCGCCGCCCAGAAGATACTGGAGGGCCAGCACATGAGCATCAGCAAGGTCGCTCACGTGGACGTAATCACGAATCGCCGTGCCGTCCGGAGTCTCATAGTCACTTCCAAAAACCTCTATCTCGGGCAAAACGCCAAGCGCGGCTTGAATCACGCGCGGAATCAAGTGCGTCTCTGGATCGTGCTGTTCGCCAGTGTCGCCCTCCGGATCGGCTCCCGCGGCATTGAAATAGCGAAGGATCACCCAACGCAAGCCGTAGGCCTGGGCGTACCAGTGCAGCACGCGTTCGACGAACAGCTTGGATTCGCCGTAGGGGTTTACCGGTCGCTGCGGATGTTCTTCGCCGACCGGTAGACCTTCTGGTATGCCGTAGGTGGCGCACGTGGAGGAGAACACGATCTGATTCACGCCTGAATCTGCGACAGCTTCCAGAAAGTTCAGCGTGTTTCTCACATTATTCAAGAAGTATGTCCGAGGGGCCGACATCGATTCGCCCACGTATGCTGAAGCGGCAAAATGCAAAACCGCTTTGATGTCATGCTCCACGATGATCTGACGGACTAGTGTGCTGTCGGCTATGTTGGCGGAAATGAGTGGACCCCATTTGACGGCGTGCGTATGCCCGCGACTCAGGTCATCTAACACGACCGGGCGGAAGCCAGCAAAAGCCAGCGCCTTGGCTGTATGACTGCCGATGTACCCAGCTCCGCCCGTCACCAAGATGGACATCAGTGGCCCTTCCAAGGCTCGATTGTCTGTCGGGCCCGAAGAAACTCATTCGAGATGTCTTGTGTCCTGCCGTTGCGCGATACGGCCGTGTTTGGCGGGGAGCAAAAATTGTGAGGGGAAGTGACTGCGCGTATTGCTGCGACTTCCGCAGTTTGGTCTTCCCATCCGAGGCGCCCAATTAAGCGCACAATCCTCTAGCTCTGAGCGTGCAAACCCAGTGCCAAACAGGCGGAGCGTTTGACAGTGGAACAAGAGAGTTCCAACAGTTCCATGAGGTTCAGTATCTGTAGGGAGATCTATGGCCAATAACCTACCTAGAATCAGAACAAACTGACCGTTCTCCGCAGGTTTGGGTCCGTAATGGAGGAGTGCTGCACGAGCCGACAGCCAAGCAGATCCCAGTGGAGGTGGCACGGCGGTCTAAGTTAGAGTCCCTCAGTTTGCGCATTTGTAGAAGTTTCTTACCTACAACGGCAACCGCTCGCGGATGGAGAACGACCTCGAAACCTTCCTCAACAGCCGTCCTCGACGGGATGGACGCAAGATACGATCTATTGCAGCGTTCCCGTCAGCGGCTTGGCAACGTCATCCACTAGAGAATGTTTGGGTTCGCATTGCGCCTAAGAGGCGCAGATAATAGCATGTCGTATTTAGTCGCAAGGCTCGCCTCCTCGAAGAGGTGCTCCCCAATGCCGGGATCCAGCCCAAATCCAGTTATCCTCACAAAAGAAGAGCGGCGGGAGCTAGAATCGCGAGCACGGAAGTACGCGTCACCATACCACGATGTAATTCGCGCCAAGATCATCCTTCTCGTGGCGCAAGACTTGTCGAATGATGTCATCGCTTCGCGCCTCGGCACATCCCGGACAATTGTCTGTCAACAAATGGCGGAAGCGATTCTGCTTGGCCCGCTTGGCGGGTCTCGAGACCGTAGCGGAACCCGTCGCGATTGACCTACCCGAGCCATTCGCCTCCCGCTTGACCTCGCTCTATGCGGGCGAGCCGCAATTGGGCGAGGACGGTTTGGAGCACTCGATCGATTCCACGAAAGTCTCGGTCGTCCAAGGCCTGTGGCTCTACTCGCTATGCTGTAAGGTGCGGCCCCGGAAAACACTCGAGATCGGGTTCGCCTATGGGTTTTCGACCGTCTTTTTCCTCGCCGCAATATCTCGGAATGGCATAGGCCACCACACTGCGGTGGACCCATTTCAGCGCCAATCCTGGCATGGTGTTGGGCTCCAGAATGTCCGTCAGCTGCGTATGCAAGACAAATTCCGTTTTGTGGAAATGATGTCATTCCCGGCACTTATTGGCTTCGCGGCGGCCGGGGAACAGTTCGATGTAATCTTTATCGACGGGAACCATCGATTCGATGACGTCTTGGTCGACTTTACTCTGGCATGTGGCGTCTGCCCGGTCACTGGTCACATCATCCTAGATGATATGCGGATGCCGTCGGTCCAGAAAGTCGTGGGATTTATTCGCGCGAACCGCAAGGATTTTGTCTCTGTCAGGGCGCTCGTGGACAACACCGCGGCATTCCGGCGCGTCGGGCCGGACACTCGAGAGTGGGATCACTTCCGCGACTTTCGCAGCGCTTTGCCCATCTCTTCTCCGAATTCATGGGACGACCAAGTTCGCCGAGTGAAACAAACCATTGTCGGGCTCATACCCCGCCGCGACACCTTCATCCTGGTGGATGAGGAGCGATTGGGGATCGGCGATTCCGTATCCGGACGCAGGCGAGTCCCATTCCTCGAACGAAATGGACAGTACTGGGGCACGCCGACGGATGATGAACACGCCATTCGGGAAATTGAACGGCTGCGGCAAGCAGGGGCGAGCTTCATACTTTTTTCTTGGCTAGCTTTCTGGTGGCTCGATCACTATTCAGGAATGCGCCGTCACTTGTACACGAACTCGCGTTGCGTGCTGGAGGATGACCGGCTTGTGGTCTTTGATCTACGGCAAAACGGAATGTCCGGATGAACGTTCTGGCAGGTGCGCCAGCTCTATAAGCAATAGGAACCATGGGTGAGAGGTGGCCATGCGCGGCGAAGAATCAGAAAGAATCTGTACCCGCGTTCCTTCGAAGCACGTCGGGAGAGCTTTTTGCCATCTTGAAAAGATTAAAGCAATGGCTGCGTCAACGGTCTTGTCACCTAAACGCACATCTCCTGCCTCAATTCTGGTCCCATTCTTTTGCCGTATTTGGTGAAAAGGTGAAATGAATCTCGGTCCGGTCAGGGTCCAATAAGTCGTAGCAACGGATTCCTTCGAGTACCAATGACGGGCTGTCAGTGCCGTTAGGTATCACCAACTTCCAGCGAACTGCTACTTTGTCACGGCAGAGGTCGCGGTTCTCCCAATCGGAGCTGAACCGAAGACCGGGGCTCGCTTGGTTGCGCCGGGCTTACTGCGTGAAGTATGCCGTGGCGTGGAAGATGGACGGAAGCAATGTTGGGGACATCCCGGGGACAAGAAATGGGAGTTTGGGGATGGTCCCGAAGCTGTTAACTGACGCCAGAGAAACGAGTTATGTGATTTTAAGTTCTCTGTTAACAGCCGAATGCTCTACCGTTGAGCTACCGGGGAACGGCGCAGAATCTTATTCTATTACACGGAAGGCGCGGAATGGAAATCCGGGATCAGAGATTACGACTGCGCGAACTGGGGCCCAAACGTCGCCGCCCTCATCACTAACCAGCAGCGTAGCGCATGCTACCTGTAGCTACTAATAGCCATGCCTGACAGCTTGGGTATTTGGCAACTCCGAGGAAAAACGTCTCGAAACCCAATTACGCTCAATGCAGAGACCTTATGCCAACCTGAATAGCCGAAACTTTACAGGTTGAAGTCGGATTTGGAACAGAAGTGTCGCAAGGCCTCAGGAATCTCCCCAAAATATTTCCAATCGAGTCGTACAGCAGCTGATTTGGAGGCGGGATTACTGAGATGGTTCTTTCTTCTGTCTGGAAACTAACCGTTGCAGATATCTGGGTCCTTCTTCCTTGTACAGAGAGACGCCTCCACGTAACAGAATCTCGCAGACCTGCGCAAGGCTCCTGCCCTCGTTTTTCGCAATCTGAACCAGTGCCCTCTTTAGCTCTGCCGGCACTCTGAATCCAATCCTGTCTTCTTTCCGCATAGAAGCAAGCGCATTGTACGGCAATAGGCGCGACCTTCGCAAACTCTTCGCTTGACTAACACGTTCCCCACATGGCACCATTGTTGACCAGTGGTGGACAACGGAGGCACTCATGACAAAGCGAGCACCGGTTGCTAGTGAACCTGCGAAGTTGGTTCGGCGGAATCTCAAATTGGCAAGGTGTTGGACGCCTGCACAGTTAAGGGCTGGCGCAATTGATCGATTACGTGACTTGACATTAAGGTTTGGATTTTCGCTAGCTCTGGGAGATCTCGTCTACCTAGATCGTGACTGGTATATCACGCACGCCGGACTCGTCCGTTTGGCGTCGCGGCGTCGCTGCGCAGGTATTGAAGTTCAACACATGCCAGAGAGTTGCGACCGCCTAAACGCTCGTTGGGTTTTCAAGGCTACAGTTTATAGGTGTCGTGGGTCCAGGGGATTTGTAGGCCATGGCGATGCCGATCCTTCCAATGTGTCCAGCTTAATGCACGGAGCAGAGATGCGCATCGCGGAAACGCGCGCCGTCAATCGGGCTTTGCGGAAGGCGTATGGGATAGGCCTCTGTTCGGTCGAGGAACTAGGAACCTTCTCCAGTAATTCTGACCGTACGCGCAGTCACCAAGAATCGAATCACCAAGGGTCGAATCGGCAAGAATCGGGGAAAGAATCCAGAAACGGCTCGAATAATGGCCAGCCGCGTTTGCGGGATCAACTCTGTCTGCTGATCCGCCAACACAATCTCGATCCCACCCTTGTTAAGGCATACGCCGCCGATTTCTGCGGCACGCCATCCCTGAAAGAAGCGAATCGAGATCTGGTCCAATCCTTTGTTTCGCACCTGGCCGCATGTGCAAAGGAAGACAGGAACATGCTGATTTGTCGGCTCAATTCCTACGCACAGCCAGCGGAAGCTAAGCCATGAGACACCAGATTCCCGGCTTGCATTCAAGACACCAGGATTCCGAAACCCGTTTCGATGGCGTGTTTCTGGTTCGCGTGGAAAGAGCGTGGTATCGGCGGCATCCGCAAAAACCATTCGTGGAGCTCCGATTTATTATTTTGGAGCCGCGGTCCTTCCAAGACCGGTCCTTTTTCAGCCGTCTGTATTGCACGGAGAGAGCCCTGTGGAAGCTCCATTGGTTTCTTCGAGACTTTGGCTACGACGCCGACCTGCTCAATCGCGATCAAGTCGATGAAAAGGCTCTCCTGAATCTTCGCGGGATCGTTCGTACCTCGCACAAGATCTTTAATGGTCGTTCTTACCAGAATCTTGATTCCTTCGCGCCCGCCGGCGAGTGGGAAGTTGTCTCTTGCGCGTCAATCGATGACGCCGGTGAACAGCACGGGCGGGGCGGTTCCGATGATTTATAGCTACACGCAGATCAGCCAATATCTCCGGTGCCCTCGCAGCTACCGATACCGCTACCTCGATGGTTGGCGGGAAAGGGAAACTCGCGCGGCTATGGCCTTCGGCCGCTGCTTTGAGAGCGCTTTGGGAGCGTACTTCCGCGAAGAGGATTGCGGCGCAGTGCTGTTCAAGGAATGGGAGGCTTACCGTGATGCTCCTTTTGAATACAGGAAGGGAGAGACTTGGGATCGGTTCGTGCATCAGGGAGTCCATCTGCTGCAGAAGTTTGCTCAGGATGATCGGGTCCGCATCCACAACCCACGCAAGGATCTCCAGATCAAATTTCTTCGGACGCTGGCGGGAGGCAGCGAGTTTGTTGCTTATCTCGATGCAATAGGTGAAATCGACGGAGCTCGCTGCCTGATCGACTGGAAGACCACGACGAGTCGTTACCCGGATCGCCCGGAAGGCTTGCTCTCACTCGACCCGCAACTCATTTGCTACTCGTGGATCAGCGGCATTCCCGAGGTGGCACTGGTCGTCTTTGTGCGGAAGCATGCTCCCGAGATTCAATACCTCAGGGCATCAATCTCCGAGGAACAGAGGCAGGAATTTGGTCGTCTGGTGGAAACAACCATCCATCAGATCGAGGCGGGTCACTTCAATTCACATAGCGGCATTCGGTTTCCGCAAAACGGATGCGTCAGTTGTTCCCATCTGGGACTGTGCCTCAACAACGAGCAGTTAGTAGCGGCGAAACTCATCCGCAAGCCGGGAGCGAGCGACCTTGATTGGCTTGACGAGCTTGTGGGCTGACGGGCGGACGGCCGTGGCACCCGAACCAAACCGCCGACGCGCAGTGTTCGTCCTAGGCAGGATCGACGAGATCTTGAGTTGGGAAAAGACTAAGGAGGAAGAGAAGGACGCGCGGTTTGTCGAGCTTGGGGAATATCTATGCGAGGTGCGATCGAAGCAATACTGGAGACTGGAAGGACTGAAGTCGTTTGATGACTTCCTGGAAAACCGATTCCCGGACTCTCGTCGGAAAGCCTACTACTTAATGACCATCCATGAACATCTTACGCGCGTCCCGAAGCCACAGCTTCAAGAAATCGGCTGGACGAAGGCAAGGGAGCTTGTCAAAGTGGCGCGCCGCGACGGGCCGGAGTTTGCTTGTGCACCCTGGGTGCACAAAGCAGCTACCTAAGGAGCAGTTCAGACGAGCCGTTGAGCGCCATCTAACCGGAAAAGAAACGGAGTCTTGGGAGATCATCTATTTCAAACTTTACAAGAGTCAGTTGCCGGTCGTCGAGAAGGCCATCGAGACAGCCGGCTTGATGCTGGGAACCGATAAGTCAAGAGGTTACTGCCTGGAGATGATCTGTGCGGATTTTCTCGCCGGTGCCAGTCTTGAAGAAAGCCGACCGTAAACTTAAGTATGCAAAGATCACGGAATTCGAGTCCGCACCGTCCGAGGCGCAACAGACTCAAGCTGGATTCCGAAGAATATGCAATCCTTCGACGACACGTTCTCGAACGAGACGGTTGGCGGTGCCAAGACTGCGGTTCCATGCACAACCTGCAGATCCATCATATGAAACGGAGGAGCCAGCGGAGGAGCCAGCTCGGTGACGATGTGGCGGACAACTTGATAACTCTGTGCAGCGCGTGTCACGCAGACCGCCACAGAAGGCATCGCTAAGAGTTCAGTGCGAGAGTCGCCCCCGGGAGATTCGTTGCCACCCCGGTTGATTCGAGAGCAAAGGAGGAGCATGAGATCCAGATCGAAGTTGAAGTGGGTTCGCCTCAATTTCAGGGTGAATGATTTGGAGTTTGAAGAGGTGCTCATGCGGCCATGCGAAAGGGACCCAACCGATTTTCAGCTGGTAATCGAATACCGGTTTCTAGGATCGTTTGCCTTGCACGAGGAGTTTTTCCTCGAACGGCGAGAGAACGGCTGCGCGGGAGGCTGGCGCCCGGTGTCCTTGGAGGAGCTGAAACTGGCCTCTCTTGAAGGCTCGCGGAACGACAGTGGTGTAACCAAGAGAGAAGGCGATCGTTGGGAAGTGCCAGGCCTAGATGCAGACGCCAATCATGCCAAAATTCCTCGAATCCCCGTCGAGGGCGACTCCGGTCATTTCGACCGCGCGAAGGAAGCGTTCGAGCGCGGAGAACTCCGCTACCAGATCGTCGGCGGTATAGGAAGCCATGGAAAGATCTGGGGACACGCCACATTTCTAGTCGATTCCCTCCCGCGTGCGCGCGCACTTCTCTACACAGCAGGCTTCATTCCCAGTTCTGATTCCCGGCAGGTTTTGATCGATTCCCGAAACGGTTGGAACGTACGTCTTATCGAGGAGAGCTAAGGCAATCACAGTGGGTACATCAGCGGGAGCCGCGAGCCTGCCGCCTTTCTAGGATCCCCATCGGAGAACGGCCGTGATTGAAACCCGATCGAGGGCTCACTACGGTCGTTGCAATTCTAGATCAAGGTTCAGTGCATGTTGTATGTATTTGAAGTACAAGGCTTTAATCGCAGCAGAACGGGTAGTGGCAGCCTCTTGTACAAAGTCGAATCGATAGTTCGCGTTGAAAGCATTTCTCAGTATTAGAGGGGTAGAGGCTCTTATGACCAGGCTGACTGACCGACGGTCAGGTTTGCGTCTGCCGGCAGTCAAAACTAGAGCCACCCTTCGGGGCAGTAGAGGAAAAAATATGTTTGATACTTTCGATCGCAACCAAAGCGAGGAGGGGGTTCAGCTCACTATGCGAACGTTGCGGAGAGTTTCCTGTGCCACTACTCCTTCACTTTTGCTGTCTTCTTGCTCGGCGACCAGATGAAGATGAAGTACTTACTCGGGCACAAATCTAGCCCAGCTAACTTCCTTTCAGAGGCCGCGAAACTTTGCGCAGCGCGTTACCTTCTCGTGGGTCTCGCAACGTCCCAAGACTTCGACAACTGGACGACTTTTGAGTTTGGCCTGGGGAACTGTTCATTGTTACCCGGTTTCGTCCAGCGCGCACTCGACGAGACCCTCACCATCATCCGATTCGAATCTACATCAGCTATCAATTAGCTTGAGCATATCCAGCGCATTCTCGTGATCTGGATCCGAGAGCGTTGGATATCGCCTCCGATTCATCGGCGCCGGGATGCAGCTCTTGGCTCGCAAACGGAGAGGTGCGTCCCACAGTGTTGGGACCGCAGGGGTCTGGCTCATTCTCCTGGCAGGTGGAGGCTCTTGGGGGGCGGCGCCGGGCGCCCTGCGGCGGCACGAAGGTGATGCCAGACGCATGACCGATTTTTCAATTCAGCAATTCATTGGGACCGCTCTGCTCGGAGTATTAGAAGGGCAGAGGCAACCAGGGGTTTTATGGCGAATAAAATACGAACATCAATTAAAAAAGAATTAGTATTCGCCCCTCTTGGGTGAGAGTCATCGGT
>WNFF01003364.1_pt1 | contig 26947 bp, 30 predicted proteins | sample 5400441 | NCBI WGS metagenome assembly WNFF01 (sample SAMN13153345, study PRJNA577476) | soil metagenome | isolation source: 120 cm saprolite under Douglas fir tree site 2 hole 3 replicate 1 | place: USA:California | collected 2015-04-18
AGATAAACGAGGCCGAGGGATTGCTAGAGCGTATGCTGGCACTGAGCTGGCAAAGCGGAAAGCAGGGAGTACCATTCGGATCTCGCGCTGTAGCTCTGTACGCATTCGGACAAAGTTTGCTGAGACGAGGGAAGACGGAGCGAGCGGAGGCGGTCGCACGCGAGGCCCTGGAACGTGCTCAGAGAAGTGGGGACCATTGCGGCATCTGCAGCGCCCTGGCCATCTTGGGTCAGATCGCACAGAGGAGCGGAAACCTCGACGAGGCCGCAACCTTCTTGGTGGAAAGCGACGAGCATGCCAGGCTCGGAGAGTATCCAGACCTGCGAGGCTTTACCCTGCGCAATCTCGCGGAACTGGCGCGGATGCAGGGAGACCTTGCCCGTGCCACCACGCTCTACGAAGAAGCCCTGGCGGTCGCGCGAGCCACGGGAATGACATTTGGTGTCGCCCTAATTATGACCATGCTCGGACTCCTGGCTCGCCAGCAGCAGAACTACGCCCTGGCAAAAGCGCGCTACCGGGAAGGCCTGACGCTCTTGCGGGCATTTGACAGCCCCACCTACACGGCCTGGTGCCTGGAGGGCTATGCCGCAGCTCTCTGTGCAGAAGAGGACTACCTGCAGGTGACGCGCCTCTGTGCGGCGGCAGTGACTCTACGCGAGCAGGTACAGACCCCGCTACCACCAGCCGAGCGCGAAGCGTTTGAGCAGGTTGTGGCAGTTGCAAAAGCAGCGCTTGGCGAGCCAGCCTTTGAAGAAGAGTGGACCAGGGGTGCCAAGCTCACAAACAATCAGGCCATTGACTACGCCTTGTCGGATGTGTGCGCCTAAGAGAATGGTCATCGCGAGAGAGGAAAGGGGCCCATGATTAGGTTACAAAAAACGCATGGTTCACTTGCACCCGTTGACACGCTCGCGATGTTTAAGGTCTGGCAGGTAGGTATTCTAAAGAACACATTGAAAGGACACATTCACTACCCCATATAATGAACGTTAAGTTCGGTGTAGCTGACGCGGCCTGTAGAGCCACCCCAGGCTGAATTAGAGGACGTTTGGGAAAACACATGTGTGTTTTCCCTTTTGCTTTCATTTGGCCTGAGAGGCGGTCAGAGGGAAAATATGTGTCTTTTCCCCCATTTAATACATTAAGGCTTAAGGGTACATCTGTCATGTGTACCAGGCAAGAAAATCATACACCTTACCTAAGGGATTTCCGGATTCGCGAAAGCTGGAAAGAAGAAAGAGGGTGTTGTGAAAGACACACGCTGAACCGATTGAATTTGCAGATCTGTACCAGGCGGAGTGGATAATGGATAGCGACGAAATTGACACCTAGCTGCCCGCGTTGGACGAAGATCTGGAGAAGCGTCCCATCAGACAGCCGGTGCGCATCGTGGTGGTCGGTGGCGTCTTTATGGCCTTCTTCCTGAGAAACAGAGCGGCGACGAAGGATGTCGATAGTATTCCCCTGGACTTTCCTGACACCACAAACCCAACTTGCAGGTCTACGTCCCGCGGGCGGATTGTATGCTGGCCCTCAAGTTTCTCGCTGGTCACGAACGCGATGCTGAAGACATTGCCGCCCCGTGCGCTCGGCTCGCTATTCGAACGCGGGAACAGGCATGTGTGCTACAGGCCACCCTCGATGCGCTCTTTTAGATGTGCTGTACTTGAGAGCAGAAATACGAGCTCGCTGAGCGCGTTGGCAGCCTTTCTTCTACTGCGCCATCCTCGATGTATCCCTGCTCTTTGTAGATCACACCGTCATCGATGATCGGCATATTTGCACTGTGCGCCTGAATAACATTCGCCGAGACATTCGCCACATGGGTCGCCTCCAGTCGATTGAAACAAAGCTTTCTTTTCTCGTATCTTAGCACAACAGCGCGCTTCGCGACGCCAGCCAACTCTCGCACAGTCTGATGGCCGAGGACACTATGAGTGGCCCACGAGGAGCCTCGTCTGTCCCATTGAGGCGGGATGACGCCGTTCAGACGGCTTGTGGCTGTGGTGCCGCGGCAGTTCCCAGTTGACGCATGAGACCAGCCGTATCCCAGACATGCCACAAGTCAGACGTTTTTCCCGCGACCACACGCACAAAGTGCATATGCGCGACGGATATTGACTTGCCCGTGGGTGCAAGACCCTGAAAAGGTCCTCGGTGCGTCCCGGTCATAGTGGAGCGAAATGCGACGAGCTCTCCTTCTGCGAGCATGTCGTGGATCTCGAAGTGCAGATCGGGGAAAGCGCTACGCAACATGGTGATCACCGCTTTGAGGTGCGTGGCAAAGTTCGCTCCCAGGGGTTCCTGGTGGTCAATGCCGTCCTGAGTCAGAGCAGCATCGACGATGGTGAGATCCCCTTCATTGAAGGCACGCTCCATAAAGTGCCGGACGAGGGCTTTGTTGGTGTCGGGTGTCATAGTTTTTCTCCATTGATTGTAGTTCAACTCTATTCAATACCTATATGATATACTAAGAACATGGAGAAAGTCAAGAGCAAACTCACCCACCGCCAGCGACAAGCTCTGGCCACGCGAGAATTGATTGTCGATGCGGCCTGCGAACTCTTTTTAGCGCAGGGCTATATGGCGACGACGATCGAGGCGATCAGCGCCAGAGCAGGGGTAGCTGTAAGCACAGTCTATGCGGTGTTCCGCAATAAACGGGGCATCCTGCAGGCCATCCGTGAGAGGTGGCACCGGGAGTCCGGGCAGCGTGACATTTATCGGCAGGCCATGGAACAATCCGACCCCAAACGTCGCTTGGAACTGGCCGCGTATGCCACACGTCGTCAGTGGGAAACCGGCGGCGCGATGATGGCGATCTACCAGGCAGCGGCTGCCGCTGATCCCGATGCGGCTGCCGAGCTCTCCACCGCATTGCAGGGGAGACGTGCGTTCTTAACGCAATTTATTGATGCCATGTCTGAGCAGCTTCGTCCCGATCTGAGCTCTACGCGTGCCACTGCCCTCTTCACTACCTTGACGCAGCCGACCATCTACCAGGAACTCGTCGGAGAAGAGGGTTGGTCACCAGAGGAGTATGAAGTCTGGTTAGCAGAAACGTTGCAACAGCAACTGCTCTCAGCACGGTGAAGATGCTTGTCGAGAGATGACATTTCGTATCGACAATGCATGGCGTTTTAGTTTCTTTCACGGAGATCAGTAGTGTGGCTCTTGAATCGTCACAATATACAACTTCGCCCAGACGATCTGATCTCCTTGAATACCGGATATGGTAACACCCCGCGTCACATGCTTCTTTCCATCGACCTGCGTTCCATGATAGTGCAGTTCGGCCCACACGGTGTCTCCCTCTACTGCTTCACTCAGCACCTCTGCCTGGAAATCTGGCATCGTCGAAAAAAAGAAGCTCCAGTTTTTCCGCACGCCTGCCTGCCCAGTGAAGTTTCTTTCTGGATAGAAAGGCTGCTCGCTGCGAAAGTCGGGCGCAAAACAGGCCACCATCGCTTCAAGATCGTGGCGATTCGCGGCCTGTATCATGCGCTCGAATACTACTTGAGGTGACGATTGCGTTTGCGCATTCTGCACTTGTTCGACTGACATCGAAATTTTCTCCTTCTTGCATGTGACTCATCTCAGAATACACTCGTTGGGAAACAATCTTCCTCGAAATGCACTCACTTGAGCCGACTCATCGTTTCGAGTTGGACACCATTCGTCGTGGCGCGGCCCGCGATCTCCTCCAGCGAGGTTAGCTGGATGCCGAAGGCGCGGGCAGTGTCAGTCGTATCGAAGCGGAGATTCGCCGTATCCATATAGATGCCGTTGCGTATCAGGCGACTCATGGCCGGATTGAGCGGCCGCATCAGTATAGACATGACACGCATCATTGGCAGAGGGATATGGCGCTTTTTCGCCTGGCGTCCGCTTGCGCGTTCATAGATTTCTGCTAGCTGGTTCATGGTCAGGTTCTCCAGTCCACCAACCTCGATCACCGCATTGCGCGCGCGAGGGTCATCCAGCGCAATGCTGACAAAACGCGCCACATCCTGCACCGATACAAAATTGATTGCATTGTTGCCACGCCCAAAGATGGTGGTCTTGCCCTGCTCCCGGATGGGCTGACCGATCAGTTGAGCCCAGAGTTCCATATACGCGCCAGGGCGCAGGATAGTGAAGTTCAGACCACTGGCTTGCAGATACTCCTCTGTACGGTATTTGATGCGAAAGAACTCCAGTGGAGAATTGGGACTTGCGCCCTGAACGGAGACAAAAATGAAGCGCTCCACGCCCGCAGCTTTCGCTGCACCGATCAGGTGCCGATTGCCCATGTCATCAACCGTCTGGGGGTTGTTGTCACCCTTTCCGTCGAGGGCATGCGCGGCAGCCAGCACCTGCTCCACTCCCTGGCAGGCACTCGCAAGAGAGGCGCGATCTCGGAGGTCGCCGCTCACGATTTCTACCCCCTGTTGCTTCAGGTGCGCGAGGCCGAGCGGGTTTCTGGTCATGACACGAAGCGATTTGCCCTGCGCGAGCAGGTGCTGAACGACAACGCTGCCGAGACGGCCACTGGCCCCAACGATCAATATCATATCTGGTTCCTTTCTCGCTGCTTTCATCATAATGAAGGATACGCCCTTATAGTGCTATTCCTGTTGGAAGTATAGATGACCCAGCTTGCTTTTACCACGAGGAAGAGGCACATCTTTCTCACATATTTCTTCACTCGGGTTGATGTGCTATCATAGAGAGGAAGGGAAGGAGCATCTGAGGACAAGACATCTATGCAGGAACAAAGCAGCTTCGGCGCGCTTCTCAAGCACTATCGCCTGGCGGCAGGCCTCTCACAGGAAGCACTGGCGGCCCGTGCCAGTCTGAGCGCGCGCACGATTTCCGACCTGGAGCGCGGCGTTCATGCCGCGCCGCACACCGATACGTTTGAGTTACTGACCGGCGCGCTTTCCCTAACGGACCAACAGCGTACCTTGCTGCTGGCCTCAGCTCGCCCGGCGGATGCCTTTGTGGACACGCCTCCACGTTCCCACACGCTTGATTTTCCCGTTCCTCCAAACAGATTGGTTGGACGAGAGCGAGAGCGTTCCCACACGCTTGAGCTGCTTCGCCGCGCCAGCACGCGCCTGTTCACTCTGACCGGACCTTCCGGTGTTGGTAAGACGCGATTCGCGCTTCAGCTTGTCCAGGATATCGCTTCTGATTTTGTCGATGGCGTCGCCTTCGTAGCGCTGGCACCTGTCCGTGACGCGGCGCTTGTTCCCGGTACGATCGCCCAGGCGCTCGGCATTCACGAGTCGGCCAACGCCTCGCTTGCCGAGCAGGTACGGGTATTCTTGCGACCGAAGCACCTCTTACTTGTGCTCGATAACGTCGAACAGGTGCTGGACAGCGCATCGTTTGCGGCCGATCTGCTGGCGAACTGCCCGCACCTGTTCATCCTGGTGACGAGCCGGACACCCCTGCGCCTGCGCGCTGAGCAAGAGGTACAGCTCGCTCCACTTCCCCTGAAAGATGCTATAACGCTTTTTTGCGAGCGAGCCCAAGCAGTGAGGCCGGCGCAAGTATACGCCGTAAGCGAGGTAGCGGCTATTTGCCAGCAGGTGGATCGCCTTCCCCTGGCAATCGAGCTTGCAGCTATGCATGTCAAACTCCTTCCCCTATCCGAGTTGCAAAAGCGTCTTACCCATCGCCTGACGCTCCTACGCGATGGGGCAAGAGACCTACCCAAACGCCAGCAGACGATGGAGAACGCGATCGCCTGGAGCTATGAGCTACTCACGGAGGAACAACAGCGCTGTTTCCGCGCGCTCGGCGTCTTCGTAGGAGGCTGGACGCTTGAAGCGGCTGAAGAGGTCTGCCGGGATCGACAAAACACGATGTCAGAAACGTTCGTACTCATCCTCGCGGCTCTCGTAGACGCCAGCCTCGTCCAGGTAGAGATACCGGCAGAGGGCAGGGAACGCTTTGGCATGCTTGAGATTATTCGAGAGTATGCCCTGGGATGGCTGCGCGCAGCAAGAGAGGAAGACCTGTATCGTCGGCGACATGCTGCCTATTACGCGCGGCTGGCGGAAACCGTCATGGCGTACTTTGGGGCAGAGCAGGGAGCGCGCGAGTCGCACTTTGCATTGACGCTGGAATTGCCCAACGCCCGTGCCGCTCTGGAGTGGGCTGAGGAGAAGAACGAGGCGGAATTGGGACTGCGACTGGCAGGCTTCACGCGTCTCTGGCACGTGCGAGGGCAGATGAGCGAGACCGAGCGATGGATGGAACGCATGCTGGCGCTCGACCTGCGAGCGAGAGAGCGGGGAGAGCAGACTGCGCCGCTCACACGACGCATAGCAATACTCTATGGCTTCGGACGAACCCAGGTGCGGCACGGAAGGGCAGAGCACAGCGCGGAAGTCTATGCGAACGAAGCTTTGCACCTTGCCCGAAGCATTGGTGATCAGGATGGCATGTGCAACGCGTACGCGACGCTCGGTATGATCGCTCAGGCAAACGGTAAACTCGACGAGGCAGAGCGTGCCTATATCGAAAGTGATGCACTTGCCAGGCAGTTAAAGCATAGCGGCCTGATGAGTCGCGCGACGTCTCATCTTTCGGACGTGGCAAGCATGCGAGGTGATCTAGAGCGTGCCACTGCGCTCCTGGAAGAAGCTCTCGCCAATGCACGCGTTAGCGGGATGACGTGGGACATCCCTATCATGACAGCCATGCTCGGTCACCTGGCACGCCAGCAGCAGCGCTACGATCTGGCGAAAGCACGCTACCGGGAGGCTCTCGTGCGCTTTCGCACATTCAGCAGCCCCACCTATATTGCCTGGTGCCTAGAAGGTTATGCCGCTGTCCTCAGCGCGGAAGGGCACTACACCCAGGCTACCCGGATGTGTGCGGCTGCGGCTGCTCTTCGCGAACAGATACAGGCCCCACTTCTCCAAGCCCAGCGCGAAGCGTTCGAGCAAACGGTTGCGACTGCAAGAGCAGCGCTCGAAGAGGCGAGCTTTGCCAGGGAGTGGAATGCAGGAACGGTGCTCACACAGGACGAAGCGATTGACAATGCTTTATCTGAGGTGAGCGCGTAGCAGCACATATGAATGGAACAGGAAACACAATAATGAGAATGATGATTACCATTCAGTTTGATCCTCAACACTTTGAAGCAATGAGTGCCCTGATTCCTAAAGAGCAGGAACACATTAAGGCGCTTATGAGCAAGGGAATAGTTGAAGCTATCTATATAAGTTCTGACCGCACAACGGTCTGGCTGCCGATGAAAGGAGAATCAAGAGAACAGCTTGAGCAGGAGTTGAGCACCTTCCCGCTCTATCCCTATATGAAGCCACAATTCATACATCTTCAAGGATGAACCGAGTTCGACTGCTCGGAATGCTGCAAAAATAAACCACACATGATTGCACACAGTTGCGACCGAATATAAGACAATTTAATGTGGTGTAGCTGAAACGGCCTCTAGAGCCGTTTCAGGCTGAAATAGACGGCGGTTGGGAAAACACATGTGTGTGTTTTCCCAACGTTTTCATCTTTCTCTTGATGAGTTCACCATGAGCTCCTCTTCGTGTGAGAGGACGGCGAGAGATCCTGTTTATGCTCTCGGATCGTGTAAGTGGTATTTCATCATCAGGGCTGGAATCTGTTCCATCTGATACGTCAAGCCATACTTCTCAGCAATGCTGTCCATTTGCTCCTCGTTGGGAGGGCCATCCACATTGAGTACGGGGGCCATCTCCTCGAAGTAGCTCTCGAAGCCAGCAGGAGCAATGACCTCAAGCAGGCGCGCTGGTTGTGGCCCCGCGTTCCAGAAGGTGTGAGACACACCGCGCGGTTTGATGATCGTCTCTCCTGCTGTTGCCAGGAACTCCTGCTCCCCTATCCTCACTCCGACCTCGCCTTCGAGTAAATAGGAGTATTCATCCTCACGACTATGGGTATGTGGTGGGGCCAGGGTTCCTGGGGCAATGGGACGTTCAACGAGCGAGAATGTTCCTCCGGTTGCCTGACCCCTGAGCCTGAAGATCACCCCAAGACCCCCGAGGTGTACAGATGTTGCTTCTCCTGTCTCTTCTAAATGACGTCGTGCTGTCATGATGACCTCTCCTTGTTTTCTTAATAGGGAACGTTGGTGTGATTGAGCGCCTCGCGTGCGAGAGCCCGATCACCCTCTATCGAGACACAAGACCACGCCTCTTCTGGTGTGAGTCGCCCAGATGCCAGCAGGTTGAAATCCAGGGCATCGAGATGAATAGTTGCCGCAGGAGGCTCCTTTTGCCCTAGTTGCCACGTTCCGCCAACGCTCCCTGAAAGATGATAGACCATGGACGTTTTTCGCAGTGTTGCCGCAAGCTTCTTCGCCAGGTCACGCATGACGAGCGACACGATGCGTCCATCATGCTCGGGGGTCAGAACCATCTCTCGTTGCGTCGCTCGACACAGATCCAGCCGATGCATCCACATATCACGGGTGTAGATCAGGTCGGTCAAGTAACCAATGGGGACGATTCCAAGCGCTGGTAAGGGCACGCGAAGGGCCCGCAGCAGCACAGGGAGCCGTGCTCGTGTGGCAAAAGCGCGAGGTCCCACCGTTTGCAGTTCGTCGATCAATGCTGCCGGTGTGGCGCAAGCGCGGTCATCGACCTGGATCTGGTTCAGGCTCTCGAGGAAGGAGAGGCCAGACGCCCGGTACGGCCGTTGAACCTTTAAACTGTTCTGGCGCTTGAACTCTGACCAGCGTGCATAGGAAGCGGCTGCACCGGTCACATGAGCAAGAATCTGCCGGACATTCCACAGAGGACAGGCCGTTGGTTTCTCCCACTCATCTTCTGAGAGAGAAGTCACGAGCGCCAGAAAGCGCTCCAATTCAAGCCTTGCCATGCCCATCGCCTCACGATGAGAAAGTGGTGGAATAGCTCTTGCCTGCGCAAGAGTGGGACGCACTACAGAATCAGCATTTCGTGCGTTGCTTGCTGTTTGCATGATCGGTCTCCTGTAAGCAATTCATTGTGGGAGGGTAGAGGACGACTGCTGGTAAAAAAACACCTCCATCTCATTCCTTCTCTGTGTGCTCGTCTTGCGTCTGGGAAGGTTCTGGCTCCCATGCTGCACGAAACAGTGTGAGTGCCGCTGGAAGTAAGCTGCCGAAGCGACCCGAGCCAACTGGAAGATCCGGCTCATTTGCCATGTGGAGCGCTGTCAGTCCATGCATCATGGCGAGGAACAGATCTCGTGCCTGCGCTACCGTGATGCCAAGGGCAACGCTCCCCCGCTCAATGCCCTTTTCTACAATGGCATCAGTCATCGTCAGTAATCGGCGGCTCTGCTCCATACTTTCCTCGGAGGGGACAAACCCAGGGACAGGACGTTCCTGGACGAGTTGATAGAGTTCCGGGTACTGCTGGGCAAACGCCATGTAGTTTTCTAATCCGGCTTGCGCACGCTCCCAGAACGAATCGGTGCTTTCGGTAAAGTGATTCATGCGTTCCGCGTAAAGACGAACACCCATGCGGAAGAGCGCATCATAGAGAGCCATTTTCCCTGGAAAGTACTCGTAGAGGGAGGGTGCGCGTACCCCGACCCGACGCGCCACCTCTTGCAGGTTCAAGGCTGCAACTCCTTCCTCGCGCATGACCTGTCGAGCAGCTTCAAGAATAGCATGCCTCATCTCTTCACGATTGCGCTGACGACGCTCTTGAGGCGAAAGGATGGACTTCTGGTTTTTCATGGTTTCGACAACTCGCTAAGCATTTCACATTATCCTATGGTCATTAGTAGTACCTATTACAAATAGGCTTACCTAATATCAATAGGATAACATGTAATGCTGAGAATGTCAATGCTCGATAGGAACCAAAGATAGGCAAGCCTGAGAGATCGGGTTGTCTGGGGAATTGTGATCTATGATCGCAAAGAACACATTGAAAAGACACATTCACAACCCCATATAATCAATGTTAATTGGGGTCTAACTCGAATACGAGGCATGCCGCGTAAACGGGCCAGAGAAGAGGCTGGAGGAAAAGACACGTGTCTTTTCCTCCAGCTGTTAAATGGGGTTATTACACACACTTCGCAGCATGTGTCCTATGAGGCAATCTCGCAATCCATGTGCCATTTGTCTCCACAGCGAGGACGACAGTGGCGCAGTTCATTGGCTTATGTTTGGCCAAATTTCAGGCACCACTGCCGTACCGTTTCATAGGTGAGCACGACGCCTCGCTGTGCCATGAGTTCCTCGACATCGCGAAAACTGAGCGAGAAGCGGAAATACAGCCAGACGCAGTGGCTGATGATTTCAGGTGGGAAGCGGTATCCTTTGTTATCGGGAACAGATTGGTGTGTTTTCATGAGACCATTCTACCAGACTATCCTACTTCTCTCGCCAAGTTGACAATACCGTTAGGAGAGAAGGCCGAATTATCCACCACCGAGAGGGGCAGTACCCCCTCTGCTTTTTACCCTGGTGGACCACTCTTTGGCACCAGTGTGGATGTTTGTTCTAAAACTTTGCTTTGTGTCATGTCTTTGGCAGCTCGTTCAAGGATGATGGCTCGCAGGTCATGCAGTTCTTTTTGCATGCTCCATTGGAGATACCACACGATCAAGGGTTTCAACGGCACAGCCCATTGTGGCAAGACATACTGTTCGTAGTGGAGGATCGTGCAACTCTGCTCTCCAGTGGCCACTGTCACAAACCCTCCTTGAATGCGGGCACCTGATGCGGGGGGATGAGCTTCAGTGCTATGAAATCCCTGCTCGTGTAAGACATAGGCAAATTCGTTGTGCCAAGGAATACCGGCGAAATGACCGCGTACCTTATAGGTTCCTGTGTGTTCGGTCTGCTTGTTGACCTGGACCGCATCGGCTTTCACTTCGGTCTTCTCGATATTTTGAATCTCCCAGATCACCGCGAGGGCGTCCCTCTGGCGACAGAACACCTCAATCAGCCTGGTCGCAGCAATATCTCTTAGCATAGCTGCCTTTCCCTCCTGAGAGCGAGCAGTGCGATCTCTGGAAGCTCATTAACTGTAGTTCCCAAATCGGAGACCATGTTCTGGACGCGCTCGTACACTTCTCTTGAGATGCGAGGACTTCCCTCTCGCGCACCGTTCGAATAAATTATCCTACCCGCGCAAGCTCAACACTGTACGCACAATCCTGCGATTATTGGCAGCAGCAGTACTCTCGAGGTAGGCCTCAAAGCAAGCCTGCTGAATACCTGTATTCATTGTGGGATAGGCATGAATCGTTGAGAGAATATCATTCAACGTCAGATTGTTCTGCATGGCAAGTGCCATCTCGCCCAACATCTCACCGGCACGCGCACCTACCATATGCGCCCCTACAATCTCGTCCTTCTTGCTGGTGAGCACCAACTTGATAAATCCGACGGTTTGCCCCTCTGTCTGCGCACGGTCGATATCAGTGCAGGGCAGCTTCACGATGCGAACCTGTTTGTACTTCTTTTCGGCCTCGTCAGGAGTCAGGCCGACACGGGCTGCTTCGGGGTCGGTGAAGGTACACCAGGGGACAACACGGTAATCTACTTTCTTCTTTCCGATTGGGACGAGCGCGTTGCGCACGGCCACGCCTGCCTGGTATACCGCCACGTGGGTGAAGAGGTAGCCGCCGATCACGTCACCTATTGCAAGAACATTGGAGGCGGAAGTTTGAAGATAATCATCTACCTTGATTCCCTGGTTATCGGATTTGATCCCCGCCGCTTCGAGATTCAACCCTTCGACGTTTGGCTGGCGACCAAGAGCTAACAAAATTTCATCGGCCTCAAAGGTGAGCATCGAATCACCTTGCTTGGCCATGACTACTTTTTTGTCGCCATTGCAGCTGGCTTTGACGAAACGGGCAGTGGTGACGATCTCAATGCCCTCGTCCTTCAGGACATTCGTCACGGTCGCTGAAACTTCTGGGTCTTCTTTGGGCAGAATGCGATCTGGCCCCTGGACGAGCGTGACTTTCGTTCCCAGGCGTGCAAATGCCTGACCTAGCTCCACACCAATCGGACCACCACCAACAACGATAAGTGAAGCTGGCAGGTTCATCAGGTCAAACACATCTTCGTTCGTCCAGAAACCTACCTCTTTCAGGCCCTCGACTTTAGGCGTAGCTGGGCGCGAACCACTTGCAATCAAGGTGTTGCGGCTCGTGAAGATCTCACCATTCAGGCTCAATTCGATTGGAGAGTTAAAGGATACTTTGCCGAATTTAACGGTGACACCTTCTGTATAAATCTTCTCAGCTTCACCTACTCGGCTGATGACGCCCTGCACATAGTCGGTCACCTTTGCCATGTCAACGCCCAGATTGGCTGGCATCAGGCCAAAACGAGCTGCATCCTTGGCCTCATGTACTATCCGTGCAACGTGAATCAGGCTTTTACTTGGTACACAGCCATAGTTCAAACAATCTCCTCCTAAACGCTCCTTGTCGATGAGTAAGACACTTGCTCCAAGTGCGGCTGCGATGCGGGCAGCAATCAGTCCTCCAGACCCACCGCCAAGAATCGTCAAATCGTAGTTCATCCGAGTCATACGGTTCTTCCTCTTTTCCCCTTAACGATCCTTCATGGCAGCAACAGTTCTTTTGCCGCAGTTCCTATCCCTCCGGACTCTTGTGATTCTTTCAAAGCTGCTTTTCCTTTCCTTATAGAGGGCATTTCCTCACGCAAAAGCTCTGCCGGCAGGGTGTGAGGCCACCGCCCAGCTGAGGCGCCTGGCCCTCTCTGGTACGAGTATAAGGAGGAAGCGTCATGAAAGCGTCATGAGCAGTGGCCCTCAACTCTGAGCAGGAGATGAGCCAGAACGCGCTTGCAAGCAAGCATACCCACGCGCCCGAACTCCGAGCGAGCAGCAGTGCTGGCATCCCGAGCCGATCGCAGAGGAGCGGGACATGTTTTTAGTTCATCTTGCTTGCTATGATCACGGCATAGCCGAATTTGCTCATCTGGATAGCAGTGGCTGCCGCCTTCGCCAGTGCTTTTGCCTGCTCGAAGTCAAGCGAACCTGGAAGGTCGAGCTTCTTGAGTCCTATGAGCAGTTCTACCCCAAGCAATTTTCCACGAATCTGCTGCACCATCTCGCGTAAGGCTTCATCGTGTCCTTCGATCAGACTCACAGGTTGTGCATCCGCGATACAGGCGATCCAGGCAAGCAATCCTTGTAACGCTGCTGGTACATCTCCAGTGCGTGTCAGGTCGCTCAATCCAACCTGTCCACCCGGTTTCAACACACGAAGGAACTCTGATGCCGCCGTCGCCTTGTCAGGGAATGTGCAGAAAGCGCATTCACAGATGACGGCATCAAAGGTGCCATCGGAGACTGGAAGACGTTCAGCATCCCCCTGTTGGAAGGTCACAAGATGGGTGACGCCCACCTCTGTTGCTGTCTCTGTAGCCTTCTTGACTGCTTCAGTGCCGTACTCAATGCCCAGCACCTGACAGCCAAAACGTTGTGCAAGCGCGATGGCACCCTTTCCCTGTCCCGATGCGACATCCAGAACCCGCTGCTGCGGCCCGAGATGGAGTAATGTGCCAAGATGTTCGGTCAGTTTGAGACCACCGGGGTGAAACGAGTCACCGAGCAAAAACCGCGCGACATCGCTCTGGTAGGCGGTTGCGCAGCAGGTCTTGATCTCTACGGCATCGGACTCGACCTGTATCTCGTGCTGTGCATCCATCAACCTTGCTCCTTATTATCATCAGGATTCTGCTCGTGAGTCTCTCATGTTACTTCTGCGTAAATGAAAACGTCAATGGCTCTGGCATATAGGGAACGCCCATACGCCTGGCCTGGTTGCGCTCTCGCTCACGCGCTTGCAACTGGAGGCGTGCCTGCTCACGGTAGCCCACATTGTTGTAGGCGCAGAATGGAATCTGTTTGCCATCGGGTAACAGGATCTCCTTGCAGCACTTCATCAGGTTCTTCTGATTGAATGTCCAAGGGTCCATGAAATCTTGCAACATGATCATGAAGATATTTTTAGCAAATGCCTCCAGGTCCAATCCATCAGGGAGACCACAAGCAGCGCATGAGAGGCTGAATTGCTGTGCGGCCTTGTCAGAACCAGGGACGGCGGAGGCGGCAAGACGGTATCACCATCCTTAAGCACATAGGTGACCGAGTTACAGGTGGGGAAGCAGCATGGCACCGGCACGAAGTCGGCAACCTTCAGCGTACCGCTGGTCTGCTTTTCCAGGGCTATGAGGATATCGGGTATGGTCAGGCGCTGCATGGGATCGCTTTCCCCATGACGACCCGCCTGGAATGCTGGCTGGAAATTGATCCCACGTACCGCCGGGTGCTGCATACCGAACGAAACAATGGCACCCACTTCGTGCAGGTTGACGAAGCGATCAACCGCTGGGACCAGTACGACATTCGCCCCAATCTCTGCCAGACGATCCAACGCCCGCAGTTTCTGCGACAGAATATCTGGTTCGCCACGGAGCATGCGATAGGTTTCAGCTTCAAAACCATCAAACTGAAAATAAATCGATGGGTGCAACTCACTCAATTGTCGCAGGAACGCATCATCATCAGCAATGCGTTTGCCGTTAGTGTTGAGCATCACATGCCTGATGTTGCGCTTTTTCGCCGCCTTCAACATCTCGATGATCTGTGGATGAATGGATGGTTCCCCTCCAGAGAACTGGACCACCTCGGGATTGCCCTCCGTTTCTACCAGGTGATCCAGAATACCCTCCACCTCTTCTAGCGTCAGGTTGAAGCCCGCACCAGCATTGGCAAAGCAGAGTGGACAATCCATGTTACAGGCACTATTCACCTCAATGATACCAAGGCATGCATGCTGCTGATGATCAGGGCAAAGGCCACAATCGTGAGGACACCCGTGTTGTATTGGCGTGGAGTAGGCTAGCGGTATGGTGCCAGGCTTGTTAAAACGTGCAGCAGAGATATAAGCCTGAGCATCACCGTAGACCAGTCCTTCAAACGGACCATGCTCAGGGCAGCGCTTCCGCATATAGACTTTATTGTCACGTAAGAGAATATGCGCGTCGATGACCCGACGACACTGCGGACAAATGCTGCGTGTTAATTCGAAAAAGACATAATCGACATCTTTTTTCTGGCGTGGTAGAGGCAGATGAGATGTCACTGACGCAGATGCAGTTGTATCGGATGAAGAAATGAAATCTGCAGATAAATCTATCTGATTGTCCATGAGATCTCCTCGTTCGCAACATCAAAGAGCTATTTCAAATAGCGCTTGACAAAAAGTCAGCGTAGTAATGTTTCCGCTGTGTGCCAGCAACTTCGCTCATATATCGTTTATCTACCAGCGCCAACAGGTAAATCATATCACTTTGGCCTGTTAGTACAAAACTGACCAAAAGATATGTCATATCATATAACGACGGTTAAGATTTGTATAAAATGGCTTCAGAGGCTTCTCCACACATCTCAAAGAGCTTTGTCCTCTTCCAAAGGACAGCAGAGTATCAAGGTACTCACAGGTAAAAACATGACGCTTTCATGACGCTTTCATGGCGCTTCCTCCTTATACTCGTACCAGAGAGGGCCAGGCGCCTCAGCTGGGCGGTGGCCTCACACCCTGCCGGCAGAGCTTTTGCGTGAGGAAATGCCCTCTACCAACTTACTCTATCCTTAAGGAGGATTTCATGTCAACTATCGTCTCTCGACCGTCTCGTCCGCGCAATCGGAATATGCTCCAATCGTATATCCTGCTTGGCTTCGGAGTCATCTTTCTCCTTGGGGCGCTGCTCCTCCGGCTCAATTTCCGAGCTTATCCCGTCGGTCTCTTTTTGTTCGGGCTCGGTCTGTTGGTAGCCGCAGCTGTCAACCCCACTCGTCTAGTGATCGCAGGCCTGTTCTTCACCTTCGTTGGCGCAACGTACTTCCGGCTTCTCCCGTTTGATAACGCCCTCATAATTATTGCTATCAGCCTCGCCCTCTTAGGCATCGCTCTCATGGCTCGCAAGGGCTACATCGGGGCAGGGGCGTTGACTCCAGCCATTTTTACCTTCCTGGTGGGTCTCATCCAATATCCGCCAACAGGAATAGCCCGTGTAATTGCTCCTTTTATCCTTTCACTCTGGTTCCCCGGTATTGCACTGCTCGTCCTCGGACTCGCGTATTGGTTCTTGAGTATCCGCAAGGCATGACAAACAGAGGCCAAACCGTTCCCGGAAAGCCAAGGTCCTTTCTGTGACTTTAGGGAATTCATATCCTTTTCTGAGAGGCATAATCAGGGTGTCACGCCACCTCCCCTGCCTCATTTCGATGGTCATGACAACAGGCAAATGGCGCTTTTCCCACTACGTATCCAGACCGCAAGCCTTTCTTTCTCATTTATTTCCTGCTCGTGTTTATGCTTACTGGGTACCTCTCTGACCGGAAGCAAGATACGTAATTGAATACGTAGTTTTTACGATACCCCCGCAGGTCCAAACCGATAAACTTTTAGCAGTGAATAGTTCACGAATATTCTATAGACAGATGGAGGACCTTAATGAGCACAATCAGCAAAACAGATGCCACTTACGTAATGGGGCATTCAGCGGGCGAAGAAGTGCGTTTGCAAAAACTGGGACAACTATTGTATCCTTCGACCAGGTATCTCTTTGAGAAAGCCGGTATTGTGCCGGGCATGAAGGTGCTGGACGTAGGCAGCGGCGCAGGAGATGTCACTCTGCTGCTGGCAGAATTGGTTGGCCCAACTGGCTCTATTGTTGGATTGGATGTCTATCCTGCTGTGCTGGAAGTGGCGCGGGTACGTGTTAGGGCTGCCGGACTGAACAACATAACCTTTATTGCAGGGGATATCCGCAATGTCTCACTGGACGACCATTTCGACGCCGTAGTTGGGCGCAATGTCCTGATGTATGTCGCCGATCCGGCAGAAGTGTTACGCATCTGCGCCGATCTCTTGCGACCAGGCGGCGTGATGGCTTTCCAGGAGGTCGAGTGGAGCATCACGGAGCGGGTTGACAGCATGCCCTCCGTTGCTCCCCTCGTGCAGCAAGCAGCGACCTGGATGATCGGAGGATTTCGCCAGGCCAGGGCAGAAATGCAAATGGGGTTCAAATTTCCGGGAATATTCCTGGATGCAGGCTTACCCCTCCCACAGATCTCTCTTGATGGTATTGCAGGAACGGAGGCAGACTGGGTAGGCTACGACTTCCTGGCAGATGCACTGTGCGATATCCTGCCCAAACTGCGCGAATATGGTATCCTGGCCGAGGACCTGGACGCGACCACCTACATTAAGCGGATGCGAGAGGAGATCATCCAGCAGCACAGTCTCTTTCCTATGTTCTTTATGGCAGGAGCATGGATACGTAAAGCGTAAGAACACATTTTAAAACAAGTAGCAATCTCTTTATCAGGAGGGCATCATATGACCACATTGATTACCGGGCGATGCTCTCCGTTCCCTCTGATGCCGATCCTGCGGCTGCCTTTTTTCTGAAATCTTTCACCTAGCCTGTATATCCACATACTCCCACTCGTGGAGAATTGACCACAGGCAGCATCATATCAGCGTCCTCACTGCGCCTGGCGCATTTGTTACAGTACGCGTTCTCCTCCACATTGTAGTATCCACCAGCCACTTTCGTCGCAGGTTTTCCACATACTTTGCAAAGAATGACGGGCGGCACATTTATGGCAAGAATAGTTACAGGATCGTCCTCTTCTCCTTCTTGAACCACCCCATCTCTTTCCGAGAGGACTCTTAGATTAAGTTCTGTGGTGGACCCAAAGTCGTACTCATAAGTAAACTTTTGCCCAACTTTCAGAACTTTTTCCAATGGAACATCCAGGCTCCGATCTTCAGCCATGTCGAGCAGGAATTTCAGTGTACTTTTCTGGAAGTAGAGACTCCGCTGCTCCTCTACGTTTTCTGAAGTGAACAGGCTGATCCTTTTGGGCATAGAATTCAGCCTCTCTTTCAAGAAAGCGACAAGATCATCTCTTGAACGAGGCTTTCTGAGTTCAACCTGCAACTCGCCAGGAATCATGTTACGCATCTCTGGCGGCTCCTCATCGAGGAATTTTCCTATCTCCTCGGCGAGTTCTTCCGGGCTTAAATCCTCGTACTCCTCTTCGTCTTCGTCTTCGTCCTCGTCTTCGTCCTCAACCACTTCATCTTCCTCCCCCTGCACTTCTGCTCCGACTATCTCGAAGGAAAAGTCTTCCGGCTCATCTGAGTAAGATATTCCACCAATTTCAAATGCGCTCAGGTGGCCGCAACATTCAACCCAGACATCCCTTAAGAAGCGATCTAACGTAAAAAGCAGTTCCGGGGCAGGTATTTCGAGATGCATCCAGTACTGGGGATTGTATCGTCCCTCTGCGAGAATATGAAATAGCCTCCGTTTTTGCTTCGCCCCATCTCCTACGCCGGCAGCGATAGCAACCGCTCTCTCTTTGCAATGTTTGAGATGCTGGGTCATTTTCGCCTTGTCAAATTCGCCCTTACAATATTTACATATGCCCGTTGTAGTTACTGTCTTCGATTGCGTTGCCATGTCTCCCCCCTATGAATGTATTTATGAGATTATCGTATCTTTCAAAATCGTGTCTTGACTATATGAACAACTAGATCTCCAGGCTTATTCCTCAATGGAAACGTCGGCTACTCTTTCATAGCTCCGCCTACTAGGCTACATCAGCACACATTCGATTTCTGGTGAGGAGTGTAGCATAGTGCATAATCAAGAGTCAAGAGACCCGCTCGGGAATGAGAGGTATCCCTTTGATGCAGCGGGTAACATAGTGACACAACAGATACAACAGACACAAATGATACAAATGACACAAACCCGGTTGGAAAGACACCAGGCCCGGCCGTCGTGGCTTCATCGCTGCTTCGATGGACCTGAGCGCCTCACCGATCCAGGCGACGTGCCAGTGGCCTGGTCAAGCCTCCCCGCCTGCGTTCACCGAGGGAGCCGTCTCCTCCAGTTGTGAGAGGGCTGGTCTTACCCACCAATCCAGCATACAATGGTCTCCCCGGTAAGGAAATCTGATTGTGGTCCGGCGAGGAATAGCATGATTTGGGCCATATCCTCAGGCTGTGCCACTCGCTGGAGACGGGATAGCCCTTCCTGGCTGTCAACGTTGCGTGTAGCCAGGAAGCGTCCTGTATATGTTGGTGCGGGGGCAATGCAGTTCACGTTTACATCATAAGGCCGGAGCTGCTCAGCCAGGCAGCGCGTATAATGTGTGATGGCTATCTTGGCAGCCGCGTAAATTATCCCATCTGGTACGGGTATGTGCCCGGCTATTGATCCCACGTTAATGATCTTGCCAGATCGTCGATCGCGCATGTGGATACCCCCATATTTGCAGGTGTATATGGTGGTGAGCAGGTTACGCTCGATCACGGAACGGACGTCATCTGGATCGATATCCAGCGCATCGTTAGGGTCTGGGCGAGGGGTACGAGCACCAATATCTCCACCCGCGTTATTGACGAGTATGTCAATATGACCGCATACTTCCAGAGTCTGGCGCACGAGTTTTTCAGCCTGCATAGGATCGGTCAGATCAGCGGAAAAAAAGGCGGACCTACGGCCAAGAGCACGAATCTCCTCTACCACCGCTGGTCCCGAAGGTGCTTCTCCGAATTCTGCCGCAGCGCTCTCGTTCACATCGTGAATGATCACATCAGCACCGGCCCTGGCAAGATGCAAAGCATAATGACGGCCCAGGCCCCGGCTGGATCCGGTTACCAGTGCTATTTTTCCCCTCAAGTCTATCGCTATCATGGCAGCGCGCCTTTCCTCGAGTCTGGTAAGATAGGACCCCAATCAACTCTGGTTGGCCTGCGCGAACAGGGGCAATATGTAAGCCAGGCTGGCGGCCAGTTGCTGATCCTCGTACGCGATGATCGCCTCTACCGGCTCGTTCCGTTCGAAAGGAGTTTGCCAACCTCCCCATGGCTTGTCGTTATCCTGGACGAAAAGCAAGACGTGAGCGAGCTGAGCCGCCGAACGAGGTGGGTAATCAGGCCAGTAGTCATCGGCCAGCACCCTTACGTACCTGGCTTCCAACGCTCCTAGTTCGATCGACATAGTTACGTGCGGACACGTTGCTGACAGGATTCCAAACAAGGCCGGGAAGTCAACAGCCCCTTGTCCCAGCGGGCAGCGCACAAGACGATATCCCTCGGTGCCCGTATAGATCTGGTAATCCTTTAAATGGACATTTTTCACGTAGGGCGCTACACGCCTGGCAAAGTCTACAGGTTCCTCAGCGGTAGCCAGGGGATTGCCTGTGTCCAGGGTGATACCGAACCTCTCTGACCCAATGGACTCGCACAGCCACAGCAGTTCCTCAGAAGCCAGGTCCTGGTGATTCTCAACCGTAAGGTTTACACCAGCCCGTTCCGCGATGATAGTTGCCTGCCGCAGTCCCCCCAGAACCTCCTGCAAAAATGACTGCCAGCGACCTGCCAGGGGCCGCCGGTCACCTCCGAGCTTTGCTCCTCCAACCACCGTGCGTACAGTACCTGCACCCAATCGAACCCCCAGGTCGATGGCGCTTGCGAGTTTGCCTGGGTCATACCCCTCGGTCTCAAGCGTGATGAATAGCCCTCGCTTATTTGCATGATGTGCCACGGCTGTTGCATCTTCACCCTGCATCAGGGAGGCGGGCAGTTCCACTCCCTCCAGCCCAATAGCGAAGGCCTTGTCTATTAATCGGCTTGGAGTGATTGTGGGACGCCTGGAATCCAGGTCAATTCCCAGGCTAAAAGTCATGCCGTACACGGAAAGACCAATGCGCATAAAACTCTCACTTTCTGAGCATCAAGAGACTGGACAAAGATAATCAGTTCCGCTGCTCCCTATCAAGATATCACATCGAGATGTTGTCATACGTGCTGACATGACTTGAAAATGGGATGGGCAGACGGTATCATTGATGTGGGAAGGTCTTCCTTGACGATGCCAGGAATAAAGGTCATCACGCGATTGTGATCACCCTTTGTATGTTCGATCAGGAAGAAGAAAAGAATATGCAGGCGTTGATACCCCTCATCGCGCCTCCTCCACAAGAGAGAAGGAGAAATCATCATTCGTATGCACACGCGTTACGCAGCACACTCCCAGCACCTGGTCGATGGGGTGCTGAATAGTCCTGGTGAGACCGATCCCGCACTACGACGCGAGATCGAAGCGCAGGCAGCTCAGTTGAGTTCGCGCTCCCCTCAACCGGTCACGCAGGTTCCCCCGGCATTGGCCACCTATGTCAAAAAAGTTGCACTCTATGCCTACAAGACCACCGAAGAAGATATCGAGGCCTTGCGAAGAGCAGGCTACAGCGAGGATGCGATCTTCGAAATTACCGTGAGTGCGGCACTGGGAGCCGGCATGATCCGACTGGAGCAAGGACTAGCAGCCATGAAAGGAGACACCGATGCGGCTCAAAAAGATTGAACAGGTCAGGCGAGATGAGCCGGTCTCCGACATTCGGCGCACCCTGTCCTATCGCCCCGAACTGTTCGGTCAGCCGTTCTCAGCTTATTTGGAGGCCGCCCTACGTGGACCGTCAGACTGGAGCGTTGGCGAGCGGGAGTTGTTCGCCGCCTTCGTCTCACGCACGAATCAGTGTACCTATTGAACGGGAGCCCATGGCGCAGTTGCGTCAAAGGTGCTCACCGATGAGAAGGTCGCAGCGGTCCTGAATGATTGGCGTACCGCCCCAATAGACGAGAAACTGCGGGTGACGTTGGGCTTGTTGGAGAAGGTCACGCTGACCCCAGGGGAGGTCGGGCCTGGGGATATCGCCCCGTTGCGTGCAGCGGAAATCAGTGATCAGGCCATCGAGGATGCCCTCGTCGTCTGTGCGCTCTTTAACATCATCGACCGTATGGCCGACGCGCTCGATGTTGCGATTCCATCAGCGGAAGGCTTCGCGCGAACTGCGGAGCGATTGTTGGAGCATGGGTACTTGTAATGAACTCACAACCAATCCGACCGCCAGGCTCGGTACAGTCAAATATTCTCAAGAGGGAAACAGTAAACATGAACGAGAACGATAGGAACGAACTGGCCCAGTACGGGGTAGCCACGGTCTACGAGGCAGCGGGGCGCACCGGGCTCATCGATCTTCCCCTGCTGCAACTCATACCAGGAAGCAGGGCGGTAGGACCGGCACGTACAGTTCGCTGTGGCCAGGGGGATAATTTGATGGTACACGCGGTGCTGGAGCAGGTCCAACCGGGCGAAGTCCTCGTGTTGACGATGCCGGAACCCGAACCCGTCGCGCTGATCGGGGAACTGCTGGCGACGCAAGCGCTGGCTCGCCAGGTCGCGGCCATCCTGGTGGATGCAGCCGTCCGCGATACAGAAGAACTGCGCTCACTTGGCCTGCCCATCTGGACACGCTGGATTCGCGTGCGCGGGGCAACCAAGACCAGCGTTGGCACCATCAACGAGCCGCTCACGGTTGGAGGCACCATCATTGCGCCGGGCGATCTCGTGCTCCTGGATGCCGATGGCGCGGTTGCCGTAGCGGCAAGGCAGGTCTCCGCCGTTCTCGAAGCTGCACGCTTACGCGCACGCAATGAAGCCACCTTGAGAACGCAACTGGAAGCGGGCGCGCTTTCGTATGACCTCTCTGGCTTACGCGCAGTTGTCGAGGGCAGAAGGAGTTAAGTCTTGAACGACATCAATCCCCTCGCGCACCAGCACTCCGACATCCGCCAGGCAGTACGCGACGCGTGCAGGGCGTTTGACAGCGCCTACTGGCAGAAGGTCGAGGAAGTGTCGGGCTATCCTGAAGCGTTTGTGCAGGCCCTGACACAAGCGGGATGGCTTGCGGCGCTGATCCCCGAAGAATATGGCGGGGGTGGGGCCAGTCTGGCCGAAGCGTCCGTCATCCTCGAAGAGATCAATCGCTCAGGCGCGAACTCAGGCGCGTGTCATGCGCAGATGTACACGATGGGTGCCCTGTTGCGACATGGATCCCCTGAGCAGAAACGCAGGTATCTACCGCGAATTGCGTCGGGCGAATTACGCCTCCAGTCATTTGCGGTCACCGAACCCACCACCGGCACAGACACGACGAAGACCAAAACCTTTGCTGAAAAGCGCGGCGATCGCTATATCGTGAACGGCCAGAAGGTGTGGATATCGCGTGTACAACATTCGGATCTGATGTTGCTCCTGGCGCGTACCACGCCTTTGTCGCGCATTACGAAGAAAACCGAGGGATTATCGGTCTTCCTGGTGGATGTACGGGAGAGTCTGGGGAGGGGACTGACTGTACGGCCCATCCGCAACATGGTCAATCACGAGACCAACGAAGTCTTTTTCGACAACGTCGAAGTACCCGCCGAGAACCTGGTTGGTGAAGAAGGCAAGGGATTCTCGTACATTCTAGATGGCATGAACGCCGAGCGCATTCTGATCGCCGCGGAGTGCATCGGCGATGGCTACTGGTTTATCGACAAGGCGCGCACGTACGCGAACGAGCGCATCGTGTTCGATCGCCCGATCGGACAGAACCAGGGCATCCAGTTCCCAATTGCGCAGGCGTACGCCAATGTGCGGGCGGCAGACCTGATGCGCTACGAAGCAGCGCGCCTCTTTGACGCGCGACAACCCTGCGGTGCTGAGGCGAACATGGCGAAGTTGTTGGCGGCCGATGCATCGTGGCAGGCGGCCAATGCGTGCTTACAAACCCACGGCGGGTACGGATTCGCGGCGGAATACGATGTGGAGCGCAAGTTCCGCGAGACGCGCCTGTACCAGGTCGCGCCCATCTCTACCAACCTCATCCTGTCTTACCTGGGCGAGCATGTGCTGGGCATGCCGCGCTCGTTTTGAGAAGAGGTGATCATTACTCACAGGGATTTCGCCGCATGTATAAGCTGGATTAAAATTGCTGCTGTCCAACTGAATGAGCTACAACCCATACCTTTCGCCTTATCTTTTGTTCCATCATCTATTGGGTCAAAATATTCCCAAAACCCGTTATCTCTGATCATTTGAATTGTCCTGCTGGTTAGAAAGTTCGCCAGTTGATCTACATCTTTATGTCTTGTTTTGTACTTTTTTAATCCCTCGATAATAAAATAGTTCGTAATTGGCCAGGTTGGCCCTCTCCAATAGCGCTCTTTGTTAAAATACTGGGAATTGATAGCGGTAGAAGGCACGGAATATTTAGTATAGAATTCGTCAGCCTGTGAGAGACGATGAAGTAAACTATCTAGCTGCTGATCTGTAACTGCTCCCGCATATAACGGCATAAATAGAGCATTAGTTGGAACTGCAATGACTCGATGGTTTCCTTGCGTAACATCAATATCACAATACTGCCTATATGCTTCATTCCAGGTATTGGTAAGTGCCTTTCGTGTTTCCTCTGCCCATCGTTGATATTTGCTCGCTTCTTCCTGATTCCCATATGTATGAAGTAACGCCGCAAGAGCTTCATTAGCTCTTTCCCAGATTGAATTAAATAAAATATCCTTTACTGCAAATGGAGTTTCCTGGATAATTTTTGTATAGTCCCATGACAGGTCTTTAAATAATTCGATGAGGTAGATATATCTGTAGTAGTCTTCCTCGGTAGGTCTTTCTTGAGAACCGCGGTATCTTATATCCTTTCTATTCAGATCAACATCGGCCTTTATGTTAGTGGGAATCATGTTCAGGTCAATGCGTTTAAGTATACCATCCCAACGTGGAGAGTCATCGGTTCCAGATTCCCAGGGATGTACAATGGTAAGCAATCCACAATCTTCAGGATCGCGGTACCGTTTCAGGTGATCATGGTATGCCACAATGGATGGAAGTACTTTATCGATAAAATCTCGTTTCTTCTGTTCATCTGAAGCATTATCACAAATATATTCAGCAGATATTGCCAGGAGTGGAGGATCGGTAATGCCTGAAGTTTTTATTCCATGCTTGGTAAATCTGGTTGTTTGCCATTGATCCGCTGGTGGATAATATCTTGATTCCCTTGGATTGTAGATGATGTGAGGGATAAGCCCATTGCTCCACTGTCCCGCAACTAATGATACAAGTTCGTTAAAAGCGTCTTCTTCATTTAAGTGCACTTGTCCCATAGCAATTCCAGCACTATCCCATAGCCACTGATGCACATAATAATCTCTCGATGGAATTACTCTTTCATATGGCTTTCCATCAACAGTAACCGTAATAGTATTACGTTTTAATATTTCTTTCGCTTCGTTTAGTAACTCAAGATAGTTCTGCATGCCTTCACTCCCTTCTTTCTCTGTCAAGTATACCAGAGATTGGACACGATACAACCGATACAAGCGATACAAGTGACACAAGTGACACAAACGATACAAACCTCATTGAAGACACACTAGGGCGAGGTAGCAAACAAGCAGCGATTGCAGTGGGACATAGTATTCTAGTGATCTATTATCACATGAAGAGAGCTGTAGCAGTCTGACGCATCAGATCTTGAAACTTAAGCTCGAATGGCTTCTCAAAGTCTGCCCGCTCGGTAAATTTTGCGAAGCCATGACCATCCAGGCGCCCGGCAGACAGCGCAATGCGTGGAAATACTCCAGCCTGCGCATACGTTTCTCAAATTCGTCACTATCCATGTGAGATTTCGTCCTCTATCCAATTACTTATCCTGAACGTGCCGTCTTCGGAAAGACGCACGTAAAAGAGCCGATCAAAGCCCTCTTGATAAGAAGGACGGACAAGCTTCTTGAGCGTCGCGAAAATTGCTACATCTGGTACTCTGGCTTTTCCGGTACGCTGCCGGTTGCGCTCCAGGCATTGTGAGATCTGGGGCTCAAAATAATAGCCGGTGATGGTGGCATTGTACAGGCGGCCCAGGCGGATCAGCTCAGCGCGACCCTCCAGCGTGACATTGGTGTTGTCAACGACGACCGAGTGGCCAGCCTGCAACTCCTCCTCAATCAATTGTTGCTGCCTTCTGGCCGGGCTCCGGTTGTTGCGCAGCAGATCCTTGCTAACAACAGCATGGGAAGCGGCAAATTGCTGCTGGTAGAAGCTGCTTTTGCCGGACGCTTGCAGGCCGATAAAGATGATCAGTTCCAATTTAACCTTCAGAGAGCAGAGCGCGAACGATTGACACGGGCGAGGTCTGCAAAGAAAATTGCTACAAGACTCTCCAGCGCCAGCATGTTACAGAAAGAGTTCGGCCATCACGCGCAGAGCCTCTGGTTGGCTGGAGGCAACGATGAGCGTGCTGGCCCGTGATGTCTTCCAGGGTTCCACGAGTTCGGCAATCCGCTCCTTCGGGCCGCAGAGGGCCACCTCATCCACCAGCGCATCGGGCACTGCGGCCGTAGCCTCGTTTTTGTGGCCCGTCAGGTATAACTCCTGAATCTGCTCTGCCGCCGCTTCATAGCCATAGCGGCGGGCAAGATCGTTATAAAAGTTCTTGCCCCGCGCGCCCATGCCGCCGATATAGAGCGCCAGCATCGGCTTCACCACCTCGCGGCATCGCTGTGTATCGCTGCCCAGAACAACCGTGACGGACGGCGCGATATCAAACGCTTCCGCCGCCTGGCGCTTTGCCAGGCCAGCCTCAAGTGGAGCGAGATAGGCCGCTTCCCTGACCGGCGAGAAGAAGATAGGCAGCCAGCCATCGGCAAGCTCTCCCGCCAGTTCGATATTCTTAGGCCCAATCGCAGCCAGGTAAATAGGAATCCGAGCGCGCAGGGGGTGAATAATCAGTTTGAGCGGCTTCCCCAGGCCCGTGCCGCCTTTGATCGGAATCTGATACGCTTCTCCCTGATAATCAAGTGGGGCCTCGCGCGCCCAAATCCGGCGCACAATCTCGATATACTCGCGCGTTCGCACGAGCGGTTTGCCATACGGCTGGCCGTGCCAGCCCTCCACCACCTGCGGCCCCGAAAGGCCCAGGCCAAGCAGCACACGCCCGCCACTCAGCAGATCGAGCGTTGCGGCGGTCATCGCCGTCAT